>Ga0185299_10000551_pt1 | contig 96578 bp, 81 predicted proteins | sample PaiPotPPA55metaG_FD_128002 | JGI IMG/M metagenome (GOLD analysis project Ga0185299, IMG submission 128002) | Iron sulfur acid spring bacterial and archeal communities from Banff, Canada, to study Microbial Dark Matter (Phase II) - Paint Pots PPA... ... | reverse complement strand
GCACCATTTCCAGCCAGCGGGCGCATCAGCACTTCTAAGAATTCTTTCACGGTCCACATCAGCAATAGCTGATCGCCCCAACCCGGAGATCAACTCAATCGCTTATGTTTCTCGGACGGGCTCCTAGGTCGTCGGACTCATGGCCGACCAGGCGGGAATGACGTTCCATCCGTTCAATGCGGCGGAGCGAGCGCGCAATGCTTGCGGTCGTAAGGCCGAGCGCCGCCAACAGCGCCAATACTGCGAAATTGAAAAAGCCTTGCCGTGTCACAGGGGCGAAATCTCACCTTTGCGCGAGATGATGGGCGTCGCGCTCGCCAGCGTCAATCGTCCGTTTTCGTATTGACCTGAGACTGAAAGCCGCGCACCGCACCATACCGCTCGCTTTAGACCCGTTGTGTAAAGACGCGTCCGACTGTCGGACCTGAGACTTACAACGTGCGGTTTGAGGCCATGCGTCGGCGCGGATTAGACGAACGCGTCTCACGGACCTCGATGTCGCGGTGTTATATGTCGAACCGGCATCTCTGTATCACCTGGGCGAGCCGGTTTGCCGCCGGACGGCAGCGCGATTAGGATGCGGCACTTGCGGCGCCGCTCCTCGGCGCCGCGCGATGCGTAAACGATGCGCGAGAGAGCTGACACCCGAAACGCATACGCACCGGCCGGGACTCCCGGCCGGCGCGAGCGCATCTCTGCGTTCGATCATGTTTTGCGCATCTTGCCGACCGAGCCGGATTCGCCGCAGGCCTGGGTAATCGCGTTCGCCGCGTTTCTCTCGATGTTCACGACCTTCGGGGTGGTCTATAGCTTCGGTGCCTTCGTCAAGCCGATGGCCGCCGAGTTTCATTCCAGCCGCGCGGCGATCTCGGCGGTCTTCTCGATAACCGCCTTCATCTACTTTATCTTCGGCGCCGCCGCGGGCCATATTTCGGATCGTATCGGGCCGCGTCCGGTGATGGTCGCGAGCGCGCTCTTCATGGGCGCTGGCCTCGTGTCGACCTCGCGGATCAGCAGTCTGTCGCTCGGCTATCTCACCTACGGCATCGGCGTCGGGATGGGAGTCGCCTGCGGATATGCGCCGATGGTGGCGGTGGTGAGCGGATGGTTCGTGCGCCGGCGCAACACTGCCCTCGGTATCGCGGTTTCGGGCATCGGCTTCGGCACGATCGTGGGCGCGCCGCTGGCCGCGAAGTGCATCCCGCTCTACGGATGGCGCGCCACGTATATACTGTTCGGAGTGCTGAGCGCGTCGCTGCTGCTGCTCGCGGCCGCGCTGGCGAAGCGCTCGCCGATCGCGCGCAGCAGGAGCGGACCCAGCACGGGCGAGGCGCTGCGGACGCCGGCCTTCATGCTGCTCTATGCGTCGTCGTTTCTATGCTCGGTGCCGCTCTTCGTGCCGTTTGTTTTTCTACCCGCATTCGCGCGCGACCTCGGGGTCAGCGCGGTCGCGAGCGCCGCGCTGATCGGCGTAATCGGCATCGGAAGCGTATGCGGACGGCTGGGCCTCGGCACGTTAGCCGACCGGCTGGGCCTGATCGGCCTCTATCTCCTCTGCTTTCTGCTGCAGGCGCTGAGCTACGCCATCTGGCTTGGCGCGCACTCCTACCTGACGCTGGTGATCTTTGCGCTCGTGATCGGCACCGGCTACGGCGGTTACTCCGCGCTCGCGCCCACAGTGCTGGCGCAGTTCTTTGGCATCGGCAACCTCGGCGCGCTGGTGGGCACGCTATATACCAGCAACGCGTTCGGCACGCTTATCGGACCGCCGCTTGCCGGCTTTATCATCGATCGCACGGGAGGCTACCGATGGGCTATCGCCGCGGCGCTCGCGATGGCGACCGTCGCTTTCCTCGTCCTGCTGCCGCTGCCGAATTGCGAGATTCCCGACACCGCGCCTCAGAAGATCGGGTGATTCTCGTATTGATCATCCTCTAGTATCGTCCTCCTATTGGTGTTACAAATGGTAATACGAAGGGTGAGACAATGGGTGTTGCAAAACTTTCCGTATCGCTCCCGGACTCGCTTGCTGGGTTTGTCGAGGCATACCGAAAAAAAAGAGGCCTGAAGACTCGTTCTCAGGTGTTCGAGGAAGCCGTCCGGCTACTGAGAAGCCGAGATTTGGAATCTGCTTACCGCGATTCATCGCGCGAGTATGACAAAGCGTGGGATGCGACCGCCGGCGATGGGCTGACAGATGAGACGTGGTGAAATCTACTACGCCGAACTGGGGCCCACCGTCGGCCGAGAGATCAACAAGAGACGGCCGGTACTCGTCGTAAGTTGTGACGCCAACAATCGCGCGGCATCCACGATCACTGTGTTGCCGATCACCTCAAACGTAAGCAGAATCTATCCCTTCGAAGTTGCCCTACCCCCCACGGATAGCGGCCTTCCCAAACCCTCAAAGGCCCAGGCGCAGCAGATTCGAACTATTTCTCGCGAGCGCGTCAGCGGCGGTCCACTCGGCCGGCTTAGCATATCGCTCATGCAACGCGCGGAGGACGCTATGCGTCTTCACCTCGACCTCTAAGCCACTGCGACATTCCGGACGCCGCGCCTCAGAAGATTGGGTGATTCTGTATCGACTTGTATTTCGAATAGCCGGACGAGACGCCGTACTCCATCACGCCGTAGCCGACCGAATTCCCGTCGCGCACTTCGATCACGTGATCGCTAAGCGTGCGCACGAGCTGGCGAATCTGCGGGTCGCGCAAATCCCAGCTGTCGTGCTCGACGTGCAGCGGCCCCTTGTCGTCGCCCTGCGCCCATCCGCGCAGCCCACCGTACATCCCGGCCTTCAGGTAGTAGCGTCCGGGCAACATCTTGATCTGCACGCGACGTTTCGCGCCGCCGACGAACGTCATTTCGAACTCGGCGCGGTCCATCGTCTGGCCACGCGGATCGTCAGCCCAGGTGATCTCGTGCGCGACGTGAGTAATGCGGCGGCGGCGGTCGGCCTGCTGTCCCAGCGGCAGGACTTCTTCTCCGGTGATGTAGATGAAGTCGCCGGGCGCGCGCTCATTGAAGTACCACTGCAGGCCGTGATCGGCGAACTGGATGGTCGACCAACTGAACAACAGCGGCGGAAAATAAGAGAGCGGCGGCTTGGTCTCGTCGGTGTGTAACTCCGCGCGGATACCCCAGGAGCGGTCGCGCTGTCCCCACCAGGTCTCGGGCTTGAGCTCGTAGCGCTTGCCGCCCGCCTTGATCCATCCCGAGTAGCGTCCGACCTGTTGCGCCCGCGCGATCTGCTCGGCGACCCGGCCGTGGCGGCGGCGGAAATGCGGCTCCTCCTCGTGTGGGTTCAGCGTGGCGTGGAACTCGATATCGAAGCTCATCCCCGAATCGTTCTCCGCCAGCACGATTCGATGGCGCCGCAGCCCCTCGAGCACGTGGATTTGCAGGGGCCCGACGCGGGTCAGCAGCGGGTCGGGGCGCAGGCGGCGCGACATCCGGATATTGTGCTGCACGTTCTCGATGGTCACGCCGGCAAACGCGTCCATCACGTTCTTGTTGGGGTAGTAGCCCAGACCGATGTCGAAGATGATGTCGCCGGCGGGCACGGGATGTCCCGTGTACCACATCCGCTCCATCCAGGCCGGATCGCTGGTGCCGACGTGGTCGAAAGTAGTGGGAAGCTGATGACCGATAAAGTCGTCCTGCGCTGTAAGCATGTTTACTACCTGCCCTTGTGGCCTCGTATCCTTACGCGTTCGCTCCGCGCGAGATTTCCGCAAAAAGCGGATTCGCGGTCAACGCCAGCTCGCGCTTGACCGCCTCGCGCATATAGTTCGTCAGTGTGTCCTCGATCGCTTGCGCGACCGCGGCGTCGAGCACGCCTCGATGCTCCGTGAGCCATTTGAGCACGCCGCACACCTCGGCCTCCAGCCGGTCGCGGCGCTCCTCCAACTGCTTGGTGTCGAGCGTGATCGAGGCCGCGGACGGCGGCGCGTAAGCCGGGGGGCGCTCGGTTTGTCCGTGGCACAAATCGTCCGCCCGCTTAAGTGCAGCTTCCTGCAGGCCGACCTGTGCGAGCGTAACCTCGCGCGACCACTCCAGGCGCGGGCGCATGTTGCGCAGCAGGTCCATCACCGCGAAGGCCTGGCCGCGAGCGTAGGCGTCGTCGACGCGCGGAATGATCTCGCGCTCGAGCGCGATGATGATCCCGTCGATTAGCCGGTTGAGCGAATTGTTCATGGTGTCTCGCCCGACAATAGTCTTTCCAACTGCGCCAGCAGGCGCCACAACTGCGCGCCCATCGCGGCCATCCGCAAGTCGTCGAAGCCGCCGCCCTCGAAGCAGTTCGCCGCGCCGACGTGCATCACGGCCAACGTGAAGGTGCCGAATATTTCGTAGAAGGTGACCGAACGCGGGTCAACCACGATTCCGCTCAGCTCCTGGTAGCGCCGGTAAAGCTCGTCGCGCGCGACCAGATGACACATCAGCGGCGAGCGGCCGCGAAACGCCCGCATGCACATCCAGCCCAGGTCCTGATGCGGATCGCCAAGATGAACCAGCTCCCAATCCAGCATCGCGCTGATCCGCCCGTCGAGCACCAGGAAATTGCCAATCCGGTAATCGCCGTGAATCACGCTGATGCGCGGCGCGCGCGGGCTATTGGCTCGCAGCCACAGTAGGCCCCATTCCAGAATCGGGTAGGGCCGGCGCTCGTGCCGCCTCAGATATCGCTCCCAGAAATCGATCTGCGCGGCCGCCGCCTGCGCCACGTCCCGAGCACCGTCGAGCTGTTCCGCCGGCGTGCCGCGCCATTCGAAACTATGCAGGCGCGCGAGCCCGGCGACGAACTGCTCGCCCAGGGCCGCGCGGGTCGCGTCATCAAAAGCGGTGCCTCCGCCAGGCACCCATGGCAGCGGCGCCTCACCCTCGACCTTCTCCATCAGGAAGAACGGCGCACCGAGGACCTCGGGCGAATCGCTGAACCAGTAAACGCGCGGCACCGGGACGCCGCTATGCGCGAGCGCCTTGAGCGCGACGAACTGGGGAACCGCGCTGTAGGGTCCGAAAACCCCGTCGGGCGGACCGATACGCGCGATCAGCTTGCGATGCTGAGGCTTGCCGCCCTCCTCCCACGTGGCCTCGAAGCCGTAGGTCAGCCACGAGAATCCGACGGAGTAGCGGGTCAGCTCGCCCACGCTGACCGGTCCGCCGGTCTGCTTCTCGATAAAGCCGGTCAGGCGCGCACGCAACTCTGTCTCGGACGGTTGATACATGAACGATGTTTCGGAATTTACTCTTTTGCAGCGGCCCGGCGCGTTTGTCTGACGCCTCTAGTCGCGCGGCGAAACTAGCAGACCAATCTTGGGTTTAAAAGCAGGGCTCTTGCGTTTAAAAGCATGCCGGCGACGACTCGACAGCGTGTCCACGGATACACAAATATATCGCTGGAGGCATTGAGCACTCGCTCTTAGGCGCCTCCTTCATACCGCGGCGTTGCGCTCGCGTTTCGCCTAAATCATTGCGAAGTGCAGGTTTCATATCAATGCAAGCTGCAATAAAGCGACCGATTGCAATGTGAAAGGGCTCCATTTTCCACTATCTTCGCTACTGGCATGTCTCGTGCGTGATGCAAAAAGCTATGTGGGACGTGATCTTCATTCTGGCAACGGTAGCTTTCTTCGCCGTGAGCTTCGCCTACGTGGAAGGATGTCAGCGGTTATGAGCACTTGGGAATTGATCCTGGGATCCGCTGGCGCCGTACTCCTGACCGCGTATCTCGTCTACGCACTGTTGCGCCCCGAGCGATTCTAGGGGCCCATCCTCTTCGAGGGATCTCAGATGTTCTGGAACGCAGTTTTCCAGGTAGGGATTTTCTTGGCCATCGTCACCGCGCTGAGCGTGCCGCTCGGGCTTTACATGGCACGCGTCTTCGCGCACGAGCCGACTTTTCTCGACCCGGTGCTCTCGCCGATCGAGCGGCTCATCTATCGCGTTTGCCGGGTGCGGCCCGGCAGCGAAATGACGTGGGCTGAATACGCAGTCGCGATGCTGGTTTTCAGCATGGTCGGGATGATCGTGCTGTACGCGATGCAGCGGCTGCAAGCGTTCCTGCCGCTCAATCCACAGAAGTTCGCGGGCGTGGCGCCCGACCTCGCCTTCAACACGGCAGCGAGCTTCACCACCAACACCAACTGGCAGGCCTACGGCGGCGAATCGACCATGAGCTATCTCACGCAGATGGCCGGGCTCGCCTTTCACAATTTCGTTTCTGCCGCGGCCGGTATCGCGATCGCGATCGCGGTGATTCGCGGCTTCGTACGCCGCAGCGCCAAGACGCTAGGGAATTTCTGGGTCGACCTGACCCGCGCCATACTGTGGGTGCTGTTGCCGATCTCGGTCGTCTTCGCGCTGGTGCTGGTCTGGCAAGGGGTGCCGGATAATTTCAGTCCCTACGCGCAAGTCAAGACGGTTGAGGGCGCCCAGCAGGTGGTTGCCCAAGGTCCGGTCGCCTCGCAGGAAATCATCAAGGAACTCGGCACCAACGGCGGCGGCTTTTTTAACGCCAACTCGGCGCATCCGTACGAAAACCCGACTCCGTTGACGGACTTGCTGGAGCTCGTTGCGATTTTCGCGATCGGCGCAGGCCTCACCCATACGTTTGGCCACATGGCGGGCGATCGGCGCCAGGGATGGGCGTTGTTCGGGGTGATGGCGATTATGTTTTTGATGGGCGTGACGCCGGCCATTTGGGCCGAGCAGCGCGGTAATCCGCAATTCGCCGCGCTCGGCCTCCATCAGCACGCCACCGCGGGCCAGTCCGGCGGCAACATGGAGGGCAAAGAGACCCGCTTCGGCGCAATCGATTCGGCGCTGTGGGCGACCGTCACCACCGACACCTCGTGCGGCGCGGTCAACTCGATGCACGACAGCTTCACGCCGCTGGGCGGACTCATACCGCTCGTCAACATGCAGATCGGAGAGATCATTTTCGGCGGCGTGGGCTCGGGGCTTTACGGTATGCTGGTGATGGCAGTGTTGTCGGTCTTCATCGCGGGGTTGATGGTCGGGCGGACACCGGAGTACCTCGGCAAGAAAATCGAAGCCCGCGAGATGAAACTCGCGATGCTTTTCATTCTGATCTTTCCTGCGGTGATCCTGCTGCCAGCCGCGATCGCGGTGGTGACCAAGGTGGGACTGGCGGGCATCACCAATCCCGGACCGCACGGCTTCTCGCAGATTCTGTATGCCTATTCAGAAGCCTCGGCCAACAACGGCTCGGCCTTTGGTGGACTGAACGCGAACAGCTTTTTCTACAACACGACGCTCGCGTTTGTGATGCTGTTTGGCCGCTTCATGATGAAAATTCCGGTGCTCGCGCTCGCCGGCTCGCTGGCGGGCAAGAAAGTGGCGCCGCCAAGCGCCGGCACGTTTCCGACCAACGGTGCGATTTTCGTAGTGCTTTTGATCGGGGTGATCCTGATCGTCGCGGCGTTGACGTTCTTCCCCGCCGACGCGCTGGGCCCGATCGTCGAGCACCTGGCGATGATGCAGGGCAAGCTCTACTAGCAGAGGAGTGGATTTCGATGACTGAGCGTAAGGCGACGGCGCTGTGGGACAGCCAGATCGTCAAGGGCGCGCTGGTTGATTCGCTGCGCAAGTTTGACCCGCGGATCCAGGCCCGCAACCCGGTCATGTTCGTGGTCGAAGTGACCGCGCTCGCCGTGACCGTGATCCTCTTCCGCGATTTCTTCCTCGGGCGCAGCGCGCTTGCCGCCTTCGAGTTTCAGATCGCGCTCTGGCTGTGGTTCACGGTGCTGTTCGCCAACTTCGCCGAGGCGATGGCCGAGGGACGCGGCAAGGCGCAGGCCGACAACCTGCGCAAGACCCGCACCGAAACCCAGGCCAAGCTGGTCACTGCCGGCGGCAGCATCGAGCTGGTCGCGGCGACGAAACTCAAACGCGGTGACGTGGTGCTGGTCGAGGCCGGCGACGTCATTCCCGGCGACGGCGAAGTGATCGAAGGTATCGCCGCGGTCAACGAGGCCGCGATCACCGGCGAGTCCGCCCCGGTCATTCGCGAAAGCGGCGGCGACCGGAGCGCCGTTACCGGCGGCACCACGGTCATCTCCGACCACATCAAGGTGCGCATCACCGCCAACCCGGGCGAGACCTTCCTCGACCGCATGATCGCGTTGGTCGAGGGCGCCCAGCGCCAGAAGACGCCCAACGAAATCGCGCTCAGCATCCTGCTCGCCGGCCTGACGATCATTTTCATGCTGGTCTGCGTTAGCCTCTATCCATACGCGCGTTACGGCGGCACCTCGCTCTCGCTGCCGGTGCTGGTGGCGTTGCTGGTGTGCCTGATTCCAACCACCATCGGCGGATTGCTCTCGGCCATCGGCATCGCCGGGATGGATCGCCTCGTCCAGCACAACGTGCTCGCGATGTCGGGCCGCGCGGTCGAAGCCGCCGGCGACGTCGACACGCTCCTGCTCGATAAGACGGGCACCATCACGCTAGGCAACCGGATGGCGACCGAGTTCCTGCCTATGCTTGACGTGCGAGTGGAGATGCTTGCCGACGCGGCGCAACTGGCGTCGCTCGCTGACGAGACGCCCGAGGGCCGTTCGATCGTGGTGCTGGCCAAGCGCGAGTATAACTTGCGCGGCCGCGAACTGGCGGAGAAGGACGCGCAGTTCATCCCCTTCTCGGCGCAGACCCGGATGAGCGGCGTCGACCTCAACGGGCGGCGGATTCGCAAGGGCGCCGCCGACCAGGTGATCAAGTTCGCGCGCGCGAGCGGCGGCCAGGCGCCGGCCGAGCTGGCCGGCATCGTCGAGCGTATCGCGCGCAGCGGCGGAACGCCGCTGGTGGTCGCCGACAATGCGCAGATTCTCGGCGTGATCCATCTCAAGGACATCATCAAGGAAGGTATCCGCGAGCGCTTCGCGCGGCTGCGCGCGATGGGCCTGCGCACGGTGATGATCACCGGCGACAACCCGCTGACCGCCGCGGCGATCGCGCACGAGGCCGGCGTCGACGATTTTCGCGCCGAGGCCACGCCGGAAACCAAGCTCGCGCTGATTCGCGAAGAGCAGGCGCAAGGCAAACTGGTGGCGATGATCGGCGACGGCACCAACGACGCGCCGGCGCTCGCCCAGGCCGACGTCGGGATCGCGATGAACGCCGGCACCCAGGCCGCGCGTGAGGCCGGCAACATGGTCGACCTCGATTCGAATCCGACCAAGATCATGGAGGTGGTAGAGATCGGCAAGCAACTGCTGATCACTCGCGGCGCGCTGACCACCTTTTCGATCGCCAACGACGTCGCCAAGTATTTCGCGATCATCCCGGCGATGTTCGTGATCGGCTACCCCGAACTGCAGAAGCTCAACGTGATGCATCTGGCGACTCCCGAGAGCGCGATCCTCTCGGCCGTGATCTTCAACGCGCTGATCATCGTCGCGCTGATTCCGCTGGCGCTACGCGGTGTCGCGTACCGGCCGGTGGGCGCCGCCGCGATCCTGACCCGCAACCTGCTCATCTACGGCCTTGGCGGCGTGATCGTTCCATTCATCGGGATCAAGGTCATCGATCTCTTTGTGGCCGCGTTCCATCTCGCGTGAGGACGTGAAAGGTAAAACCAATGCGCACGCTCATAACCGCAATCGCGATGACAATCGCGCTGACGCTGTTGACCGGGATCGTCTACCCGATAGTGGTCTGGGGAATCGCGCAGGTGCTTTTCCCTGGCAGGCGAACGGAAGCCTCGTGGTGCGCGACGGACACGTCGTCGGCTCCGAAATCATCGGTCAGAATTTCACCGCCGCGCGATATTTCCATCCTCGCCCATCGGCCGCCGGTGACAAGGGCTACGACGCGAGCAACTCGGGCGGCTCCAACCTCGGGCCCACCAACCGCAAGCTCGTCGATACGACCAAAGCCGCGTTGCACAAGGTGCTCGAGGAAAACCCGGGAGCCTCGCCCGTGCAAGTCCCGATGGACCTGGTTACCGCTTCGGGCAGCGGCCTGGACCCGGAAATCTCGCCAGCGTCGGCGGAGCTTCAGGTGACGCGGGTGGCGAAGGCGCGCGGCCTTAGCCAAGACGCGGTGCGTAACGTGATGCATGACAACGTGCGGCCGCGCTTTGCCGGCATCTTCGGCGAGCCGGGCGTCAACGTCCTCGACGTCAACCTGGCGCTGGACCGGATGAGCGCGCCGGCGCACTGAGATCGCCGGTGTCGGGCGTATATACTCTTGCCCGTATGGCTGAGGAGCGCCCCGCGCCCGAATCATTCCTCGACCTCGTCGCCGAGAAGCGCAAAGGCCGACTCAAGATTTACGTGGGCGCCGCGGCCGGCGTCGGCAAGACCTGGCGGATGCTCGAGGAAGCGCACGAGCTTCGCGACAAAGGAGTCGACCTGGTGCTCGGCTTCATCGAAACCCATCGACGCGCGGACACCGAGGATATGGTGGGAGACCTGGAAGTGGTCCCGCGCCGCAAGCTCGACTACCGCGGCGTGGCGATGGAAGAGATGGACGTCGACGCGATCCTGGCGCGCAAGCCCGAAGTCGCGGTGGTCGACGAACTCGCGCACACCAATGTCGCCGGCTCCAAACATGAAAAGCGCTACCAGGATATCGAGGAGCTGCTCGCGGCAGGCATCAACGTGATCACCGCGATGAATATCCAGCACGTCGAGAGCCTCAATCCGATGATGAAGCGGCTCACGGGCGTGGACGTGCGCGAAACCGTGCCCGACTCCTTTCTCGCGCGCGCCGACCAGATCGTTAACGTCGACGTCACCGTCGAGGCGCTGCGCGAGCGGCTGCGCGAGGGCAAAATCTATCCGCCGGCGCAGATCGAGCACGCGCTGAAGAACTTTTTCAAGCCGGCCAATCTCGCCTCGCTGCGCGAAGTGGCACTGCGCGAAGTCGCGCGCGGACTCAGCCGCCAGCGCGAGGACCGCGAAGCGCTTCAGCGCGAGGGCGGACGGCGCACGCTGCCGACCGAGCGGGTCATGGTCGGACTGTCCTCCAATGCGCACGATCGCGGGATGCTTCTCCGCAAGGCCTGCCGCATCGCGGGACAGCTCGGCGCCGATTGGTACGCGGTGCACGTCGAGACGCCGTCCGAAGCTGTCAGCCGCGTCAGCACGCGCGACTTCGTCAAGCTACTCGACAATATCAACCTGGCCGGCGACCTCGGCGCCGAAACCGTGTGGCTGAAATCGGATGACATCGTGGCCGCCTTGCTGGAATTCGCGCGCGGGCATGGGATCACCAAGATCGTGCTCGGCCGCACCCATCAGCCATTGTGGCGCCGCCTGCTCAAAGGTGACGTGACCAAGCGGTTGCTCACGGCGGCGACCGATTTCGACGTCGAGGTCGTAGGCGGCGACAACGCCGACGAGGCGGACAAGGAGTCATGAGCACGCCCTCGCTGCGCACGCGGATCCGCAACGTCAGCCTGCTGCTCGTGGTGTTGGTGATCGGGCTCGGACTGTACGCCCTGCCCCGCGTTTACCGCCTCGGCACTTCGATTCGCGAGACGCTGCATCGCAACTACATCAGCATCGAGGCCGCACAGCACATGCACGAGGCGTTGCGGGTCCTGCAACTGGCCGAGCGCGACGGCCACGCGCGCGACGTGCTCCCGAGCTCCCGCGCCACCTTCATGCACTGGATGGATATCGAAGACCATGACTTCACCGAGCTCGGCGAGCCCGAGCTCGCACACGATATCGAGCGCCGTGCGCAGCGCCTGTTTGATGAAATCGCGGTCGCGCCGCCACAAGCGCGCCACGATCGCGAGTTCGACGAGCTGCACGCGCGCCTAAACGATCTGATCGCGCTGAACCAGGCCGCGATGTGGCGCGCGAACAGCAGCGCGGTGGGGCTCGGCAGGCGCCTTACTTACGAATTCGCCGGCGGCCTCCTCGCCCTGCTGGTGACGGGCATCGTGTTTTCGTGGGCGCTTGGATGGGCGCTCGCGCGGCCGCTCACGGAACTGGCCGAGCGGCTACGCGGGCTCAGTCAGCGCCATACCCATGTGCGCCTGGGGCCTCAGCCATTGGCCGAGCTGGACGCGGTGGCGCGCGAGTTCAACCAGATGGCCGAGCAGCTCGAGCAGTATGAGAAGCTCAACGTCGAGCGCCTGTTGTACGAGAAGCGCAAGACCGAGGCGATCATCGAAAGCCTCGAGGACGGCGTGGTGCTGATCGATTCGGCGGGAATCGTCACCCATATCAATGAAATCGCCGCGCTGATCATGGACATCGAGCCCGCCGACGCGCTGGGCAGCCCATTCGACGATCTCAGCAGCAACTCGCCGCACTACCGCCGCGTGCGCGACGCGCTGCGCGGGCTGCGGCGCGCGGCTCCGGACGGACCGCGCACCGAGGTGCAGTTGCACGTGCGCGGGCGCGATCATTCCTACGTGCTGAAGCCCATCCCGCTCCATCGCACCGAGGGCACCGCGTTCGGCACCCTGCTCATTCTGCAAGACGTCACTTATCTGCGCGACCACGACCGGGCGCGTAGCAACCTGGTAGAAACGCTCTCCCACGAGCTGCGCACGCCGCTCACCTCGCTGGCGCTCTCCGCGCAACTGCTGCAGCGCGAAGAGGCGTCGCTCGAGCCGAGGCAGCGTGAACTTTTGCGCACGATTCTCGAGGAGTGCGCGCGGATGAAGCAGCTTACCGACAGCCTGCTCAACCTCGCACGCGGCGAGCTGGCGTCGATCTCGCTCGAGCGCGAACGCATCGACCTCGCGCGCGTGGCCGAGGAGGTCGCGGGACGCTTCCGGCTCCAGGCCGAGGACAAGCACGTCGCGCTGGAGCGCCATATCGCGGAGGTCCCGCCCGTCAGCGGCGATCCGGTCAAGCTTTCGTGGGTGGTGTCGAACCTGATCGGCAACGCGCTGCGTTATACTCCCAAAGGGGGCCGGATCGAGGTCATGACCGCATCCGCGGATGACACGGTGCGGCTGGAGGTTGCCGACTCCGGCCCGGGCATCGCGCCCGAGCTGCGCGACTACGTGTTCGAGCGCTTCGCGCAGTATGGCGACGGCGCGGATAAAGGATCGGCGGGGCTGGGATTGGCGATCGTCAAGGACATCGTGGTCGCGCACGGCGGACGGATCTTCGTGACTGGCAACGCGCCGGTGGGCAGCCGTTTCGTGGTCCAGCTGCCGGCGTCGCGGGAGGTATGATGGCCCGGCTGCTGATAGTCGACGACGAGAAGAATATTCGCGCCAACCTGGCGTCGTTCTTCCAGTCGATCGGTCATGAGGCTGAGACCGCCGAAAGCGGCCGCCAGGCGCGCGCCATGATCGAGGCGGCCTCGTTTGACCTGGTGCTGACGGATTTCCGGATGGCCGAGATGAACGGGCTCGAGCTGCTGACCGAGATCAAGAAGCGGCGCCCCGAGACCCTGGTGATCCTGATGACGGCTTACGGCACGGTCGAGAACGCGGTCGCCGCGATGAAGGCCGGAGCCTTCGACTACGTGACCAAGCCTTTCTCGCTCGACCAGATCCAGCACCTGACCGAACGCGCGCTGCAGCTCCAGGGGCTGCGGGCCGAGAATCGTGCGCTGCGCAACGCGATCGAGGAGACTCCGCTCCTGGAGTCGAGCAGCGCCGCGATGGTCCGCCTGATGGATACCGCGCGCCAGGCCGCGGCGAGCGAGGCGACCGTACTGCTGAGCGGCGAGAGCGGCACCGGCAAAAACGTGCTGGCGCGCCAGATCCATCGATGGAGTCCGCGCCACGAGCGCCCCTTCGTGGTCGTCAACTGCACCACGCTCTCCGAGGAATTGCTCGAGAGCGAACTGTTCGGCCACGTCCGCGGCGCCTTCACCGGAGCGATCAAGGACAAGCCCGGACGTCTGGAAGCGGCCGACGGCGGCACGGTTTTTCTCGACGAGATCGCCGACCTCTCAAGCGCGCTGCAAACCAAGTTCCTGCGCTTCGTGCAGGAACAGAGCTTCGAGCGGGTAGGCGGCGATCGCACCATCCACGTCGACATCCGAATCATCGCCGCCTCCAATCGCGACCTGCGCTCGGAAGTCGCTGCGCGCCGCTTCCGCGAGGACCTGTTCTACCGGCTCAACGTCATCACGCTCTCGGTGCCGCCGCTGCACGAGCGCCGCGAGGACATCCTGCCGCTGGCGCTGTGGATGCTCGCCGCCGCCAGCGTGCGCAACCGGCGCACGCCGATGCAGCTTTCGCCGGAGGCGGCTGCCGCGGTCAAAAACTACAACTGGCCGGGGAACGTGCGCGAGCTTCGCAACGCCCTGGAGCGCGCCGCCGTGCTTTGCCGCAGCGACGTCATCACGCCCGACGATCTGCCCGACTCGATCTTCCGCGAAGCGCCAGAGAGCGGGCCGGTCGCGGCGGGGCATGCGGCGAGCCTCGAGAAGATCGAGCGCGAGCACATCATGCGCGTGCTCGCTCAGAGCGCGACCCTGGACGAGGCCGCAGCCACGCTCGGCATCAACGTGACGACGCTCTGGCGCAAACGCAAGCGCTACGGAGCCGACTGAGCGCGTGCGCCGGTGCGACGCGCTTCGCGCGGCGTCTAGCGAAACGCCGGCTAGGGAAACGCCGGCTAGTGAAATGCCGGCATGACCATCTCCGCCATATCGCGGAACACCTTGCGCTGGTAATCCGCCGGCGGCAGCATCGTGACTTCCTTGATGCCGGCCTTTTCCAGCTCGCGCACGCGATGGATGATTTCTTCGGGCGTGCCGACGATGCAGACTCCCGCGATCGCCTCGGGCGTGATGAAGCGCCGCTCCTCGGGCACCAGGAACGTGCAGTGCCCTTCGTGGATCTGCCGGAAGCGCGCGGTCTCGGGCAGGCTGTAGTTCTTCACCCGCTTCACATAGTCGTCCCAAATGTTAGTGAAGAACGGTGGAATCAGTTCATCCTTTTCGCCGCGCTGTTTCCAGATCTCGTAGGCGAAATGGATCGTGCACGCCACCTGCGAACCAGTCTCATTGACGACTCGTTCGTCGCTGAGCTTTTCGCCGGGCCGCAGAACGCACGCGGTGGTCAGGCAGCTTGTATAGAAGTCCGGACCGATTTTGCGCCCGGCCTCTTTCGCGCCGGCCTCGACCAACTGCATCGAGCGACGGAAATCTTCGGGGCTGCCGGTCACGGTGATCCAGCCGTCCCCGTACTCGCCGGTCGCGCGCAACGCCTTGGGGCCGTTGGCTGCGATGTAGATCGGGATGGGCTGGTCCAGATTGATGAAGTAGCGGTCGCGATGGAGAAACTTTATCTCGCGCGTTTTGCCGGCATAGGTGTAATCGACTTCCTTGCCTTCGAGCAGTGTGCGCACCACGCGCAGGTATTCGCGGAATTCGCGCGGCGGCATCGGGTCCTGCCCCATCACGCGCATCGCAGTATGGCCGGTGCCAATACCGAGAAAGACGCGTCCGGGCGCGAGCTGCGCGATGCTGGCGATGGAATGCGCGGTCACCGGCGCTATCCGGGTGCCGGGAATTGCGACCCCGGTGCCGATCCTGATGCGCTTGGTATTGACCGCCGCCAGCGCCAGCGTGGCGTAGCAGTCCGACCAGATCATCTGCGAATCGGGGACCCAGCCGCTGTCATAGCCGAGCTCTTCCGCGTAACGGATCAGTTCCCACTTGTCGATGTGGGTGTCGAACATGATTCCGAATTTCATCGACGCACCTCTCTCTCTTTTTTGTGCGACTGGCGCCGGGGCCGATCGGCACGAAGCCTCATGTACGACGCCTTATGTACAATGTTTTAGCGCGAGCGCAAACCCCGCGGCACTTCGGTGATCCGGCGGATGAGGGTACGGATGACCGGGCGCTAGTGCGCGATCGACAATCCCGCCTCGACCAGCCGCTGCTCGAGTATCGGCAGCCGATCATGCCCCCAAAACGGCTCGCGCTCGAAAAAGAACAGCGGGACGCCAAAAACGTTGTCGGCCGCGGCCTCCTCCTGCGCGGCCGCGTAGGCTCGTGCACCTTCGCCGCGTAGGTACTCGCGGTACTCGGCGCGGGAAAGCCCCAGCGTCGCGAGCAACGCGGCAACCGCCTCGGGATCGTCAGCCTCGAACTCGCGGCGGAAAAACAATTCGTAGGCCTTGCGGCTATATTCCAGCAGCAGGCCCCTCGATTCGGCGAACAGGCCGCCGATGAGCGCGGGAGCCGTATCGTAAATCTTCTGCGGCGCACGGATTAGAATTCCGCGCGGCCTGGCCCAGCGGCGCGCGTCGAGGTAGGAGTACTTCGCCTTGTAATCGGAGTAGACACTGCGCTGGCCGCGATCCTTGATCCTGAGCTGGAATGGAATCCATCGCACGCGCACGGCGAACCGCTCCTGGAGCGCGAATGCCGGATCGAAGGCGAGGTACGCGAAGGGACTTTTGTAATCCGAGTACATCTTCAGTTCCTTGCGTTCCATTATGAGCTCCGATTTTCGACGCCGGTTACGGCTTCCGGTTTAGCAACTGCGCGAGATGAAGCGGCCGGCGCTCGGGACAGAAATGACGAATCTGGGTGCGGCAGGCAAAACCGTCGGCGACGATCATCGTGTCGGGCGCGCTCTTGCGGACCGCGGGAATCAGCACCCGCTCCGCGATCGCGCGCGACACGTCGAAGCGCTCCGCGCCGTAACCGAACGGGCCAGCCATCCCACAGCACCCCGCGTCCGGCGTCTCGACTTTGAGCCCGCCGATCCCGCCCAGGATAGCCATCTCGCCCTTCATCCCGGCGAGCGACTTCTGATGACAGTGCCCGTGCACTAACGCACGCCCGTTAAGCATCGGCGCGGCGAAGCCCGGCGCTTCGCGAGAGAGAAACTCGTCGAGCAGCATCGCGCGCGCAGCAAGTGCGGCGGCGCGCGGGTCGGCGGGAAAGAGGCTCGGCAACTCGTCGCGAAAAGTGAGCAGGCAGCTCGGCTCGAGACCGACCAGCGCCGCGCCGCGCTCGAGCAGCGGCGCGAGCGTGTCCATCGCCTGCTCCAGGCGCCATCGTGCGCGATCGAATATCCCGGCGTCATACAACGGCCGCCCACAGCACAGATCGTCGGGCGGAATCACGACCCGGAAGCCCGCGCGCTCCAACACCTCGGTCGCCGCGATCGCGACCTCAGGCTCGAAAAAGTTGTTGAAGGTGTCGGGAAAGAGCACGACTTCGCGCGTGTTCGGATCGACAGCGCCGCCGCGCCGATCGACAGCGCCCTCGCGCCTGGAGAACCACGAACGAAATGTCCGCAGGGCAAAGCGCGGCAGCTCGCGGGCGGGATGGACCTTCAGGATGCGCCGCGCGATCGTTCCAAGCCCGGGAGCGTGCGAGAGTACGTTGGCCAGATGCGGTGCGGCGGCGCCGAGCCTTGCGAGCTCGTGGATGCGCGCGAAGAAGCGCACGTCGCGCGGGCGGCGGTTGTGCTGATAGTACTGTGCGAAAAATTCCGCTTTATACGCCGCCATATCGATTGCCGCAGGGCACTCGGTCTTGCAGGCTTTGCATGAAAGACAAAGTTCAAGTGCTTCTTTAAGTGCCGGATCGGTGAGTCCGCCTTCGAGCAGCCCGTTGCCGCTCAGTGCCTCCCATAGCAGATGAGCGCGGCCGCGCGTCGAATGCATCTCCTCGCGCGTCGCCATGTACGACGGGCACATCGTGCCGGCGTCGCTCTTGCGGCATTTGCCGATCCCCACGCACTTGAGCGCTGCGCCCGCAAGCCCGCCCTCGGCGGCGAAATCGAAATGCGTCTCGGGCTGCGCGGGGCGATAGGACGGCGTCACCCGTAGATGGGAATCGAGCGGATGGGGCGCCACGATCACGCCCGGGTTCATCATCGAGTCCGGATCGAAGATGCGCTTGAACGCGGCGAAGGTCTCGATCATTTGCGCGCCGAACATCCTGGGCAACAGTTCCGAGCGCGCAAGGCCGTCGCCATGCTCGCCCGAGAGCGAGCCGCCGAACTCGGTCACCAGGTCGCCGATCTCGAGCATCGCGGCGCGAAAGGTCTCGACCCCTTTGGTTGTGGTGAAATCGAAATTCACCCGGCAGTGGACGCAGCCCTCGCCGAAGTGGCCATAGTACGTCGCCGCCGCGAGATTGTGTCCGTCGAGCAGCCGCACGAAGCGGCGCAGATAATCGCCCAGGCGCGCGGGCGGCACCGCGGTATCCTCCGCGCCTGGCCAGGTGCGCGGATGGCCTGGGATGAGCGCGCCGGCGCCGAGCCCCGACTCGCGCAGGCTCCAGACCGCGCGCTGCTCCGCGGCGGCAAAGAGCGGCGCGACTCCCGCGCAGGCGCGCACCCGCCGCGCCTGCGTCGTCAACCGCTCGGCCGCCGCCAGCGCGTCGTCGGCGCTGTCGGCGCCAAGCTCGACGATCAGGAACGCGCGGCCGCTGGGCAGCAGCCGCACCGCGTCGAGCCCCTTGGCGCGCGCGAAGTCGGGCAGATGATGGTCGAAGCCCTCGAGCGCCTGCGGGCGATGCTCCAGAATCCATGGCACCTGGTCGGCGGCGAGGTAGACGTCGTCGAAGCCAAGCACCACCAGCGCGAGCCGTCGCGGACGCGGCACGAGCCTGAGCGTCGCGGCGAGCGTCACGCCAAGGGTCCCCTCGGAACCGACCAGCGCTCGCGCCAGGTTGTGCCCGCGTTCGGGCAAAAGCTCGTCGAGGTTGTAGCCAGAGACGCGGCGCGGAATTTTCGGATAGCGCCGCCGAATCTCCTCGGCCGAGCGCTCCGCGAGCGCGCGTGTCGCGGCATAAATCTCGCCCTCGCGCCCGCCACGCACGGCGGCGGCAAAGACTTCGCCCTCGCCGCCTGCGCCGGGCGCGAGCCGGGTACCGTCGTAGAGCGCGACTTCGAGCGCCTCGACGTTGTCGACGGTCTTGCCGTGCGCGGCCGAGTGAGCGCCGCAGGAGTTGTTGCCGATCATCCCGCCGATCGTGCAGCGGTCCTTGGTGGAAGGATCGGGCGCGAAGAACAAGCCCTCGGGCGCGACCGCCGCGTTGAGCTGCGCCTGCACCACGCCCGGCTCGACCACCGCGAGGCCGCGCTTGGCGTCGATACGGCGAATCGAATTCATGTACTTGGAGAAGTCGAGCACGATCGCCGCGTTGCAGGCCTGCCCGGCGAGCGCCGTACCGCCGCCGCGCGCGAGAATCGGGAGACGGTTCTCGCGCGCCAGCGCGAGCGTCCGCATCACGTCGCCTTCGTGGCGCGGAATCACGACGCCCAGCGGAACTTGCCGATAAACCGAGGCGTCGGCGGCGTAGAGCGCGAGCGCCGCGTTGTCGGCGCGCACCTCGCCGTCGATCGAGCGGCGGAGTTCATCCCATAGCGTGTTCGGTACCGTCATAACGAAAGAAAGCCTGGCCCGCGGCCCGCGCCGGCGCAATTCTATTTGATCCTGCCTGCCGGCAGGTAGCGCGCCAGTAGTCGAAGGCGCGAGCTGGCGGAGGCGCGTCGCAGCGGATACCGAAACAGCGATTTAACCTGCGGAAGAAGCCGGCGAAACAATCCTCGCCTACATTTCTCCCGCGATCTTATCGCAGGAGGATTATTTAAATTGACGGCGAACATTTCAAACAAACGAGGCCGTTCGAACGCATTCGCGCGAAGACTCACCTTGGTTTCGTTCATTCTGGTTTCGTTCATTGCGCTTGTGGGCAGTTTCACAGCTTACGCGCAAAACGGCAGCGACTATTTCAGCCCGGGCAACCTGGTCGTCAGTCGCAGCGTGTACGACAGCAATCCGAACAACACCGTGGTGGGGGTGACCGTACTGCCGCCTAACTGCGTGACTACCTCAGGCTCCTGCTCCCCGGTCATGACAGCAATAGTTGACGGCACGTACCCATATGTCTGGAACAATGATTCTGTCGACGGCAGCTTCGGCATCACGTCGAAAATCTTCCTGGACCAGATTACCTCTTCGGGCTCGCTCGTGACCTCGCTGGAAGTGCCGAATAGCTCGCAAAATGGAGTTCCGCCAACCAAGGACCAGATGGTGACGAGTTTCAGCTCGAAATCGGAATTGGCGCTGAACCTCTCGTCCGACCATAGCTACCTGACCTTTATGGGTTACCTCGCGCCAATCGACATGCTCGACGTATCCAACTCCAACACGCCGGGAGTGGTCGATCCGACCAACCCGGTGGGCGAGAATGTCTTCCGCGTAGTCGCTCAGGTCAACGCGAAGGGACAGTTCAGCTTCACGAAAACCAATGCTTACAGCGGCAACAACGGACGTGCGGCGATCCTGAACAACAGCGGTGGCGCGAATTTCTTTTACACCTCCGGCAACGCTGGCAATGGTGGCAATCCTCAACCGGACGGCGTCATTGTCGGAGCGGGCGCGCAAATTCTTAACCCGCAGGTCAAAACACTGGTCGCGCAGAACCCGGGAGATCCTACGCCTGTCGGCAGCTTCAACATTACGCAACTATGCGACAAGGCTGATAAGATTGGCAAAGACACCAACTTCCGCGGCCTCACGACCTTCAATAACGTCCTCTATACCACCAAAGGCAGTGGCGGCAACGGCATCAACACCGTTTACTTCATTGATACCACCGGCTTGGCCTGCCCCACTCTTGCCAACCCGTGCGTTCCTGGCGGCGTCGGCCTTCCTGAAAGTTCCGCAACCCTGCCGGCCGCGGGAATCTCTTTCGACCCGTCGCTGCTGCAAACCGAGGGTGTGGTTCCTTACAACATGTGCATCCTGAACGGCTTCCCCACGGCACTCAGCTCCAAAACCTCTTTTCCATTCGGCGTCTGGTTTGCGAACGCCACTACTTTGTATGTTGCCGACGAAGGCAACGGCACGGTCGGCAAAACAGTCGCGACTTTCTACAACCCCGCCAAGGCTCAAACCACTGCCGGACTCCAGAAGTGGATTTTTGATTCCGGCACAGGCAAGTGGAAGATGGCCTACGTTTTGACGGCTGGCTTGAATCTCGGAGTCCCTTACGTAGTCGCTAATTATCCGACCGAAAACAATTCGGGAACCGGAGGAACTGGATTTCCTTGGGCGCCGGCCGCCGACGGCCTCCGCAACGTAACCGGCGTCGTGAGCGCGGACGGCACCTCCGCAACGATCTATGCGATAACCTCCACCATAAGCGGGAGCGGCGACCAAGGCGCGGACCCGAATAAGCTCGTCGCGATCACGGATAATCTGAGCGCCACAACCCTTCCCTCCAACGAAAGCTTCACGACCGTACGCAGCGCCGGGTTTGGAGAAGTGTTGCGTGGCGTTTCGTGGACGCCCGGAACCGTTACGCCATAAACTTCGCAACGAACGCATAATAGCGAGCGGCCGCGAGCGCCCCTTGGCGCTCGCGGCCGCTCGTACGGAATTGTTTCTCGGATCGTTGCTGTTCGGATATTCGAATATTCGAAATTCGCGCGTCCGATCCGCGACGTTTTTTTCTATGCCGGCAGCATCACGATCTTGCCCGCGACCGCGTTGGATTCCATCAGGTCCTGCGCGTGGGCGAGTTCCTTGAGCTCCATCGTGCGGTCGACGACCGGCTTGATCAGGCCGCGCTCCACGAAGCGCATCGCCTCGATCAGCTCGCCCTTGTTGCCGAGATGCGAGCCGAGGTAGTTCTGCTGTTTGTTCCACAACAGCCGGATGTCCATGTGGGCGTCGAAACCGGACGTGGCGCCGCAAGTGACGATCGTGCCGCCCCACTTTAGACACTGCATCGAAATGGGCCAGGTGTCGGCGCCGGTGTGTTCGAACACGATGTCGGCGCGGCGGCCGTCGGTGATGCGGCGGACCTCGGAGAAGATGTCATCGCGCCTGCGGTTGAGCGTGAATTCGGCGCCGAGCTTGCGCGCCAGGTCGAGCTTCTCGTCGCTGGAGGCGACCGCGATCGGCCGTGCGTTAAAGAGCTTCGCGATTTGGATTGCCATCACACCCAACCCGCCGCTCGCGCCCCAGATCAGCACGAAGTCGCCGGCCTGCACGTGCGCCCGCGATACGAGCATCCGCCACACCGTGACCAGCACCAGCGGCATCGAGGCCGCCTCTTCCCAGGTCAGGTTTTTGGGCTTGGCGATCACGTTGACCGCCGGCACCTTGCAATACTCGCCGTGCGCGCCGTCGAGCGGGCCGGTCTGAAAGCCCCAAATCTTGAAGTCGTGGCAGAAGAACTCTTCGCCGCGGGTGCAGTAGTAGCAATGACGGCAGGCGATGCCGCAATGGACCACCACTTCGTCGCCGAGCGCGACGTCGTGGACCTCGCTCCCGCGAGCCACCACCACGCCGGCGGCGTCCGAGCCCGAAATGTGCGGCATCAGGATTTTCATTCCAGGCAATCCGCGGCGCGCCCAGATGTCGTTGAAATTGCACGCCGAAGCCTTGACCTGGAGGACGACCTCGTTGGGGCTGGGCTTGGGTTCGGCAGTATCTTTGTACTCTAAGACCTCGAGGCCCCCGTTGCGCTCGAAAACAATGGCTTTCATTAGATTTTGTGTTCCCTATGCAGTTCCGCGCGCGTGCGGACTTGCGCAATTAGCTATATGTTTAGACGAGTGCTCGCAACGGGCGTGGCCGCGGAACGGCTGCGGGCCCACCGAGTCCGGTTGACGATCGTTTCTCGATCCCGTAAAACCCATCCCCGAATCGGACGTTTTTCCGGATCGACTGAAAGCCGCCATTCCGACGATAAGGCCGTCCCGGCAGGTCAGTAGCTCATCCATTTTCGCCCTCCGGGCAGTGGAACAGCAATTGCGATGCCAAAAAAGAGCCTGTGTCTTTGCGACGCCATACGTGTTCGCCAGCGTAGTTTCCGCTGCAATACAGCCGATCGCCACGCAAACTTAGCGCTAAAGACGGAAAAAAAGTAAAAAGGTAAAATGATTGTCGGTGGAGAGAACTAACCATGTACGTACTCGATAATGGCACCCGCTTCGTCATCCCCCGCACCGAGATGACCTATCCCGGCCACAATATGAAGCTCCATCAGACCGCCGCCGACCCCGTCAAGGCGCCGGTTGACCACGTGATGGCGGATTTCGAGGACGCCTGCCCCTACGAGTTCAAGGGCCCCAAGAGCCACAAGGTGATGGTCGAGGCGCTCAACACGCTCGACTTCGGCCGCAAGGTGGTGACGGTGCGTCCCAACAATATCCATTCGCCGTTTTTCAAGGGCGACATGGAAGCTGTAGTGCTGGGCGCGCCCAACCGCTTCCACGGTATCATGCTCCCCAAGACGCGCGGCCCCGAGGAAATCCGCGAGGTCGCGCGCCTGCTGGATGACCTCGAGCAGCGCAGCGGATGGAAGTACAAGATCCAGATCGAGTCTCTGGTCGAGACGCCGCAGGCGCTGGTCAAGGCCTTCGAGATCGCGACCGCCTCCGATCGCATGTGCGGGCTGGTCTTCGGCATCGCCGATTTCGCCGCCAACCTGGGCGTGCGCGAGATCGTCGAGAACCAGAACCAAAACTTTCACTACGCCAAGCAATCGATGGTGGTCGCGGCCAAGGCTGCCGGATTGCACGCAATCGACAACGTCTACCTGAGGCTGTGGCGCAAGGAGGATTCGCCCGCGAAGGTCGCCGAATTGCAGCGTGGGCTCCGCGAGAAGAACGTCGGCGCCGCCAACCTCGGGATGGACGGCACCTGGGTCATCCATCCGCAGCAGGCCGAAATCGCCAACGCCTGCTACACGCCAAGCGCCGAGCAGGTCGAAGACGCGCGCCGCGTGGTGACGCTCTACCATGAGAAGGGCGGCGGCTCGATGGCGGATCCCAAGAGCGGCGAGATGATCGACGAGGCGACGATCAAGATTGCGCTGATGGACCTGGCAAAGGGCGCGCAGGCCGGAATCGTCAGCGAAAAAGAGCTCAAGGAATGGTCCGAGAAGAGCCGCTCGATTACCGGCTACGACATCCTGGAGTTCATGCGTCGCGTGGTGTAGCCCGCGCGGACTCACCTGTCGCTAAACACGCGCCCGGCGATTGCCGCGCAGGATTCAACGCGCGCGGCTGCCGCTGCGGGACGGATGGCGGACTCCTTTCCTTTTCGGCGCACTCCTGTCAATTTTCGCTCAAACAGCCGGCAGCCCAGTGCAGGAGGTCGAGCAATGCAGTTTGAGAATCAAGTCGTACTGGTGAGCGGAGCGGGACGCGGAATCGGCAAGGAAATAGCGCTTAGCTTTGCGCGCGCGGGCGCCGATATCGGCTTTGCCGACGTGAACGAGGAAACGGCGCAGGCCACGGCCAATGAGATCAAAAAGCTCGGGCGCCGCGTTTTCTTCAGCCGCACCGACGTGAGTGACTACGACCAGGTCCAGCAATTCGTCGCGGGTGCGATGCGCGAGTTGGGACGGATCGACGTGCTAATCAACAACGCCGGTATCGCCAAGCCGCAGCCGTTCCTCGAGATCACTCGCGAGAACTGGGAGAACCATCTGCGGATCCATCTTTTCGGCGCCTTCTATTGCTCGCAGGCGGCGGCGCGCGAAATGGCCAAACGCAAGTACGGACGGATCGTTTCGCTCGCCTCGGTGGCCGGATTGATGGGGCCGATCGACCTCGCGCCCTATGGCGTGGCTAAATCGGGGATCATCGGATTGACGCGCGCGATGGCGTTAGAGCTTGCCGATTACGGCATCACGGCCAACGCGATCGCGCCCGGGCCGATCGACACGGAAATGGTGCGCGCGGCCTGGAGCAAGGAAGCTCTCGAAGAGCGCGCCAATCATCTTCCCATCCGCCGCCTCGGCAAGACTGAGGAGATTGCGCGCGTGGCGATGTTCCTCGCCGCGCCCGAGTCGGGCTACATCTCCGGGGCGACGCTGGTGGTCGACGGAGGATCGGTCGCGGCCGGCGCCTACATGGTCGAAAAGTATCGGCGCCGCAAGGCCGGCCAGGGCTGACGCGTCGGCTCAATGCCGATCGACGGCGCGGTAGCGCGCCGCCACCACATCCCAATCGATATGCTCGATGAACCGCGCGACGTATTTCGAGCGCTCGGCGTAGTTGAGCAGGTACGCATGCGAGGCGACGTCGCATACCACCAGCGGATTGCCTCCCACCCATCCGCCAGCGTCGTCCTCGCCCGCCGGCAAATTGTGCCATCGATCGTCGTAGGGATCGTACTCCAGGATCGCCCAGGCGGGCGCGATTCGCGCGCACTCGATAAAGTCCGCGCGCCAGCTCTCGAACGAGCCCATGTGCTCGTTTAGGTTGTCGAGCACGTAGCCTGACGGCTTCATCGGTTTGACCGCGAGGTTGCGGAAATAGAATTCGTGTAGCAGCACCGAGTTCGCCGCTTCGAGCTGCTGGCGGCGAATCAAGCCGTAGTCGTTGCCGTGCGCGGAGTCGCGCGGCATCGTGGCGAGCACCCGCTCAGCCACGACCAGGCGCTCGAAGTCGTGGCGGTACGCCTGGTAATTTTGCGCGAGCTGATCGTGCGAGAGAAAGCCAAAGATCTCCGGATGCGGCAGGACCATCGGGCGGCGCGGCTGAAATCCCGGCTCGCCCTTGAGCAAGCCTTCGTTGCCAAGCCCGCTCTCCGGCGGCGGTCCCGGCAGTGCGGCGGCGGCGCGCGCAATCCCATGCATCGCGATCGCTGCGCCGAGCGTCAGCGCGGCGCTTAAAAGTTCGCGCCGCCCAATGCGGCCCTCGCCGCTGTTGTTTGTTGGAGGGTTCAGAACGATCCGGGGTCCTTCGACTCGCGCAACGCTCGCTCAGGATGACAGAAGAACAGGCACCCGCGGGTTACCTTCCGGCGCTTTCTAAATGAATTCACAAACTCTCAGGATGACAGAAGAGAAAGCCCTTCTTCACTTTCTCACTTTTTCACGGAACAGGCGCCACGCCCAGCAGCCCCGCCGCTTCGTCGTGTCCCAGCATCAGGTTGAGATCCTGCACCGCCTGGCCGGCCGCGCCCTTGCCGAGGTTGTCGATCGCAGTGAGCACGAGCAGAGTTTGCGAGCGCCGCTCGAGCACGAAGCCGAGTTCGCAGAAATTGGTGGCGCGGACGTTTTTCAACTCGGGCAATTCGCCCGACTTGAGCAGCCGCACGAAGGGCGACTTGGCGAACGACGCCTCGAACGCCGCGCGCACGTCTTCCTCGGTCGTGCCGGCGCGCGGGCGCATGAAGATCGAGCTCAAGATGCCGCGCGTGACCGGTAGCAAATGCGGCACGAACATCACCGCGACCTCGCGTCCCAGCGCGACGCCAATCTCCTGCTCCATCTCGGGCACGTGGCGATGGTTGCCGACCTTATAGGCGCGAAAGTTTTCGTTGACCTCGGCGAAAAGCTGCTCGATTTGCGCAGCGCGCCGCGCGCCGGTGGTGCCAGACTTCGAGTCGATCACGATCGACGCCGGATCGACCAGGTCGCGCCGGATGAGCGGCAGAATTCCGAGCAGCGCGCCCGTCGGAAAGCATCCAGGCACTGCCACCAGCCGCGCCTCGCGCAGTTCATGGCGATGGAACTCGGCGAGGCCGTACACAGCTTCCTTGAGCAGGGCGGGCGCCGGATGCTCGGCACCGTAGGTCTGCCGATACTGCGCGGGATCCTTCAAACGGAAGTCGGCCGAGAGGTCGAGGATCTTGAGCCCTGCCGCAGCCAACTCCGCGAGCATCGCCGCGCCGACGCGCTCCGGCAGACACGACATCACGACCTCGGCGCGCCCAACGATGAGATCGGCGCGCAACTCCTCGAACGGAGGCAGATCGATCCCGGCCAGGTGGCGGTAGACGTCGGTCACCTCGCGGCCGGCGTAGTGCTCGGAAGTGAGCACGCTCAACTCGACGAATGGATGCCCGGCGAGGATGCGCACGGCCTCGATACCCGAATAGCCGGACGCTCCCAGCACCGCTACCTTGACCTTGTTGCGCGACGCCATCGAAATTCCCTCACCCTGTTTGCCGTTCTGCATAACGCGCGGCCGATGCAACAAGCTACTGCCTAACGACCTAGCACTAACGCGCGCCGCGGGCCAGTTGTGTCCGCGCGCACGCAGATGAAAGCGGCCATGCGCCCGGCCTGGAAAACCATATCCTGCGCGGGCGCGCCGATGCGCGGTTTAGCGCTTGGAGTATTGCGGACGCTTGCGAGCCTTGTGGCGGCCGTACTTTTTGCGCTCGACCTCGCGCGGATCGCGCGTCAGCATACCGGCCTTGCGCAGCGCCGGGCGCAGCGCCTCGGAGGCGACGACCAGCGCGCGCGAGATGCCGTGGCGCACGGCCTCGGCCTGCGCCGCGATACCGCCGCCGCGAACGCTCACGATCACGTCGTAATGGCCTTTGGTCTCGGTGAGTTCGAAGGGTTCCATGATCTTCATGCGCGAGGTGTCACGCGGAAAATAGACCTCGAGCGCGCGCTCGTTGACGCTGATGGCTCCGCTGCCGGGCGCGAGCCGCACCCGCGCGATCGCGCTCTTGCGTTTGCCAACCGTCCAGATTTCCGACTTCTTGTCTGCCATCTCGCCTCGTTCCCTCCGGGAAGCTGTGCCCGCTGCGTGCCCGCCCGTTTAGAGCTCGACCTGCTGGGGCTGCTGGGCGGCATGCGGATGATCCGCCCCGCGATAAATCTTGAGCTTGGTGAAGAGCCGCCGCCCGAGCCGATTCTTGGGCAGCATCCCGCGCACCGCCGCCTCGAGCAGCCGCTCGGGCCGCGTCTCGATCAGGCGCGCTGCGGTGGTTTTGCGCACGCCGCCCGGATACCCGGTGTGACGGCTATAGACCTTGCCCTCGAGCTTGGCTCCGGTAAGGCGCACCTTGCCGGCATTGATGATGATGACAAAATCGCCGGCGTCCTGATGCGGCGTGAAGTCGGGGCGATGCTTGCCGCGGAGCACGCTGGCCGCGCGCGTCGCGACCCGGCCGAGCGGCCGTTCGCTGGCGTCGATCAGCACCCAGCGCCGATCGCGCAGCGCGTTCTCATGCGAAATGCTTCTGGTCTGTTCGCTCAGTTTCAACTCTTCAACCCTCGTGCCCGGTGGCCACGCCCATCCGTTATTGAGAGGCACCCGGCGCAACAAATTTGGCGGGGCCGATGGGATTTGAACCCACGACTTCCGACGTGACAGGCCGGCGTTCTAACCGGGCTGAACTACGACCCCGCCGAACCATCCTTTTTGACACTTTCCCGCCGCCGGAGCAACCGAACCTTCGCGGCGAAAACTTATTGTAGCGGGACGGAACTCCTAAGCGCCATCGGCCGTTGAGGAAGCATCGGCGGCTTGAAGCAGTATCGGCCGCCGACGCACTCTGCCGGAGGCGACGCTTGCCAGCCTGCCACGCTCTGCCTTATTCTTAAGATCAACGTTGAGCGCAAACGCCCACGAGGGCGCAGGTTTTTGAAACCGCCCGTCGGGATATGTCGTAATCATCCCTTGCCGCTATGTGGATAGTCCGTCTTGCCTTGCGCCGACCTCTTTCGGTCGCGGTGATGGCGCTTCTGATGCTCGTACTCGGCACGCTGTCGTTCGAGCTGATGAACGTCGACATCTTTCCAGCCATCAACCTGCCCGTCGTGCTCGTGGTCTGGAACTATCCGGGACTTTCGGCCTTTGACGTCGAACGGCGGATGGTGTTTATCAGCGAACGCGCTTACTCGACCACGGTCAACGGCATCGAGCATATCGAGTCGGAATCGATCAACGGGCTTGGGATTCTAAAGGTCTATTTTCAGCCGGGCAGCGACCTCGGCGCGGCGATCGCGCAGATGGACGCGGTCTCGGAGACCATCCTGACGCAATTGCCGCGTGGCACCGAACCGCCGCAAATCATTTCCTATAACGCGAGCAATGTTCCGGTCGCCCAGTTGAACATCTATAGCGATACGCTCTCGACCGCCCGGCTGTTCGATTACGGACTCAACTTCATCCGGATTCAGCTCTTCACTATTCCCGGCTTCTCATCCCCCGCGCCGCTGGGCGGCGTGCAGCGCGCGGTCATGGTCAATCTCGATCCGACCGCGCTCTACGCCAACGGGATGTCCGCGTTCGACCTTGGCAACGCGCTGGATTCGACCAACGTGGTTATCCCGTCGGGGACCGAAAAGATCGGCAATTACGAGTACAACGTCGATCTCAACATGAGCGTCCCCAAGGTCAAGGATTTCAACCGGTTGCCGGTCAAGTACGTCAATGGTTCCCCGGTTTTCCTGGGCGATATTGCGCCGGTGACCGACACTCATCAGCCGCAAACCAACGTGGTGCGCGTCGATGGCCAGCAGGCGACCTACCTGTTGGTCATCAAGCACGCCGACGCCTCGACTCTGACCGTGGTCGACGCGGTCAAGGCCAAGATTCCGCTCATCCGCGCCACCGCGCCCAAAGGGTTGAGAACCTCGCTTACCTTCGATCAATCGCAGTTCGTGCGCGCCGCCTTGTGGGACGTGGTGCAGGAAGCGGTGAGCGCAGCGGCGCTGGTCGCGCTGATGGTGCTGCTATTCCTCGGCTCGCCGCGCAGCATGCTGATCGTAATCACCTCGATACCGCTGTCGATCCTGACCTCGATTATCGCGCTCAAGCTGTGCGGTCAGACGATCAACACGATGACGCTCGGCGGAATCGCGCTCGCGGTCGGGATGCTGGTCGATGACGCGACGGTGGAAATCGAAAATATCCATCGCAACCATGCGATGCCCAAGCCGTTGCTGGTTGCGATTCTCGACGGCGCCACGCAGATCGCGACGCCAACCTTCGTCGGCACGCTCTCGATCTGCATCGTGTTTTTTCCGGTCGTGCTGCTGACCGGCGTCGCGAGATTCCTGTTCACGCCGCTCGCGCTGGCGGTGGTATTCGCGATGCTGACGTCGTATCTGCTGTCGCGGACCCTGGTGCCCACGATGGCGCGATACCTGCTCCCCGACGATCACGAGGACCATCTTGGGAACGGCCGATGGGCCAGGGTCGTACGCGCGTTCGATCGCTGGTTCGAGCGCCAGAAGGAGCGCTATCGGGTCGCGCTGGCGACCTTCATCGGGCGGCGCGGACTGGCGCTGGCTTGCGTCGCGATACTGATCCTGCTTTCGCTCGGCTTGTTGCCGATCGTTGGCGAGGATTTCTTTCCGGTCGTCGATGCGGGCATGATGCGGCTGCACGTGCGTGCCCCCACCGGATCTCGTATCGAGCACACCGAATACCTGATTGATCAAATCGACCGGACGATTCGCACGATCGTTCCGCCCGCCGAACTCGAGAGCATCAGCGATAATCTCGGCCTGCCGATTTCCTACGACCTCGCCTTCTACCAGACCGACACTATCGGCCCCCAGGATGCTGACGTGCTTATCCAGCTCCAGTCCAGGCATCAGCCGACCGCGATGTACGAACAGCGGATTCGCAACGCGCTGGCGGTGAAGTTTCCGGAGGTGACCGCCTATTTCCAAGCCGCCGATATTGTCGGCCAGGTCCTGAACTTCGGTCTGCCTTCTGCTATCGACGCCCAAATAAACGGCAACAGCCTCCAGAGCGATTACGACATCGCGTTGCGGCTCAAAGATCGGATGGCGCGGATTCCGGGCGTCGTGGACCTACGCATAGCAGAGCCGCTCGATTACCCCAGCCTCAAGGTTGAGGTCGATCGCGCCAAGGCGCTCCAGTTCGGCGTCACGCTGCAGGAGGTCGCCTCGAGCGTGCTCTCCACGCTCTCCGGTGCGCAGCTCTTGCAGCCAAACTTCTGGCTCGATCCGGTGTCCGGGGTTAACTACTACGTCATCACGCAGGCGCCGCAGCATCTGTTCGACTCGGTCGGCGCGCTGCAAAATATCCCGCTCAGCACGACCGCTACTTCGTCGAGCAACGCGACTGTCGATTCGACCGCCGCCAGCGCGGCCACGACGCCCCCGCAGCCGCAGTTGCTCGGCAACCTCGCGGCCGTCAGCCACAACTGGGACCCTGCGGTGATCGCACACTACACCGTGCAGCGCGTGGTGGACGTCGATTGCGGTGTATCGGGGCGCGATCTCGGCGCTGTCACTTCCGCGGTGCAACGGGAAATCGGCCACCTGGGCAAACTTCCCCCTGGCACGCAGGTGGTGATTCGCGGTCAAAGCCAGGCGATGCGCACGTCGTTCGTCACGCTCGGAGAAGGGCTGGTTCTCGCAATCATCCTCGTGTACCTGTTGATGGTCGCGAACTTCCAGTCGTGGCTCGAGCCGTTCATCATCATGATGGCGATCCCGGGCGCGCTCGCCGGCGTGCTCTGGATGCTGGTGCTGACGGGCACCACGATCAACGTCGAATCGATGATGGGCGCGATCATGGCGGTGGGCGTCGGCGTCGCCAACGGCAACCTGCTCATCACCTTCGCCAACGAGTTGCGCGAGGAGGGCTATGGTCCGATCGCCGCGGCGATCGAGGCCGGGCGCATCCGCTTCCGCCCGATCATCATGACCGCGCTCGCGATGATCCTGGGGATGCTCCCGATGGCGCTCAGCCTGGGTTCGGGCTCCGAGCAGAACGCTCCGCTGGGACGCGCCGTGATCGGAGGGCTTTTCGTGGCGACGGTATCAACCCTGTTCGTGGTGCCGGCGGTGTATTCGATATTCAGCCGCAACCTGATCGGCAAACATCAACGCGACGCGGAGATCGAACGACTCACGCAGCCCCACGCGTGAGCGATGGCGAGAGATGGACGACGACCCCAGGCAATATACCGCCAAACCGTCCGGAAAATTATTCGTGGTCGGATGGATCGGCACGATCGCGATCGTGGTCATTGCCACTGCCGGCCTGGTGCTCGCACGCGAACTGTGGATCGGCCGCCAGACCAGCGAGCTGGCGCAGCAGGCCGAGGCCGGGCCGCACGTGCTGGTCGCGCAAGTTGGCCGCACCCCGGCCGTGCGCGACATCACACTGCCCGCAACCACGCGCGGCCTGGACGAAACCGACATCTACGCCAAGGTTCCCGGCTATATCAAAACGCTCCTGGTCGACAAGGGCGACCACATTCGCGCGGGCGAACTGATCGCGACCATCGAGTCGCCGGAGACCGATCAGCAAGTACGCAACGCGCTGGCCGCCTACCGGATCGCAAAGATCACCGACGATCGCAACCAGGTTCTCGTCGGTCAGGCGGTGATCCCGCAGCAGACCGCCGACGAATCGCGCGCCACGATGTTGCAGACGAAAGCGACCCTGCAGCAGTCGATCGCCCTGCAGGCGTATGAGCGCGTGACCGCGCCCTTCGACGGAATCGTGACGGAACGCTATGTCGATCCCGGCCATCTGGTTCCCCAAGCGACCAGCTCGACCAGCCTTGCCGACGCGATCATAGCCGTCGCGCAGATGAAACCGCTGCGCGTGTTCTCCTACGTGCCGCAGAATATCGCGCTATTCATCCGCAACGGCGACGGTGCCACGATCACGGTCAACGAATTTCCGCGGCGCAAATTCACCGGCGCCATCACCCGCCATCCAGAGGCGCTCTCGCCGGATTCGCGCACGATGCTGGTGGAAGTCGATCTGCCCAACACCGATGAGGCGCTCTTTCCCGGAATGTACGGCAGCGCGGAGTTCGTCGTGTCAATTCCGGCCGGCGCGCCGCTGGTCCCAGACGAAGCGCTGATCTTCCGCGACGGCAAGGTGTTCGTGCCGGTCGTCAAAGACAACGTGCTCCATCTTACCCAAGTGCACCTCGGCTACGACAACGGAGTCGCAGTCGAGGTCGCCGCCGGTATCGATCCCGACGCTCTGGTGGCGCTGAACGTCGGACAATCGGCGCGCGAGGGCGAGGCCGTGCAGCCGGTGCGTCAGGCCGCCAACTAGCCCGCGCATGCCGCGCGCCCGCGTCAACGCCCAGGCTCGCTCTCTTTCCAGCGCTTCATCAGCTTGTTCGAGGGCCGCGTCTCGTCGACCAGCTTTTCCGCGGTCTCGCGGCCGGCCGTAGGCAGGTTCTTCGGATCGAGCAGGCCGAGCTGGACCAGCGCGGTCGCCTGGTCCCAGTGGATATGCTCATGCACCAGCTTGCCGCCGCGGAACTGCACGATCGCCACAGTCGGAATCTCGAGGTACTTTCCGGTGGGCGCGAGGCCGGGCAGCAGGAAATCGATCTCGATGTCGTGGGTGAAGCAGAGCAGGAACTCGTCGACCACGCGATCGGCTCCGACCGTGCGCGAGACCGGAACGAACTTCAGGTCCTTGGGCAGCGTGGGAATGAAGTGATGCTTATAAAAGCGGTGAAGCTCCTGCTGCCCGAGGCCGCCGGTCAACGTCGGTACGTGATTGACGTAGGGCCGATCGACCATCGTGGCCATCGTGCCGTCGGCGTCGTGGTACTTGAACTCGAGATCGGCGTGCCGCTCCCAGAGGGCGCTCAGGTCGAAGCGCGGACCGATCGCGTGACGCAACATCCCGATCGTGCGCGAGTGCGCGAGCGAAGCGGCAAAGCGATCGTACGTCGGACGCACGGGGTTGTTGAAGGCGTGATCTGCCCCCGGGTAGACGTAGATCTCGACGTCGTCGCGCTCCTTGAAAGCCGCGGCGACGGCGTCGCGCGCGGCGGCCGGCACGAACTTATCCAGCTCTCCAAAATGCAGGACCATCGGACAGCGCACCGCACCCGTCTCGTTGAGCCGCTTTTCGATTCCGACGCCGTAGTAGCTGACCGCCGCCTCGATATTGCATCGCGCGGCCGTCAGGTAGGCGAGCATCCCGCCTAGGCAAAAGCCGATCGCGCCGACCTTGCCGTTGCACTCCGGCATCGCGCGCAACGCGCGTATCGTATCAGCGACGTCCTTGATTGCATGGTCGGGATCGAAGCGGCCGTAGAAATCGAACGCCGCCTTGACGTCGGCCTCCGAGTAGCCCAACTCGACCCCCGGCTGAAGCCGCCAGAACAGGTCGGGCGCGATCGTGACGTAACCCTCCTCGGCATAGCGGTCGGCCAGTTCGCGGAGATGCCGGTTGACGCCGAAAATTTCCTGCAGCAGCACGAGCGCCGGCCCGCGGCCGCCTTCGGGTAGCGCAAGGTAGGCATTGAAGACGCCGCCGTCGGCGGCGGTTATGCTCACGGTCTTCGATGTGATGCTCATGGCACTCCCCTCGTGGCTCGCGGCGAGCCATCTCGATGCTTATGCCATAGCGAAGCGGATTATCCCAAGCTTGGGCCCGAGCTCGGAGTCTGCCGGAGCGCGGCAGCAGCAGGTCGGGGAGTCACGGCAACAGCCCGTAGACGTCGAGTTCGGTCTGCGTGCCGACGTAGACCTTGCCATTGGCGACCGTCGGCACGGTAAACTTGACCGCAGGTCCTGCGGTATCGCGCGAGCCTGCCGCCGCGCTGTTGTAGAGTCCCGCCAGGTTATAGCCGTAGGCGTGCAAGATCGCCGGAGCGCTGTCGAAATAGCCGCTCACGTCGAGCGCCCAGACGATTCGATGGACGTTGCCGTGGCTGGAGATCGCGGGGCTGGTGCCGGGATAGCCGTAAGCGGTTACGCTGCGCGCGACCGAGCCCGCCGTCATCCGTCCGTTGAGGATCTGCCAAGCCTTGAGCGGGGCGCTGACCCCGCCCATATAAACCAGGCCAAAGGCGAACGCCGGCGCGTCGAATATCTGGAACCCAGTGTCGATTATGCCAATCGCCTGCGCGTCGGCGCACGACGCGCAAAACTTTCCCATCGACGCGCGATTCAGCAGATAGAAGCGGCCCGACTTGGTTCCGCCCATCAACTCGACAGTCGCCGGCGCGAAAGGTTGGTCAGGCAGCAGGACGGCGCCGGTGATGCCGCCGTCGCTGTCGCTAGCGCTGAGAGTGGCTTGATCGGACGGCGTGAAGTAGTCGATCACTCTGAGCGTATTGGGATCGAGTTTCACGAAGCTGTCGCCATAGTCGGTCGTGCCGTTGAAAGTGCCGTTGCCGATTCCGACGAACACATTGCCGAACGGACTGGCCGAAGGACCGTTGCCGCTCTGCCATATTCCTCCCTCGCTGCCATTGGGTGTGGTGTTGAACGCCGCCTTTTGCGCGAGCGTGAGCCCGTCGTATGCCAGGACCCATCCGTGATAGGCCCCCCTGTCGCAATTCGAGCCGAACGCGATATAGACCACGCCGTTTAGAAACAACATCGCGGGACGCTGGAGAGCGAGCATAGGGACGAACGACACATTACCGTGACCGTCGTTGCCGTTGCCGATGCCGGCGACCGTGGCGCTTATCGGGACCGGGCCGCCGAACTTCTCGGCCCCGGTCGCGAGGTCGAGCGCGTGTAGTTCCAGGGCGAAAGTGTCGTTGTTCTGATTCTTGGTCTCTGAGACCACGTACAGCGCCTGGTTGTCGAGACTGATGACGGGCGTTCCGGTGATGCCGATTTCGGGCACCAGATTGTGGCAGCCGACGTCGTTCAGTCCGCTGACCGTGGTGATTCCGTTGGCCGGATCGATGAAACTCTTCTGCCAGAGCGGCAGCGTCACGAGGCCGTTGGCGTCGAATGCATAGACGCTGTCGTGCTCGGACGCGACGTAGACCACGTTGTGCGTTCCCTGGCCCGGAATCACGAGCTGCGAGACGTAGAGCGGCTCAGCGTATAGGTAACCGTCGACTGGATAGGAAAAGAGTTTGCCGAAGGTCCTCACGTTGACGTTGGCGGGCGTCAGAATGGTCTCGTGCGGGTTGAGGCCGCTCCGCATATTATCGTTGTGGAAGGTGAGAATGTTGATCCCGGCGGACGTTGGCGCCGGGGCGGGCGTCGGCGTCGCAGCCGCAGGACCCGCCGCCGCAATCAGGCAGCAGAGGATCACGGCATGTTGCAATAGCGAAGAACGCAGTTGCGAGGCCACGCGATCTGGTTGCGGTTTGATCTGCAAAGCGAAGAGCCAATTTTATCGGCGGCAAATCTTTTCATGGCGATTGTCGAAGCGCAAATTTTCGCGCACCAATTCGCACGCGCTGGCGGGTCAATTTAACGCCACGGAGAGAAAAAACCGCGCGCGCCGCAGCTCCCATCAAAAAGAGCGTGGAGCGCGCGCGTAAGATACGCCTCGATCAAGCGCACTTCGTCAGGGAGCCGTTCGCCCCCCAAGCAAAGGACCGCGGCGGCGGCCGGTCAAGGAATCACGGCAACAGCCCGTAGACGTCGAGTTCGGTCTGCGTGCCAACGTAGACTTTGCCATTCGCCACTGTCGGCACGGTGAACTTGACGGCAGGTCCTGCGGCGTCTCGCGAGCCCGCCGCCGCACTGTTGTAAAGCCCCGCCAGGTTATAGCCATAGGCGTGCAAGACCGCAGGAGCGTGGTTCCCATAGCCGCTCACGTCGAGCGCCCAGACGATTCGATCGACGTTGCCGTTGCTGGAGATCGCGGGGCTGGTGCCGGGATAACCGAAAGCGTGGACGCTGATTGCGACCCACCTCGCCGACATGCGTCCGTTTAAGATCTGGAAAGCTTTGAGCCGGGCGCCGACCCCGCCGATGTAGGCCAGGCCGAAGGCGAAAGCCGGCGCGTCGAATATCTGGAACCCGGTGTTGGCTATGCCAATCGCCTGCGCGTCGGCGCACGACGCGCAAAACTTCCCCATCGGTGCGCGATTCAGCAGATAGAATTGACCCGACTTGATTCCGCCCATCAGCTCATAAGTTGCCGGCCCGGAAGGTTGGTCAGGCAGCACGACGACGCCGGTGATACCGCCGTCGCTGTCGGTAGCGCTAAGAAGGGCTTGGTCGGACGGCGTGAAGTAGTCGATCACTCTCAGCGTATTGGGATCGAGTTTCACAAAGCTGTTGCTATAGTCGGTCGTGCCGTTGAAAGTGCCGTTGCCGATTCCAACGAACACATTGCCGAACGGGCTGGCCGAAGGGCCGTTGCCGCTCTGCCAGATTCCTCCCAAACCGCCATTGGGTGTGGTGTTGAACACCGCCTTCTGCGCCAGCGTGTGCCCATCGTATGCCATGACCCATCCGTGATAGGGCCCCCTGTCGCAGTTTGAGCCGAACGCGATATACACCATGCCGTTTAGAAACAGCAGCGCGGGACGCTGGAGAGCGAGCATAGGGACGAACGACACATTACCGTGACCGTCGTTGCCGTTGCCTGTGCCGGCGACCGTGGCGCTTATCGGAACCGGGCTGCCGGGCTTCTCTGTCCCCGTCGCTAGGTCAAGCGCGTGTAGCTCCATGGCGAAAGTGCCGTTGTTCTGATTCTTGGTCTCTGAGACCACGTACAGCGCCTGGTTGTCGAGGCTGATGACCGGCGTTCCGGTGATGCCGATCTCGGGCACCACGCCGGTGCATTGGACGTCGTTCATTGAAACAGTAACGATTCCGTTGGCCGGATCGATGAAGCTCTTATGCCACAGCGGCAGCGTCACGAGGCCGTCGGCGTCGAAGGCATAGACGCTGTCGTGCTCGGACGCGACGTAGACCACGTTGTGCGTTCCCTGGCCCGGGATCGCGAGCTGCGAGGCATACAGGGGCTCAGCGTACAGGTAACCGTCGACCGGATAGGAAAAGAGTTTGCCGAAGGTCCTCACGTTGACGTTGGAGGGCGTCAGATTGGACTCCTGCGGGTTGAGGCCGCTGCGCATATTATCGTTATGGAAGGTGAGAACGTTGATCGGGGCGGGCGTCGACGTCGCGGCCGCGGGACCCGCCGCCGCAATCAGGCAACAGACGATCAAAGCGGCGGAACCTTGCAATGCTACGGAACGCAGGTGCTGTTTCATCTTCTACGTGAAAACCTCTTCCTTAGGATGATAAATTTTTTCATTCCGATTGTCCGAGCGCAAATTTCCGCACGAAATTCGCACGCGCTGGCGGGTCAATTTAACGCCACGGAGAAAAAAAGCGCGCGCCACAGCTCCCATCGAAAAGAGCGTGCAGCGCACGCGTAAGATGCACCTAGATCAAGCGCACTTCGTCAGGGAGCAGTTCGCCCCCCAAGCAAAGGACCGAGCAGCGATCCCAAACCGCCCATCTGTCCAGTAGCGCCGGGGGCGGCGTACGGCGAGCCGGCTGCCGCGTTCGGATATCCGGCCTGCGGATAACCACCCGGTGGATAGGACCCCGCCGAGGGCGCTCCTCCGCCGCCAAGCAATGGACCAAGCAGCGAGCCCAGACCGCCCATCGAGCTCGTCTGCCCTGGAGCGCCGGGCGCGCCGTATGGATAGGGGGATCCTCCGTTCGGATAGCCCGTAGGCGGGTAACCGGCTGGCGGATAGGGCTGCGCGTACGCGGCACCTGGAGGCGGATATTGCGGTCCATAGGCCGAGGGCGGTGGACCATACGGCCCCTGAGGCGGCATGTAGTCTCGCGTTCCATAACCGGAGCCGTAGCCGGGGCCTTCCTGGTGGCCCCCACCCGAGAGCTCACGTCTTAAGTGCTTGATTTGCTTCTTCCAGTGCTTCGCTGCGCCCCGATCACCCGCTTGCTGCGCCCCGTTATACTGCGCCTCGGCATAGTTGAGTTGCGCCTCTAACTGATTGCGCTGGGCATAGTTGAGCGGCGCGGGGTACGGCCCGGACGGCGGCATCGGCTGACCGTATTGCCCCTGTCCCGTATACGCCTGATAGGCGGCGACGTCGTTGGGGGTATTGTACGGGTCAGCAGCCGCGGCAGTCACCATGAGCGGCACCGTGATCAGAATTAATCCAGCAACGCCGGAGAGTATCCGGCGCGAGAAGGCTTTTCGGACGGAGGAGACGTTCATATGGGAACCTCCAACGTTCCCATACGTATTCGGCTCCTCCGGGTTACCGGTTTTCGGCGGGTTATTCGCGTAGTGGTAAGGTTCAGCCTCCGCGCAGGCGGCTCGTAACCACCGACGCCAAGCGAGCCAATGACGCAAGGAGACCAGTGAGCAGATTGAGGAACCTGCGCCATCTGGTCGGTCAGGCTAGTTAAAAAATGGCAGTGCCAACGAACGGGCACCGGAGCCCGTTCGATTTGGCTCTTCAAGCGAACGTCAGAAACGCCAGCGAAGAAGCTGCTCGCCGCGGAAAGCTACCACCTAATAGGGCGAATCGCTCGCGTCAGGCCTGCGCCTTACGCAGCCTGGCCCGCCGGTCGGATGGCGCGCCCTTGCGCATCGAACGGCTCGCGCTCGTGGCCGGCTTTGTGACGGCCGCCTTCGTGACCGCCGGCTTTTCGATCTCTGCCGGGGCTGCTACTTCCTCGATAACCGGTTGTGAAGCCGCCAACGCCGCCTGCTCGGCTCGCGCGACGCGCGCCCGCTCGATCGCGTCGAGCTTGCGCACCTTCCATTCGCGCAGTCCACGGCGCAGATACTCCGGATTGACGTCCAGCATCTCGCAAACGTTGTCGAAGGAGAACACCCACTTTTTGTCTTCGAGGTTGATCCACTCCTCGGCGTCGCGGAACAGGCGCTGGCCCTTGTTGGTGGACGAGTCGATGCATTTCATAAAGCATTCGACCGCATCCTCCAGCACGCTCAGCACCAGGCGCTTCTCGCCCTCAAGCAGATGCTTGCGGCGCATCGCCTCGAAGTATTGGATCGGCAAAAGCGTGTCGGGCTCAAACAATCCCGGTAGCTTTTCGTCCAGTGTTTCCTTTTCCTGCATCTTCGCTCCTTGCTCCTGCCTCACCAGATCTTGTGCTCCCACCCCCCGTCCTCCTTGTTATGGACGCCATCAATGGACGTCCTATTCATATCTACGTTTCAGCACTCCGTTTGTTGCGGCAGTTATTCGTCTTCGTTATTTTCTTCGTAAATCTCATTCCAAGCCATTTGGATTGCCTCCAGCTTCGCTTCGCTGGAACCGGCCGGATCGTCGTCAAATTCGTCCAAGTCAGCCACCCACTGACGCAAATCGGTGAACCGCACCTGAAGTGGGTTAATTCCCGGGTGATTTTCCGTGAGTACCTCGGCAATCTCCTGCGATTGATCCCATTTCAAACCCATTTGCCCGTCTCCTCCCCTGAAACCGGCCGAGAACCGACCTTACACCGGCCGAAACCCGGCTGAAAATGCTGCAAGTGCCTACAAATTAGCGCACTCGATGGCTACGACAGCTCCTCGACTGACTTCTTTTCGAGCGCCCGGCCTATCGCATAATCCATGATTCTCTCGGCAAATGGCGTCGTGAGCTGATTAAGCTCCTCGACCAGAGCTGAAATGTAAGCACGATCCGTACCATTGCGAGCTTCTTCCAGTTTGGACGCGCATTTCTCTACCTGCGCACGCTCATCCGCCGCGATCAGCGATGCATATTCCCCGAGCTGTTTGCTCAATGCGCCTAACAGATGGGCAGCATCGTTGCGCGCCACAATCAGCATCCGCCGCTCGAGATCCTCTTCGCCGAGATCGATCGACTCTTCAAGCATCCGTTCAATTTCTTCGTCGGTCAGCCCATAGCTGGGCTTGATGTCAACCGAATGCTCTCGCCCGGTGCGCTGATCGCGCGCCGTGACGTTCAAAATCCCGTTGGCATCGATGAGGAACGTGACCTCGATCCGCGGCAGGCCAGCCGGCTGCGGTTCGATCGGCCCCAGCTTGAAGCGCGCCAGCGAGCGGCAATCCGCAGCCAGCTCGCGCTCGCCCTGGACTACGTGGATATCGACGTGGGTCTGGTTGTCCACAGCGGTCGTGAAGCCTTCCGTCACGCTGGTCGGAATGGTGGTATTGCGATGTATGAGGCGTTCCATTACGCCGCCCATCGTTTCGATTCCCAGCGACAGCGGCACCACGTCGAGCAGCAGCATGTCGCCCCGCGAGCCCATCAGCACGCCCGCCTGCACCGCGGCCCCAAGTGCGACCACGTGGTCGGGATCGAGCGAGCACAGCGGCTCGCGCCCGAAGAGTTCCGCCACCCGCCGGCGCACCAACGGCATCCGCGTGGACCCGCCCACCAGCACCACTGCGTCGATGTCGCCGGGCGCAAGCTGCGCGTCGGCGAGCGCTATCCGGCATCGCTCCAGCGAGCGGCCAACCAATGCACCGGCCATCCGATCGAACTCGGCGCGGCTGATGGTCTTCCGCACCTCGCGGTCCGGCAGCGCGAGCGTCATCTCGGCTTCATCGTGGTCGCTGAGCCGCTTCTTGGCCGCCTCGGCGGCCAGCCGCGCGCTGTTCCAGATGTGGCGATCCAGCCTCAGGTGTGGCGGAAGAGCCTCAAGTAGCAGGTCGACCAGCAGGCGATCGAAGTCGTCGCCGCCCAGATGCGTATCGCCGTTGGTCGCGAGCACCTCGAAAATCCCACCCTTGATGTTGAGGATCGAGATATCGAACGTGCCGCCGCCAAGGTCATAGACCGCGACCCGCCCCTCGGCCATCTGATGCAGCCCATAGGCGAGCGAGGCGGCCGTCGGTTCGTTGACCAGGCGCACGACGTCGAGCCCCGCAAGCCGCCCGGCGTCCTTGGTCGCCTGGCGCTGGCCGTCGTTGAAGTACGCCGGGACCGTGACCACGACGCGCTCGACCTTCTCGCCGAGCGCGGCTTCGGCGCGGGCCTTGAGCGCGCGCAGAATCTCGGCGGAAATCTGCGACGGCGTATAAGTCCGTTTACCGATCGCGAAGCGCACGACCGGGCCGCTGAAGTCGCCGAAGCTGTAGCGATGGCGGTCCTCGGCGGCAACCTCGTCACCGCCCAGCCCCATGTAGCGCTTGACCGAGCGCACCACGGCGCCTGCCTCACCGCCTTCGAAACCGATGGCGTGGATGCGGCCGTCGCGCTCGACCGTGAGATGCGGTTCCATCGCGATCGCTCGCTCGCCCACGAAGACCTCGCCCTTGGGCGTTATCGCGACCACCGACGGGAGCAACGGGTTGGCGGTATTGAGGTCGGGGACGATTTGCGGACGTTCCTCTTCCATAACCGCGATGAGGCTGTTGGTAGTTCCGAGATCGATGCCGAATATACGAGACATAAATAATATTGCGCCGAGGCCGCCGTGCGGCCCGGGGATGCGGTTTGGGTTTATTTCCTCAACCGGCCGTTTTATCGGCCGTGGCGCTCTCGAGCGCGCGGTCGACGTCGCGGGTGAGCGTCCGCAGGTAGGCGATTTTGGAAAGTGCGGATTTCAATTCGTTGACCAGTTCCTGACGCTCCCCCGCTCCCTCGTCCCAGCGCGCAAAATTGCGCTCCAGCTCCCCCTGCGTCGCGGTCACCAATCCTTCAAGCTCCGCGCGCCGCCCTTTGATCGCGGCGCCGAGAGCGTTGGCGCTTCCGTTGTGCGTCGTGCGGAGCTCGCCGAGCTGCTCCTGTACTTCGAACACCATCTCCGCCAACTCGGGCGGCACGCGTTTGTTGTTCTCGGCGAGCTTCTCGCCGACTAGCTCCAACCAGTAACGCCCGCGGGTCACCGGGTCACGTAGCGTGCGATAGCTCCGAGTCAGCAGCGCCGTGCTCTTGAGGCTCGCCTGCCTCACTGCGGGCGTCCCCGTCGCAAAGCGATCGGGATGAATGCGGCGTCCGGCTTCATGATAGATACGTTCGAGTTCGCTCGGATCGAGGACGAGCTTGCACGGCACGCCGAGCGCGGCGAAGAGATCGAGCTCAGCGCCGAGCGGCGCCCCGCAATCGGGGCAGGTCATACGCGGCTCGCTTGGCCGCGCGCATGAAGGGCATTGCACCATCGCTACGCCTTGATTCCCGCGTCGTCATACGACGAACGACTCTCCACATCCACACGTCCGCTTGGCGTTGGGGTTGACCACCTTGAAGCCCGAGGCCATCAGCTCCTCGGAGTAGTCGAGTTCCGATCCGTTGAGGTAGAGGAAACTCTTCTTGTCGACGATTAGCTGTGCGCCGTCACGCTCGAAAATCTTGTCGCGCTCCTTGGGATCGTCGAGCTCCATGCGGTACTGCAAGCCCGAGCATCCGCCGCCAACGACCTTCACCCGCAAGCCCTTGCCAGGCTTCTCGGATGAGAGCTGCTTGATCTTGGAGACCGCGTTTTCAGACAGCGAGATCATTTTTGTTTGACGATTTATTTCTTGCTTGCCGACTTATTAGCGAGAGCTATTTCCCGACGCTTCCATTCACGCCTACGAGGATTTCCCGTGAGCGGCCTTGCGCTCTTCGACGCTGGCCTCGCCTGCCGCGGTTGCGCCCTTGCGGCTGCGCCAGTCGGTGATCGCCGCCTTTATAGCATCTTCCGCCAGCACCGAGCAGTGAATTTTCACCGGCGGTAGATTCAGTTCCTTCACGATCACGGTGTTCTTGATCGCCATCGCCTCGTCGATGTGCTTGCCCTTGACCAGCTCGGTCACGTAGCTGGAAGACGCGATCGCGCTGCCGCAGCCGAAAGTCTTGAAGCGTGCGTCCTCGATCACGCCCTCCTCGCTGATCCGGAGCTGCAGCTTCATCACGTCGCCGCACTCGGGTGCGCCGACCACACCGGTCCCTACACCGGGGTCGTCCTTGGCAAAGCTGCCGACGTTGCGCGGATTGTTATAGTGCTCGAGTACTTTATCTGAATAAGCCATGACCCCTCCGGTCGCTTAGCCTCTGATTACGCCCGCCAGTTGACTGATTTAAGATCGATTCCCTCACGCGCCATCTCGTACAGCGGCGACATCTCGCGCAGCCGCTTGACCTCGCGCGAGACCCGCTCGGTCACGAAATCGACCTCGTCCTCGGTATTGAAGCGCCCCACTCCAAAACGGATCGAGCTGTGCGCCAGTTCCTCGTTGGTGCCGAGCGCGCGAATCACGTACGACGGCTCCAGCGTGGCCGAGGTGCAGGCCGAGCCCGAACTCACCGCCACGTCGCTGATTCCCATCAGCAGCGACTCGCCCTCGACGTAGGCGAAGCTGATATTGAGATTGCCGGGCAGGCGCTCGGTCGGATGGCCGTTGAGGTAAACCTCATCGAGCCGCTCGAACAGCCCCGCCTGCAGCTTGTCGCGCAGCGAGCGCAGCCGCGCCGCCTCGAACTGCATCTCCTGGCCCGCAATTTCGCACGCCGCCCCGAAACCCACGATACCCGGCACGTTGAGCGTGCCCGAGCGCATCCCGCGCTCATGGCCGCCGCCGTCGATAATCGGGGTCAGGCGCACGCGCGGCCCCTTGGCCCGCACGTACAGCGCGCCCACGCCCTTGGGTCCGTAAAGCTTATGCCCCGACATCGCGAGCAGGTCGATACCGTCGCGCTCGACGTCGACCGGAATCTTGCCTATCGCCTGCACCCCGTCGCAGTGGAAGATGATGCCACGTTCCTTGGCGATACGCCCGATCTCGCGGATCGGATGTATCGTGCCGACCTCGTTGTTGGCGTACATGATCGAGATCAGCACGGTCTTGTCGGTGATCGCGTTGCGCACCGCATCCGGGTCGACCATCCCGTACTTGTCGACCGCGAGGTAGGTCACGGTCGCCTTGCCCGCGCGCTCCAGCGCCCGGCAACTGTCGAGCACGGCCTTATGCTCGGTGACGCAGGTGATGATGTGGTTGCCCTTGTCCTTGTAGAACTCGACAACCCCCTTGATCGCCTCGTTGTCGGACTCGGTCGCGCCGCTGGTGAAGATGATTTCCTTGGACTTGGCGTTGATAAGCGTCGCGAGCTGGTTGCGCGCCTTGTCGACCGCTTCCTCAGCCTCCCAACCGAAGCTGTGGTTGCGGCTGGCAGCGTTGCCGAACTTCTGCGCGAAGTACGGCAGCATCGTTTCGAGCACCCGCGGATCGACCGGAGTCGTCGCGTGATTGTCCATGTATATCGGCAGCTTGACCATCGAATTCGGAACCCTCTTGATCGCGCTTGAACGCGCGCACCTACCCCGAACAGTGCCACAATACGTAGCACTAAAATTAGTGGACTTACAAGGTCGAGTATACGGCTTAAGCCATTTCGGTGTCAAATGGACTATAAGCCCGGCAGCGGTCCGGCGCGGAGCGTTATAAGCCAGAGCGCCGTTAAGGCGTAGAAATCAGCCCGCCAAAGTCGTTTAAGCCAGGCCCGTGTTTTGAGATAGCGGCGTTTGACTCTGGACTCCCTCCCCAAGACACACAGAGGGAGTCAGACAAAAGATCAGCGCGCTCGAAGGCCGGAGAACTAGCTTACCGAGAGGTCGGGGAGGCGCGAACGCGGTTGGCGCTCGAAACTGCGCAGCAGAATGGCGGTCAGCTTGCCCGGCACGACGATGATCCGCCGGCGCTCCTGGAGCAGCACTCCCTCCATCGCGAATCGTCTCAAACACACGCTGACCTTGGGGCGCGACCCGCTCACCAGTTCCGCGATGTTACGATGGCCGAAGCGCAAGTTGATGATCGTGCCGCGGGCGTCGGAGAGCCCAAACTTCTCGGCGAGATCGAGCAGCGCGACTGCTATTCGTTCCTCGAGCGTCTGATCCACGAACCGGGATTGACGCACCAGCAGCGCCCACCAGCGGCCCATCGTGAGCCTCAGCGCGAGGAGGAATTTGTCGTACGCCAGCCCGGCAGTTTCGACCAGGGCCTGGGCGCTGAGCACGCCGATCTCGCACTCGATGAATGCTTCGCACTCCAGACTGTGCCGCAGGTCGGGCAGCAGCGTGGGAATGCATACCACGTCGCCGGGGCCGAGTACCTCGAGCAAGACGCGTTCGTTCTTGCGGTTGACGGAGGTGAGCCGGGCGATGCCCGAGAGCATGATGTAGATCGTATCGCCCGATTGCTTGCCGTTATAGATAATCGCGCGCTTGCGAAAACGGCGAACTCTAAGCTGGCCGCCCAGTGCACTGACCTGCTCGGCGGAAAGTCCGGCGAGGCCTTTCACTGCGGACAGATCGAGCCGCAATTTTCTGGCGGCGTTCGCGTTGCGATTCTGGGCGAATTCGCCGGTGAGGACCTTGTGCGCGGGTTTTCTTGAGCTGGTTCGTTTCATCGATCCGGCCAAGGAGACTTCTCAAGTGTAACGCAGGTTACAGTTACCGGCAAACTCGAATGCGCGACCCGGCCGGTGCCGGCGATTGAGCGACGCCCGTTACAAACCTAAGCACGCTCCGCGTTTATTCAAATCGGTCGACAAAACAACAAGTGAGTAACCTGCGTTACTAGCTTCCGGCGCTTTTTTCACATTTCTGTAGAGATTTGTCTTCCGTGCTTTGTTACATGTTTCCTTCCTTTGGTCGCGTTAGCGAATGACGATGACACTCAAACACATGCAACGAGTGGTTGAGAAAACGCCTCCTGGCAGCTTCTTCGTCCGGGATTACACCTGTCCTGACCACGCCTACCGTATCTCGTGTCCTAGCTGGAGGCAGAGCCATGCGAGTTCCGCGTCCTGAAACGACCTCGGACCTCGAGCTGCTGGGACGGCTCAAAGGCCTGTCTTGGCTTTCCGTCGCTAAACTGAAAGAACTCGACCATTCGATGGCGGCCAGGAGCGTCAAGCGCAACGGCGTCATCTTTCAGGAACTGGGCAAGCCCTCGACTGAAGCACACATCCTGCTCTCGGGCGCGGCGCAGCTAATCCATCTAAACGGCGAGGGGCCGCGCGTGGTCGCGATGATGATGCCGGGAGTGATATTCAGGCTGCCGCTGATGCCGGTGGCGGTCGGCCACAACTTCGAGTGGGTGGCGCTGAGCGATTGCCGGGTCGGGCGCCTGCCGATCGAACGCTACGTCTCGATCACCCTGGGCGTCGACTACGACGCCTACGCGCGCATCTCCGAGCCTTCGGAGAGCCGCATCGGCCGCATCCTCGCCCGCTACCCCAGCTTCGTCGGATTCGCGTTGCTGCAGCGCGTGGCGGTGGCGTTGATCGAACTGGCGGTCGAGTTCGGCGTGCAGAACCATCGCGGCGTGGTCCTCGGGATCGTCCCGACCCACAAACAGCTCGCCGATCTGGTCGGCGCTTCGCGGCCCAAGGTCAGCGAGGTGATGAACGACCTGCAGCGGCGCAAGGCGCTCTCGCGCGACGGCCGCAAGCTCACAGTAGCGATGAAGCGGCTGGAGGCGATCGTCGCCAACGGCGCCAATGCCTGATGCCTACCTGGCGCGCGGCTGATTGGCGCGCGGCTTGAGCTCGAGGCGCCGCTCGTGGGTCCAGTCCTCGTAGCCGAGCTTGTACCACGCCGAGGACCCATTCCAGTTGCGATGCAGCACCAGCAGCGTCACAACAGTCACGCCCTTGGATAAGAACCACTCGTAGGCCGCCTCGAGCATCGGTTTGATCAAGCCTTTGCCGCGCCAGTTCTCCTCCAGGTAGGCATGGTTGACGTAGCCGCGCACCCGCGGCAGGTAGCCCGAATGGTCGCGCACCAGCCGCACCCATAGATAGCCGGCCAGATGGCCGTCGCCGGCCTCGGCGACCCAGAGCGCATGATGGTCCCGGGCGAGCACGGTCTGGAGCCAGGCCGGCGCCTGGCGAATTTCCTCCCAGTCAAACCGCGCCCGCTCGTCGAGCGACTCGTGATAAGCCGCCATCGCGGCCACCAGGCGGGCGATTTTCGGAACGTCCGCGGCGCGCGCGGGCCTCGTTTCAACTGCCATCGCCAGGGAACCTCCCATCAGAGAATCTCACAAAGAATCCGACAAAAATCTCAAATTGTCCGAGGTTATCGTCGCCGCTGCGACAAAAACCGAGCGCGCCGCATCGAATTCGCAACTCGGTACTTCTTTCGCATACGCGAGCGCATTAATAATATTGTAATGATTGGCGCTCAGACAGTAAGCTTTCACGGCCGCCAAAGGGCAACAGCAAATCCAGCGAGAAAACCTCAAGACCGAAACCTTTCCCGAAACCTTCGATGACCAACATGCTCGCCAAGAAAAACGCCACCGAAAACCGCTTGCTCTCCGAATGGGTGGCCGATGTTGCGGGACTGACCAAGCCCGATCGAGTCCAATGGTGCGACGGCAGCGAAGAGGAACGCCAGCGCCTTTTCAAAGAGGCGGTCGCCGCCGGCGTGCTGATTGCGCTGAACCCGCGCAAGCGGCCCGGCTGCTACCTGCATCGGTCCAACCCCAACGACGTCGCGCGCTCGGAGGACCTCACTTTCATCTGCACGCGGAACAAGGACGACGCAGGACCGACCAACAACTGGATGGCGCCCGACGAGACCTACCGCAAGATGCGGGGATGGTTCGACGGTTCGATGCGCGGGCGCACGATGTACGTCATCCCCTACATCATGGGTCCCGCCGATTCGCCGTTCGCCAAGGTCGGCGTCGAACTGACGGACAGCATCTATGTCGCGCTCAACATGGGATACATGACCCGGATGGGCAATATCGCGCTGGAGATGCTGGGCGCGTCTGACGACTTCAACCGCGGGCTCCACTCCACGCTCAATTTAGACCCGCAACGCCGGCTGATTTGTCATTTCCCCGAGGACAACACGATCTGGTCGGCCGGGAGCGGCTACGGCGGCAACGCTCTGCTCAGCAAGAAATGCTTCGCGTTGCGGATCGCAAGCTGGCTCGGCAAGACGGAAGGCTGGCTCGCGGAGCACATGCTGATCCTGGGCCTTCAGAATCCCGAGGGCGAGACGTTTTACATCGCCGCGGCATTTCCAAGCGCATGCGGCAAAACCAATCTTTCGATGCTGACGCCGCCGCCGGCCTTTCGCGGATGGCGCGTGACCACGGTGGGCGACGACATCGCGTGGATGCGAATCGGACCGGACGGCCGCCTGTGGGCGGTCAATCCCGAGGCCGGATATTTCGGCGTCGCGCCGGGCACCAGCGCGCATTCGAATCCGAACGCGATGAAGATGGTCGAGCACGACACGATCTTCACCAACGTCGCGATGACGCCTGAAGGAGACGTCTGGTGGGAGGGCATGGGTATCGATCCTCCCGAGGGACTCATCGATTGGCAGGGAAAGCCGTGGCGCAAGGATTCGGGCAAGCCGGCGGCGCATCCGAACAGCCGGTTCACCACGCCGATGCGCAATAATCCCGCGCTTTCTCCGCAGGCCGATTCGCCGCAGGGAGTGCCAATCTCCGCGATAATTTTTGGCGGCCGCCGCGCCACGACAGTTCCGCTGGTGCTTGAATCCTTCGATTGGATTCACGGCGTTTACCTGGGCGCGACGATGGGCTCGGAGACCACCGCGGCGGCCACCGGCAAGGTCGGCGTCGTGCGGCGCGATCCGATGGCGATGCTGCCGTTCTGCGGCTACAACATGGGCCACTATTTCGCTCATTGGCTCGGGATGCAGAACGTACTGAAAAATCCGCCCAAAGTTTTTATGGTCAACTGGTTCCGCAAGGATGGCGAGGGCCGGTTCCTGTGGCCCGGCTACGGCGAGAACATCCGCGTGCTCAAATGGATCGTGGAGCGCGTCAACGGCCGCGGCGCGGCCGAACGCTCGGCGGTCGGCTTGAAGCCGGCCGAGGGCTCGCTCGATCTCACCGGCCTCGAGATTGGCGGCGAATCCTTGAAAGAGGCGATGGCCGTGAAGCCCGAGGAATGGGCGGCCGAACTCGATTCGCAGGAAGAGTTCTTCAAGAAGCTGGGCGCGAGCGTGCCCGTGCAGATGGACGAGCAACGCAAAGCGCTGCGCGCGGGTCTGCGAGTTCAGTAGCCCCGCGGCGCACTGCTACGGCATCGCGCTCCACAATTCGCGGTACCGATTCAAATCACGCAAAGTCACGATCGATCGGACTCTCGCGAGCGGAATCTCGCGATGGGAGTCCAGATCGCTTATCGAATCCCGTCAGCCGCTGAATGGACCCCGATGCTCGCGGTCGAAACGCACGGTCAGCGCCTTGCGCTCGCTGCGCAGCGACTTGAGCGCCGCCTCGCGCGTCTGCTCGAACTCGCGCTCGAACCACGGAACGAGGCGCGCGAGGATCGCGCCCGCGTCGGGCCCACTGTTGGGGTCGTCTGAAGCCTCGGCAAGCGCGCGCGCGATCGTGCACAGGAAGCCGACCCGCTCCAGGCCGTCGGCGCGCTCGAAACTCAGCGTGAGCGTGATCTCGTCAGCGGTGATCGCGGGCGGCGCGGCAAGACTCAACCGGTAGAGGCCTCTGCCGGTGTTTATTTCATACTGCATCACGAAAGTGCTGCGCCACGAAAATGTTCCGCCACGGAAGTGCGCTGCATCACAGAAGTGCGCGGTTACGTCCGCGGCTTTTTGTGGCATCCTGAGCGAGCGTTGCGCGAGTCGAAGGACCCCGATCTTTTTGGGCGAGCATCGCGAGAGTCTCGGAACATAAGGATCCGGGGTCCCTCGACTCGCAGACTCGCTCGGGATGACAGGCAGGAGAAGCCATGCAGAGGAAGTACCCTACGCCGCACGCGTGACGGCGCCGCGGCCCCTGCCGCCGCGGCCCTTGCCCTCCCAGAACAGCACCACCGGGCCCGCGATATAGATCGACGAATACGTCCCGGTGATGAAGCCGACCAGCAGAGTGAAGGCCGACGGACGCAAGATCGGACCGCCGAGCGTGAGCAGCGCTATCAGCACAGCAATCGCCGTGCCGGAGGTCAGGATGGTGCGCGAGAGCGTCTCGTTAATCGCGCGGTTCATGATCGCCGCGATCGGATCGCGCCGGCGCTTGGCCGCATCCTCGCGGATCCGGTCCGAGACGATGATCGTGTCGTGCACCGAGTAGCCGATGACCGTGAGCAGCGCGGCCAGCGTCGTGAGATCGAACTCCAGGCGCGAGATCACCAGCGCGCCAACCACCACCAGTACGTCATGCGTCAGCGCGATCACCGCGCCCGCGCCAAAACTCCAGCTCACATTGCGGAACTGCCAGGCGATAAAGATGCCCATGAAGATGGTCGCGAAAATCACCGCCATGAAGCCGTTGCGCCGCAGATCGCGGCCGACCTTCGCGCCCACCGATTCAACTCGCAAGACTTGCACGGCGCCTGGCCCGTAGGCTTTTTCGAGCTGATCCACAAGCTTCTTGCCCAGGCTGCCAACGTTCTTTACGGTCGCGAACCGGACGAGGTACTGATGCTGGTCGGGAGAGCCGAAGTCCTGCACCGTCACCTCGCCCAGGCCCATCGGCTGAAGGGCGGCGCGGATATGCTCGCCGTCGGTCGCGGTTTTGAACTGCAGTTGCACGACGCTGCCCCCGACGAAGTCGACGCCGTAATTAAGCCCCACCGTGATCAGCAGGATTATCGACGCGAGATTGATAAGGCTCGAGAGCGCGACGAAGAAGTAGCGCTTGCCGACGAAATCGAGATCAATGTCGGGGGAAATTATCTGGAAGGACATCGGTCCTGTATGGCTCCTCCGCCGCCTTACACCGCGCGACTTCACGCCGCCGCGCGGACGGCGCAAGATAATTAACGGTTTGATCCGACTAATAAAAGCACAGGCGCGCCCGCCACGCCATCGGGCACCAATCCTCAGTGCTGTCCTAATTTTGCCCGCCGGTGTCCTAGTTTCAGGGGGCGGGTGTCCTAATTTCAGAAGTGAAGCCTCTGATCAATCCTTCGACTTTTTACTTGCACGGTGCAAGTAAAAAGAGCGCATCCTGCTCGCGGCTTACGTGATCAGGCGGCGGCGATGCGGGCCTTGCCGCACTTTCCGCACTGGTTGTTCTGGTTGTTGGCGTCTTCGATCAGGCCGTCGTCGAGCGAGTGGCAGACCTTGAGGCACTTGGCGCAGATGAAATAGATGCCGTCGATGGTCTTGTTGATGCGCTCGCGATTCAGGATGCGGCCCTTGAGCTTCTCGATCCGGATGCCCAGCAGTTCCTGATATTGACGCTTGATCTTGCGGCGGCCGGCTTCGTCCTTGGGAAGATCGGCATCTTCATCGGCCTCGTCGGCCGAGTCGGTAAAACTGGGATACAGGTCGCGCTTGGTGGTCTTGCTCTTGCGAGTCCTGGCCATCGCTTTCTTCCCCCTTTCCCTTAGCGCGTGCGTGCGACGTAGCCGCAGTTCTTATCGCAAACCAGGAAGAAGCCGCGCCGGCCGTAGCCGGCGAACATCGTGACCTTGCTCTCGGCGCCGCAACTCGGGCAGAGGTGCTTATAGGATACATCGCGGCTCTTTTCCGCAGTCTTCGCTTTTTTCTCAGCCATGACCGATGACGCTCTCTCTCTGAATTTCTAATTTTTAGCTGTGATTGTGATTCGGAACGAGCCTGCGTGGCGGCTTACGCGCTCGGCATGGATGCGGATCATGGATGCGCAATGAATACGAATGATGTTGCGGCCGCCGGCTCGTCCATACAGTTCGACACGTTTCAACCGCATCACTATAGCATAACGCCAACGCGTCAAAACTATTCGATCAATGTCGGCCCGGCCCCCGCCGCGTTCGCCCGTCCACCGCGCCCCGGTTGCGCGCACCGCGCCGAGCGTCTAAGCGTTAAGCGCTTGGAAGCAAAACTCAAACCCAACGACGCCGTCCTGTTTATCGATCGCAAGGGCCGCCGCTACTTGAAGATTCTGCGCCCGGGCACCCGCATCCTCATCCGTGGCGAGATTCCCGCCGACGATCTGATCGGCACCGACGAGGGCTCGCGCGTCAAGCTTAGCACCGGCGAGACGTTCCTCGTCCTGCGGCCGACTTACGCCGACCTGATTCCGCATCTGCCGCGCCAGGCGCAGGTAATCTATCCCAAAGACACCGGGCCGCTGCTGATTTGGGGCGACGTTTTTCCCGGCGCCACGGTTATCGAGGGCGGCGTCGGCGCCGGCGCACTGACGATCGCGCTCCTGCGCGCGGTCGGGCCGGCCGGCCGCGTCATCTCGTACGAATTGCGCGAGGATTTTGCCGCGGCGGCGCGCCGCAACGTTGCCGCGTTTTTCGGCGAGGCACCCACCTGGACGCTCAAGGTCGGTGACCTCTACGCCGGTTTCACGGAGACCGGCGTCGACCGCCTGTTTCTCGATCTCGCCGAGCCGGGCCGCGCCCTCGGCGTGGCGGCGCGTGCGCTCCGCGCGGGCGGCGTGCTGGTCTGCTACGTGCCGACCGCAATCCAACTGGGCGACACGGTTGCGGCGCTCGAGCGCGACGGCGGTTTCGGCGAAGTCGAATCGTTCGAGACGCTGCTCCGCAACTGGCATGTGAAGGGACTGAGCGTGCGCCCGGTGCATCGGATGGTCGCGCACTCGGGCTTCATCATCGTCGCGCGCCGCCTGGCCTCGCACTCGCAGGCCGGCGCCGAGCCGTTGCCGGCACCGGGCGAATCGCCAGCATTGGATGTCGGAGCCGCTGGTGCCAACGAATCCGATTCGTACGACGACGCCGGCGATCCCGACGACGACGTTCAGCGCTGACCGGGCGCGAACTCAACCCGCAGCATAGCTGCCACCCGTAAAGCACTCCGCTCTTCAGCGCGGCGGGCTCATCCGTCTTCAGAGCTCGCCTTCATCGCGATGCGTTCCTGACGCGCCGCCGTAATCAAATCTTTCCGCGCTTTTAATAAATTTTCCCACGCTTTTAATCGAAGTATTTTCGATTTGTCAGAAGCCATTAACGCGAGGAGCGCTACTGTGCCGCGTTCCAACAACGTCTGCGTTGCTGATGAGGAGGAAAGAACGTGCACAGGAACCTAACTCGAACCCTATGGTCGCCGCTGCTGGCGTCTGCGTTGGCCTTGAGCCTCGCGCCCGCCGCCGCTCATGCCGCATGCCAGCTGAATTCGCCGACTGGCAAGATAAAGCATGTGGTCTATGTCGAATTCGACAACGTTCATTTCACGCGCGACAACCCTAATGTCCCGTCCGATCTCGAACAGATGCCGAACCTGCTGAACTTTCTTGAGAACAACGGCACGCTCGACGCCGGCCATCACGCGGTGCTGATCTCGCACACCGCCAATGACATTCTGACCACCGAGACCGGGCTCTACTCCGATCGCGACGGTATCGCGGTGGCGAACAGCTTCGGGGTGTTTTCGCCGATCACGGCCGCCGACCCGCTGGGAGTGGAATTTCCTTCGTCGTTCTTCTACTGGACCGATGCGGTTCAGGACATCACTCCGGCGACCAACGATCCGCTTTTTGCCCTGCTTACCGAGACCGGACAGAATGTCCCGGCGCCGTGGGTTCCGTTCACCCGTGCCGGATGCGACGTGGGCGCCTTTTCCACGGCGAATATCGTACTCGAGCGCACCCCGTTCGACACGGTAAAGGTATTCGGCGCCGGTTCCCCTCAGACCATGGAGAGCAATGCGCAGCAGACGACGGATTTCGTGGGCGAGGCGATACATTGCGCGCTCGGTAGTCCGCTTTGCACGATGGCGAATGGCGCCGAGCCCGATTTGCTGCCTGATGAGCCAGGTGGCTATAGCAACTACAAGGCATTATTCGGCGGGAAGTACATCAACACGGCTTTCGGCGCGCCGCTTGCTGACCTCAATGGAAATACCATCATGGGTTCGGGTGCCACCGGGCCCGGTTTTCCAGGCTTCAGCCCGACCGCGACGCAAACCCTCGGAGCCGTCGCGACCATGCTCGAAAAGGGAGTGCCGGTGGTGTTCGCATATATCGCCGATGTGCACGACAATCGCTCGGCCTTCGGCACCTTCGGTCCCGGACAGGCCGGCTATGAGGCGCAGCTTGCGCAGTACAACACAGCCTTCGGCGAATTCTTCGCGCGCCTGGCTAACGACGGAATCGATCAGAGCAACACGTTATTCATCTTCACCCCCGACGAGGGCGACCACTTCGCGGGAAGCGCGCCGAGTCCGGCCAACTGCGACGGGGTCCATACACTGTGCAACTATCCGGGCGGAATCGGCGAGCTAGACATAAACTTGAACCAGCTCACCGCGAATGCCGGGGTTGCGACGCAATACGCAATCCATTTCGACGACGCACCAACCGTTTACATCCAGCACAATCCAGGGCCTGCCGATCCGACCACGCGGACGCTGGAGCAGACGATGGCGGGTCTCACCGCGGTCAATCCTTACACTGGCGGCACCGATCACCTGATGGCGGCGATGGCCGACCCAGTCGAGGAGTCGATGCTGCATATGGTGATTCCGGAGGATGGTGCGCGCACCCCGAGTTTCACCTTCTTCGGCGATCCGGATTACTTTTTTCAGTCGAGCGGTTCGGCAACGCCGGTGATAGGAAGCGGCTTCGCGTGGAACCACGGTGACATCCAGCCTGAGATCGCGCGGACCTTCATCGGAATCGTCGGACCGGGCGTGCAGCAGCTCGGCGCGACGACCGCGTTTTTCTCCGACCACGTCGACGTGCGGCCGACGCTAATGTTCCTCGTCGGCCTCGCTGATGACTACACGCATGACGGACGGGTCCTTTCGGAAATCGTCAATGGGAATATCCTGCCGAAGGGGCTCCACGACAATCAGAAGCTGGCCGAAGCGCTGGGGCAAGCCTACAAATCGATCAACGCACCGTTTGGCGCGCTCGCGATGGCCTCGCTGAAGGTTTCGACCGCGGCACTTGCGAGCAATTCGCCGGGTGACACGGAATACCTCTCGTTGGAGAACGAGATCCAGAGCTGGGCCGAGCAACGTGACTCTCTCGCGGCCCAGATGAAGTCGATCCTCGAAGCTGCAGAATTCCAGAGCGCCAGGATCGATACCAAGCAAGCTCAGAATTTGATCGCCGCCGCCACCGAACTCGTCGCACAGGCGAAGAGCGCGGCCAGTACTTTATAAAAATCCGCTTCGCGGGCTGTAGAGATCCGCTTCGCGGGCCGCCGCCCTTCCGAGGGCGGCGGCCCCTTCTATTCAACTAGCCCTCGGCCCGCGTCGTATTTTTCTTCTGTCTTACAGAAAATCGCGTAGTTTCCTGTTGCCGGCCGTTCTGCGATCCTTAACGGACAGGTAATACGATGAGGCGCAGAAGATTCATCCGGATCGCGGGTGCCGCGATCGCGCTTGCGGGCGCGCCTGCCGCGGCCCGCGCGATCGCATCCGCGGACATTACCAAGGCTCCGGCCGGCGGATGGGGCGGTTTTACGCCTAACGCGGATTTTTATGTCACGACCTATGGCACGACACCGCGCGTGGACGCCGGCCAGTGGCGGCTCAAGATTCACGGGCTGGTCAAGAACTCACTCGAACTCGATCTCGCGGCGGTCAGGGCGATGCCGCCCGTCAATGAAACTCTGACCCTGGAGTGCATCGGCAATCCCCCCAACGGCACCTTGATCGGCAACGCGTCGTGGACCGGTCCGAAACTCGGTTCCTTGCTGGAGCGCGCGCGGCCTTTGAGCAAGGCGGTTTACGCAAAGCTCCGCGCCGCCGACGGCTATACGACCGGCATCCCGATCGACGAGATGATGCGCAAGGAAAACTTCCTGCCGTACCTGATGAACAGTGTGCCGTTGCCGCCCCAGCACGGCTATCCACTGCGTATATTCATTCCGGGCAAGTACGGAATGAAGCAGCCGAAGTGGCTAACGGAAATAGAATTCGTCGACAAGGAATTTATCGGCTACTGGGAAGCGCGTGGATGGACCAACAGCGCGTGGCGCAAGGTGAATTCGGGATTTTTCTATCCGCAGGCCAACTATAGCCTGCTCGACGTGGTGGCGCCCGAGGCCAAAGTCAGGGCGCCGGTAGAGATGGTCGGATGGGCGCTGGCAGGGCCGTCAGGAATTCGGCGGGTTGACGTCTCGACCGACGACGGCCAGACCTGGAACGCCGCCGAGTTGAGCGGCAATAGTCGTTCGCCTTACATCTGGACGGTATGGAAGTACCGCTTCGCTCCGCCCGAGCGCGGCCGCTACCATGTTCGGGTGCGCGCGACCGACGGCGACGGCCACTCGCAGCCACCGAGCGATCCCGACCGCGCCGCCGGGATGAGCGCGCAGGTCCGCATCGCATTGGCCGTGACTACCGGCTGACTACTTCCCCGGTTACCGGAGCCGCGCTCAACGATTCGAGCGCGGTCAGGCGCCGCCGTGCCCCCGCTCAGTGACTGAAGAGCGAGCCGAGGAAATTTCCCAGTGCGCCGAAAACCCCGTTGGTCGCCGGCGTTGGAGCCGCTCCAGGAGCCGTTGCAACACCCGGCGGCGGCATCGCCGGACCCGGACCCGCCACCAGAGTCGGCGGCGGCATCATGCCGCCGTGCAACGGACAAATCTGCGTCGGCGCAGTGCCGTTGAGGAACGGAACGGTGGCGATTCGCGGGCACGCGCCCGTCGCGAGACCGCCGCTTTGCGGATCGATCGTCGCCATCGTGATTCCAGCCGGCACCTTGAAGGGCGGCGAACTGCGCGGCGTAACGTCGAGCATGAAACTTACCCACGCCGGTAGCGCTGCCGTGGCGCCCGAGGCGCCGAGACTCTGCGGATGATCGAATCCCACCCACACGCCGCACACGACGCGGGGCGTGTAACCGATGAAGTACGCGTCATGGAAGTCCTGCGTGGTGCCGGTCTTGCCGGCCGCCGGAAAGTCCAGCCCCATCTTCATAGCGCTCGCGCCCGTGCCCCACTTGAGCACCTGCTCCAGCGCGCCGGTGATTAGATACGCAGCGGGCGGACTGACGAGCGCGAGTTCGTGCGGCGCGTGCTGGTAGATCAGATGACCCTTGGCGTCGTAAACCGCCTCCAGCGCGTAGGGAGGGCGCGAGACGCCGCCGCTGGCGAAGACCTGGTATGCGCCCGTCAGCTCGAGCATCGTAGTCTCGGCGGCGCCGATCGAAATCGGCAGCACCGCGGGAATGTCCTCGTTGATACCCATCTCGTGGGCCATCCCAACGATCGTGGGCGGACCGAGCAGGCTGCCCAGGTAAGCGGTCGGCACGTTGAGCGATTCGGCCAGCGCCTCGACCACCGTCACCGTTCCCTGGTAAGTGCGTTCATAATTGACCGGAGTCCATCCGTTGAACGACATCGGCCGGTCGGGCAGCAAGGAGGCGAGCGTGACCGGCTGGCCGATTGGCGAGCGCGACGGATCGAGCGCGCTCAAATAGACAATCGGCTTGAAGGCCGAACCGGGCTGGCGCTCGGCCTGCGTCACGCGGTTGAACTGACTAATCGAATAGTCGCGACCACCAACCATCGCGAGAATCGCGCCGGTGCGCACGTCGAGCGCGAGCAGCGATCCCTCGAGCTCTTCGCCGTGCGCTAGGTGGCGCAGATGCGGATGCTGCTTCTCCAACCGCTTGATATTTGACTCCACGCTCTCAGTTGCCGACTGCTCCATCTCCGAATCCAGCGTGGTGTAGACCTTGAGCCCAGCGAGGTTGCCGTTGAAACCCGGAATCCGCTCGACCTCGGCGGTCACGTAGTCGGTGAAATAGGGCGCGCGGCGCAAACCCGGCAGCTTGGCGATCTCGATCGGCTGGGTAGCGGCTTGCGCGTACTGGGCCGCGTCGATCACGCCGTCGCGGCGCATCGCCGCCAGCACCGTGTCGCGGCGCGCGCGACAGTTTTCAGGATGGCGCCGCGGATCGTACAGCGTCGGCGCCTGGATCATCCCGATCAGTGTCGCGGCCTCGCCCGGCGTGACCTCGTGCAGGTCCTTATTGAAGAAGTAGCGCGCCGCGAGCGGCATCCCGGTAATCGGCGAGCCGTCGTACGCGCCCATCGGGACGTCGTTGATATAGCGCTCGAGAATCTGGTTCTTGCTGAGCCGGATCTCGATCACCAGGGCGACTGCGAGTTCGCGCGTCTTGCGCGCAAACGTGCGCTCGTGGCGATCGATAAAGGTGCGCGCGAGTTGTTGGGTCAGCGTGCTCGCGCCCTGGGCCAGATGATGCGAGCGCAAATCGGCGATCGCCGCCTCGATCATCCGCACCGGGTCGAATCCCGGATGATAGTAGAAATAACGGTCCTCGGTCGCGAGCAGGCCGCGCGTCAGGTACGGCGGAAGATCGTTTAGTTGGACTTCGACTCGCTCGGGCGGCGCGCCCGGCAGCAGGCGGCCGATAACTTCGGGCTCGACGAGCGCCGCGGGCAGCGCCGCGCCGAAAGAATCGGCCACGCCCTCAACCGTCGTGCCGGCAAGCGTCAGATGGACCAGGGCGGCCGGGCGCTCGCGCATCCCTTGGCGAAAGCCGCGGAGATAGATCGTGATGCGGCCTGGTATCAGCGCGTATTCGCCCGGATGCGCGGGCTCATTGACTCGGGTGTAACTAAGCCGTCCGATACGGTCGAGCAGATGAAGCTGCGCGAGATCGTCGCCGCGTTCGATCTTGAGTGGCGCGGAGTAGATGGCCGAGGTCAGCGCGGCTTCGCGCTGCTCGATCAGCGCTGAGACTTCGCTATAGAGCTCGGCCAGGTAAAATCCGCATCCGAAGAGCAATAACAGAAGGACGCCCGCGGCCGCGCGTCGCGGGCCAAGCCGCTTGAGCGCGCGGCGCAATCGTCCAGCCGCCGCCGATCCCCTCCCCCGCCTGCCTGCGCTAGCCATCCCGCGTAATTTTTCTCCAACGAGCGCCGGTCCCGGCCCGGATGCGGCGCACCGGTAACAGTATAACCCGAGCGACCGCATCGACGCGATCATCGTATAGAGGCGGCATCCAGGCCGTCGGCGCCTGCGCGCCGCGCGCTAGCGCGCCGGCGCCTCGGCGCGGGCTTCGCCCGCGCCGAGCGCCGCGAGCTGGCGCGCCAGCTCGCGCATCAGCGCGAGCCCGGTCACGCCCTGGCAGTCGGCGAGTTCGACTATCGGCGCGCCGATACGTCGGCGCACGAGCTCGAGCGCGCGGCGCTCGCCGGCCGCGCGCTCGAGCTCGGCGTGCGCCAGCGCGGCGAGGCCGTCGAGGTGCGGCGCGGCGGCGCGCAGCGCCGGCCGCCGCGCCAGACGCGCGACGGCGTCCGCGTCGAAGCGGGGCGCGCGAGTGCGGTTGAAAATCACCGCGGCGACGTCCAGGCCGAGGGCGCTCAGCGCCGCGTGCGTCTCCAGCGTCTCGCTCACCGCGAACGGCTCGGGCGAGGTCACGAGCACGACGCCGCATCGCGCGGGGTCGCGCAACAACTCGGAGACGCGCGCGGCCGTACGCCCAACAATACCCGCGCCGAAGGTCTCGCGCGCGACCAGCGGCATCCTCAGCACGCTCAGCGCCTGGCCGGTTGCGGGTGCGTCGAGCACCACCAGGTCCCACGGCGGCGAGGGCGGCCGGTACTCCAGCTCGTGATAGATCTTCCCGACCATGATGAGTTCGCGCAGACCCGGCGCCGCCTCGACGAAGTAGCGGTATGCGCCGCTGCTGACGACCGCCTTGAGCATCGCGCGGCTCGGCACCACGGTGGACAGGTATTCTTCGAGCTGATGCGCTCCGTCGAGCACCACCGTCCACACCCCTGGCATGGCTTTGACCGGGTCGAAACCTGGCTTGCGCCCCATCGCGGTTGCAAGCGCGCCGAGCCGGTCGTATTCCATCGCGAGCACGCGGCCGGGGCCGGCCGCGCGCAGGATCGCGAGCGCGCCGCTGACGCTCGTGCGTCCGACACCGCCCTTGCCGACGACGATCAGCGCGCGGCGTCTCAGCAGTTCGTCGATCATCTATCGATCAGTGATGGCGCATTGATGGCGCTTCTAAAGGAAGCGGCGGCCCTTGCGCTCGTCGGGCAGGTCGAGCCCCAACGCTACAAGCTTGCGATCGACATATTCCTTGTACGCGGCGCGAATCTCGGAATTGCCGACGCCCTTGAGGCCCCACTGGATGAAGCGCGGCGTGTTGGGCGAATCGGAGCGGCCGAACATGTCGAGCGCCGCCGAGTACCATTTCGGCAGCAGCGCCTGGGCGAGCGCCCGGCCGCGGCGCTCGGCGCAGATTGCGCTTAGAAAATGATAGCCCATCTCGGAGTGGCCGAACTCATCGCGCTCGACCGTACGCGAAATCTTGCGCAGCGGCGCGTAACTCGATTCGCGCCAGTCGCGGGCATGAAAGGCGCCGTTGAGATCGATCAGGAAATGAAAAAACGCGTCGTCGGCCCAGGTGTCCTTGGGCAGATGGAACGCGTAATGGGCGTATGGCACGTCGCGCAGCGCGAAGTCCGGGTCCAGGCCGACCGCGATCCGATGGAACATAATCGCGTGCTTGAGTTCCTCCGCCAGGTACTCCGACTTGATGAGCCGTGCCGCGGGGTCTGGCGCCAGCGTCTCGGCGACCTCGATACACGTTCCCATCAGGCCGAGGAAGCTCTTGTTGCCGGCGCGCTCTCCCTCGTGACGCAGCATCTTCATCAGCAGGCCGCGGTAGTCCTCGGGCAGCTCGTCGCGCTCGTCGAAGTTGTGTTGGGGGCGATCTACCTTGCAAGAGAGGTCGGGCAGCGGATCGCCCTGGGCATAAATATGCGTCCAGAAGGGCCACAGCCCGCCGCCGCGCATGCGGTCGCCGCGCTCGACCGCGTCGCCCGCTTCGTCCTGCGCGATCTCATGCGCGAAATCCTCAGGGTTCAAATCGTTCAGCGCCATATTCGGATCCCTCTTATGCGACCTCGCTCGAATCTAGCGCGCCGCGCCTCGCTCACGCAAAACGGACCTTTTGGGGAAATGCGCTTTTCTGACTTATCGCAAAAATGCTATTATCGCGTGTGCTGCAGTGGAAAGTCGAGATTCTCAACAAGGCGGTGGAAGAAGAGTTGTTGAGCCTGCCGAAGGATATGCAAGCGCGATTTCTGAGAATCTCCGAACTGTTGCAGTCCTTTGGACCGCAACACGTGGGCATGCCACATGTCAGGCCTTTGAGTAATAAGTTGTGGGAAATGAGGTTGGTCGGCCGGGAAGGGATCGCTCGAGCACTCTACGTCGTAGCGCCTGGGCGTCGGCTTGTGGTGCTCCACACCTTTATCAAGAAAACTCAAAAAACACCACGACAGGCTTTGGAGACAGCCATCGGACGTCTCAAGGAGATAACATGACCAAGCGCTTGGAAGTCATGAGAAAAAAGATGCTTGCCGACCCTGAGGTCCGCGCGGCTTACGACGCCTTGGGGGACGAGTTTAACCTGGCTCACGAACTCATCGCGGCACGTGTACGTGCCGGCCTGACTCAGGTGCAATTGGCCCAAAGAATGGGAACTACGCAGTCGGTAATAGCGCGGCTGGAAAGCGGAGCTCGCCTGCCGAGCGTCAAGACGCTGCTGCGTTTCGCAAAGGCCACGCATTCGCGTCCGATAATCAGACTACGCGCGGCATGACAGACCCGCGTATCGCGTCTCACGCAAAACGCGCCCTGGCGGCGGCGGCACGCGCGGGATCGATCTCACCTGCGCGCTCGGCCTGGAAACCGCAGGCGCATCCGGCAAGGCCCGCCGCGTAAAGATCCATTTCGCCGTCCACCAGTTCGCGCGCCATCCCGGGCAGCAGCTTGTCGCCGACGCATCCGAGCGCCGCGCCGCATCGCGCGCATCGCAGCCGATAGTACGTGCCATAGGTGGCGACGCCCTCGACCGCCATGCCGAGCGGTTCGTAAGCGGCGCGGATTTCATCAAGGATCGCGCTCATCTTAATCTTTCGCTTCGCTTACAGCTCATCGTCCGCCTTACGGCTTAACGCCGCCTCCTGCTTTTTCGAGGCGGTTTCGCGCGCAACTCTAGCCACGATGTCCGCGCGCAAATCCTGCTTCGACACCTTGCCCACCGCGGTCATCGGAAAGCGCTCGACGATTTCGAGGCGCTCGGGAATCTTGAAGCGCGCGATGCGCCGTTCTTCCAGATGTCGCGCAAGCTCTGCGAAGGTCAGGTTTTTTCCCGCGCGCAGCACCACGTATGCGCACGCCCGTTCGCCCAATACCTCGTCGGGCATCGCAACGATCGCTGCATTGAGCACCGCTGGATGCGACAGCACCAGGTCTTCCATTTCCTCGGCGCTGATCTTCTCGCCGCCGCGATTGATTACGTCCTTGCGACGTCCTTCGACGACCAGGTTGCCGCTCGGATGCATCATCACGAGGTCGCCAGTGCGATAGAAGCCGTCGGGCGTGAACGCGCCGCGATTGTGTTCCTCGGCGCGGTAGTAACCGCGCGGCGTGTAGGGCCCGCGGCAGAGCAGCTCGCCGATCTCGCCCGGCGCGACCTCGCGCCCGTCGTCGCCGACTACGCGCAATTCGTCGTGATCGCAGATCGGACGGCCCTGCGTGTTGACGAGGACTTCCTCGGGATCGCCGCGCCGCGTCGAACAGCAAAGGCCCTCGGCCATCCCATAGACCTGCGTCACAACCGGGCCGATCTCGCTCAAGATGCGGCGCGCGGGCTCGGGATTCAGCCGCTGGCCACCTACCGCCAACGATCGCAATGAGGAGAAGTCCGTCTGCTTGAAACGCGGATCGTTGAGCCAGCTCACCGCCATCGCGGGCACCGCGCAGATCCAGGTCACACGCTCGCGCTCGATCAGCGGGAAGACGGTTTCGGCCTCGGGCGACGGCGCCAGCACGATTCGCGCGCCGAGCAGAATCCCCGACTGCACCGCAGCGAGCAGCGGGAAGTTATGCATCATCGGAATCGCGACCAGCGCGACGCCGTCGCGATCGAAGCCCGAGCACTCCGCCAGGCGCAACGAATTGTAGAGATAGTCGTCGTGCGTGCGCGGGATCACTTTCGGCAGTCCCGTGCTGCCGCCCGAGAGCTGGAAGACTGCGATCTCATCGCTTGGCGGGCGAAGCCGCGCCAGCGTGGACGGCGCGACCCGCTCCTCGATCGGATCGTCGAGCAGGTCCGCGAGCAGCGTCATCCCGGCGCCCGTGCGCGGGCCCATCACGAATACCTCGCGCATAGCAGGCAGCGCGTCGCGCAACTCGGCCGCCATCGCGACGTAATCGAAGCGCCGATACTCGGACGGGATGAGCCAGGCGTAGGCGTCAGTGAAGCGCGCGAGATGGCCGATCTCGGTGTGTCGATGCGCCGGCAGAGTCGCCACCGGAATCGCGCCGGTCTTGAGACAGGCGAAGTACGCGGCCACGCATTCCAGGCCATTGGGCAGTTGAAAGATGACGCGCCGGCCCGACGCGACGCCGCGCTCGGCGAAATGAAGAGCGAGCCGCTCGACCATCGCGCCCAACTCGCGATACGTGACCCGCCGTTCGCCGTCCACCACGGCGAGACGCGCGGCGTTGTCCGCAATCGAGCGGTCGAAGCACTCGCCGATCGGCTCGCCGCGCCAGTAACCCAGTTTTCTATAAAGCTCCGCGGCCTCCACCGGCCACGGCACCACGCCCTCGAGCATCAGGAGCCTCGCCGCCTTTCGCGATGATTCATACGCGCGATTTTTCGCCGATCGTCAACTTAAAGTATCACTTGAGATGAAGCTCGAGTCATCTTTTTAGTCTTTCTAGCCTAGGCGAGTTCACGCAGCCGCGGATCGACGTCGCGCGCGAAGCGATCGATCCCGGTGACGGTCTCGCGATGGTCCAGAAATCCAGCCTGCCCCATCAACAACAAATGACCGTAGCCGCCGACATGCTCATAGTGCGCTTTGACTTGTTTGAAAACGGAATCTGCGTTGCCCGCGAAGACGATCCCCTGCGCCATCGCCTGCTCCAGCGTGAGGCGGCTGAAGTCGTAGAGCGAGCCCTTGCGCATCGCGTTCGCCTCGGCCTCGACCGGCACGTAGCCGGGCGGCATCACGAACTGCGGCGGGACTTTGTTCGCGTGCATGTACCACATCAGCTTGCGCGCGCCGGCCTGACCCTCCTCGTCGGTGTCGCCGGTATAGACGAGCGCCGCGTAGGCCAGGCGGTCCGACGGCGTCTCGCGGCCCAGGCGCACCGCCGCGTCGCGGTAGGAGTCGAAAATTCTTTTCGCGATCTCGAACCCGGTTAGAAAAGTCGCGACCACGTACCCTTTTTCCGCAACCGCCGGCACGCTGCCCGCGCTGAGCGCGGTGATCCACACGGGAGGATGCGGCTGCTGATATGGGCGCGGCCAGATGTTGACCTGGCGATGATGAAAAAAGCGGCCCTCCCAGCCAAACGGACCGTCGTGGGTGGTCCACGCCTTCAGGATGAGATCGTGCGCCTCCCAAAAGCGCTCGCTCATCCGGATCGGACTCGCATTGCCCGCGGAAATTTCGTAGGGCACGCCGCGCACGAAGCCGACCTCGATTCGTCCGCGCGCGAGGTTGTCGACCATCGCCATCTCCTCAGCAACACGCACGGGCTGGCGGCGATTGGCGATCGGATTGCCGAGCAGCAGCAGCCGCGCGCGGCTGGTCTGGCGCGCCAGCACGCCGAGCATGATCGGCGCGGCGGGGTCGAGACAAGTCGCGGTCTGATGATGCTCGTTGAGCATGATGTCGAGCCCCATATGCTCGGCGTGCAGCCATTCGTCGAGATAGCGATGGTACAGTTCGGCGCCGATGTGCGGATCGTAGTGACGATTCGGCAGCGTCACCCGAATCGAATCGTACTCGTCGGGCAAGTACGGCCACGCGGTCTCGGTGAAGAACCACGTTCTCATGGTCAGCCGCTCTCGGCGCTCCGCTCGCGCGTGAACGCAAGCATCCGCTCCACGAGCGCGCGCGGCTGCTCGATTTGCGCCGCGTGCCCGGCCTCGGCGATCGTTTCGATCCGCGCGCCGGGAATCGCCGCGCGGTACGCCTCGAGATATTGCTCGCTTACGAGCCCGTCGCTCGCGCCGCGGATCAGCAAGACCGGCAATTTGAGCCGGCCAAGCCGGTAGCGCAGCTTGGGATTATGCATGTAGGGCTCCCAAGTGTAGAGAGCGAGCGATTGGCGGTTGCGCGCGATTATCCTTAGCTGTTCGTCGGACATCGCGGCGTAGTCGACCGCGGCCTTGCGCGGATCGTGGTAGACCAGCCGCGTCACTTCGTCGGGCGGCAGCGCGAAGATGTCCGGGATGTCGCGCATCTCGCGATCGCCGGCCTTGATTCCCACCGGGCCTACCAGGATGAGGCGGGAGAGACGATGGGCGCAACGCACCGCGACCTCGGCCGCGATCCATCCGCCCAGCGAAAAGCCCGCGAGCACCACGTCGCGCAAATCGAACTGCTCGAGCAGATCGAGATAGACGTAGGCGAGATCGTCGACACTGTCGAACAGGTCCGGCAACGGCGAGTTGCCGAAGCCGGGATGCGACGGCGCCACGACCTCGAAGTGATGCGCGAGAAGATCGAGGAACTCGGCACGCGAGTCGATTCCTCCGGCGCCGTGGAGCAGCAGGAGCAGCGGCCCGGTCCCGCGATGCACGACCTCCAGTTCCAGGCCGCGAACCGCGATTTTCCCGTCGTCGATTTTAAGCGCCGCCATCGCGATCTCCCGCGCAGACTTCTAGCGCATCGCCACGTCCTTGCAAAAGCGCCGGCGCGTACATTGAACACGCAGCCGGATGCCCTGATAATCGCTGCGGGAAGAAGGCGCCTTGATGCGGATGAGACACGCGATCTCTACGATGATTGGGATCCTGGCGATGCTTGGAATCTTGCCCGGCGCAACGTTGTGGGCCCCGGGCCCTGCGGTCGCTCGTGCCGAGGACGTGCCGCTCGCCAGTTCGCTGCAATTGGAGAGCGTGATGCTGGTCGGCGGATGGGCGTCGGCGGGACCGTTCATCCCGGTGATTGGCGACGGCACGGCGCATCTCGCGTATGAGTACTACCTGACCAACTACAGCAAAAAGGCCGCCCGTATCGTGTCATTTCGAGCTCGCGGGATCGGCGGCGCTGCTTTCGCGACCACAATCGAAGGCGATGCGCTGAGGTCCTCATTTACGCCCGCCGCGCCGCAAAGCCGTCTGGCGGCTTACGATCCCGTCCTGGCGCCGGGCGCGAGCGGAGTGCTTTTCGTCTTTCTCAATTTTTCCGGCCGGGAGACGCCGCGGCGGCTTGAGAACTCAGTTGTGGTCGAGGCCGACGGCGACCCCATGAATGCGCAGCGGATTCCGCTCGGTGAAGTTGCGATCGGAAAACCCGGCGCCGCCTTGATCGACGAACCGTTCACGGGCGATCGATGGCTCGCCGCAAACGGGCTGTCTAACAAGTCGATCCATCGGCGCGCGGTTATCGTGCTCAACGGCAAGCCGCGAGTGCCGGAACGCTACGCGATCGATTGGATAAAGCTCGGCGACGACGGCAATAGCTACTCCGGCGATCAGTACAAAAATTCCAGCTACCACTCCTACGACGTGCCTATACTGGCCATCGCCGACGGAAAAATCGTAACGGTCAAGGACGGGCTTCCCGAAAACGTTCCCCACGCCAAGAAACTGGCGGTCGCGATGACGCTCGTCAACGTGGCCGGCAATCACATCGTCGAGGATATCGGCGGCGGGCTATACGCCGGCTATGCGCACCTAATTCCCGGCACCATCACGGTCAAAGCCGGCGATCAAGTTCATCGCGGACAGGTCCTCGGACGTCTCGGCAACTCCGGTAACTCCACCGAGCCGCATCTTCATCTGCAGGTCTGCGACGCACCGTCGTTTCTGATTTGCGAGGGCGTGCCGATGGAGTTCAACCGGATGAGCCTCACCAAGTATAAAATCCGCAAGCGCGGCGAGATGCCAATCAAGCTCGAGCTCGAGGGCACGCACGACGTGTCAGGGGAAGAGCCGATGGAAGACGAGCTGGCGAATTTTCCCGCGACGGACTCGGCCGCGAAATAGCCGCCGACACGTCCGTGTGGCGGGCCGCGTCTACCAGCGCAGCAGATTGGCGCCCCAGGTCAGGCCGCCGCCGCACGCGTTGAGCATCACGAGATCGTTGTCGCGGATGCGATTCGCCTCGAGCGCCTCGTCCAGCGCAATCGGCACCGAAGCGGCCGAGGTGTTGCCGTAGCGGTCGATATTCGTGAAAACCTTGTCCTGCGGTACGCCCAGACGATCGGCGACCGCGTTCAGGATGCGGATGTTGGCCTGGTGCGGCACGATGAGCGCGATGTCCTCCAGGCGCACGCCGGCACGCTCGGCCACCTTGAGCGTGACGTCGGCCATCGAGCGCACCGCGAGCTTGAACAGCTCCGGCCCCTTCATCTTGATCGCGTCGTCGGGCGAGCGCCGCATCTCGGAGTCGAGCGTCGCGCGCACTCCCGTCGCGCGCACCGAGAGCAGGTGCCAGTACTCGCCCGAGGAACGCAGGAGACTCCCGAGCACGCCCCGCGGCCCCGGCTGCGAAACCATCACCGCCGCCCCGGCGCCATCGCCGAACAGCACCGAGACCGCGCGATCGTTCCAATCCACCATCGTCGAGAGCGCGTCGGTGCCGACCAGCAGCACGCGCGAGTAGTCGCCCGCGCGCATCGCGTTGTCGGCGACGTTGAGCGCGTAAACGAAACCCGAGCAGGCCGCGGCGACGTCGTAGGCCGGGATCGTATCGATCCCCAGGCGATGCTGAAGCTGGCAGGCGAACGAGGGAAACCCGTACTCGGAGGAGACCGTGCCGACGATGATCGCGTCAAGCTCGGAAGTCTTGAGGCCGGCGCGCTCGAGCGCGATGGTGCTGGCGGTGGCGGCGATATCGACCAGCGATTCGCCGCTGGCCATCACGTAGCGCCGTGCGATTCCGGTGCGCGTGCGTATCCACTCGTCGGAGGTATCCACGATCCGCTCGAGCTCATGATTGGTAACCGCGGTGCGCGGCAGCGCGCGCCCGGTCGCGACGATTCGCGATCCCATCTTCTTACTTCCCGCTAAGCTCGACCGCGGGCTTGAAGGCCAGCGTAGTGTTGGTGCCGCCGAACCCGAACGAATTGTTCAGCGCGATCCGAATCCTCGCGGGCCGCGGCTGATTGGGCACGTAGTCGAGGTCGCATTCCGGGTCGGGATGCTCGTAGTTGATCGTCGGCGGCACCATCCCGCGTTGGATCGCCAGCACCGTGTAGACCGACTCGATCGCGCCGGCCGCACCCAGCGTATGGCCGGTCATCGACTTGGTCGAACTCACCGCGATTTTGGCCGCGCGTTCGCCGAAGACGTGCTTGATCGCCTGGGTCTCGGCAACGTCGCCCTGCGGCGTCGAGGTCCCGTGCGCGTTGATGTAATCGACCTGGTTGGGATCGAGTTCACCGTCTTGCAGGCACAGCATCATGCAACGCCCGGCGCCCTGCCCTTCCGGCGACGGCGAGGTCATGTGGTAGGCGTCGCCATTGGCGGCGTAGCCGGCGATCTCGGCCAGGATGTTGGCGCCGCGCGAAATTGCCGCCTCGCGTTCTTCGAGGATCAACGCCGCGGCGCCCTCGGACATCACGAAGCCGTCGCGCTCGGCGTCAAAGGGGCGGCTTGCGGCCTCGGGCGCGTCGTTGCGGGTCGACAGCGCGCGCATCGCGATGAAGCCGCCGATGCCGAGCGAGGTCAGCGCCGCTTCGGAGCCGCCGGTGATTGCGGCGTCGATATAGCCGTCGCGGATCATCCGGTAGGCTTCGCCCACCGCGTGGCTGCCCGAGGCGCAGGCACTGGTGGTGGCAAGGTTGATGCCGCGCGCGCCGTAGCGAATCGCAATCTGCCCCGGCGCCAGGTTGCTGATCAGCTTGGGGATGAAAAACGGCGTGATGCGTTTGAGCCGGGTATCGAGAAACAGCAGATGGTTTTCCTCGATCGTCAGGAGTCCGCCGATACCGACGCCCACCAACACGCCGACGCGGTCGGCGTTGCTCTCGTCGATCTTCAGCGCCGACTGCCGCATCGCCTGCTCGGCCGCGCCCAACGCGTACTGGATGAAGAGGTCCATCTTCTTGACGTCCTTCTTCTCGATCCAGTCATGGGGGTCGAAGTCACGCACTTCGCCCGCGATTCGGGCGGCGAAGTCGGAAACGTCGAAGCGGGTAATTGGGCCGATGCCCGAGCGCCCGGCCATCAGGGCTTCCCAGTTCTTCTCGATTCCCGTGCCCAGCGGTGTGACCAAGCCCAAGCCGGTTACCACCACGCGGCGATCACCGATGCGTCTCATCTAAGCGCGATGCTCCTAAAATAAGTCGTTGTAACGTTCATCTTGTATCAAAAGCGGCGTCACTTCTACATCACGGTCCCGCATCATTTTCGACAGTTCATGAACAGCCAATTGACGGGCTCCCAAGCTCGTCCGCCGCTCCTCGATTCGGCTGATTTTCGCAATCAATCGCGGTGGCACCTTCGAGTTTCCTTGCAACGCGACCGCGATGAGTAAAAAATTGAAACGTGCCCTCCGACGACCTATCGCTCGACCCGTTCCTCAAACTTGCGGATAACCTGGGCGAACTCGAAGTCACGATCGGAGAGCGCGCGCGGCCAGCCGTCGTCGAACTCCGCCAGCGCCTGCGCGCCGCAGTGGTCAGCCGCGAGCGCGGCGACCTGCCGGGCTCGCTGGAACAGCTTAGGGGCGCGATGGAGCGTCTGGCGGCTGTCGCAGGCGAACTCGATCCTGAAGAGGGCGCGCTGATGCGAATGGTGGCGCAGCGCTTCACCGAGGCGCTCAAGCTGGGAGACAAAGGTACAGCCAAGGAAGCCGTCAACCTGATGCGGCACAAATCCGGCGATCCCAAGGACGAAGACAGCTCCAAGTGGTGAGTCGCCGCGCGGCGGCGTCCCGCGGGCGGCCTGAGTAAAGCGAAAGATAAAACCCCCGACGGCCGCCGACGGCCGTCCTCGACAACAATCGGAGTTAACGTGGCGACGGCAACTCAAATCAAGGCCCCGGAATCGAATCTCGATCAACTCTGCATCAACTCGATCCGGGTGCTCGCGATCGACGCGGTGCAGAAAGCCAACTCGGGCCATCCCGGGATGCCGATGGGGATGGCGCCAATCGCGTACCTCTTGTGGACGCGCTTCATGCGCTACAACCCGGCCAACCCGCATTGGTTCGGGCGCGACCGTTTCGTGCTCTCGGCCGGGCACGGCTCGATGCTGCTGTATGCGATGCTCTATCTGACCGGGTACGACTTGCCGCTGGACCAGATCAAGCAATTCCGCCAACTCGGCAGCATCACGCCCGGCCATCCCGAGTACGGCTTGACGCCCGGCGTCGAGACCACCACCGGCCCGCTCGGACAGGGCGTCGGCAACGGCGTCGGGATGGCGCTAGCAGCGAAGCATCTGCGCGCCCACTTCGAACGCGACAGGTCGGGGCTGTTCGACCATCGCATCTTCGGCATCTGCGGCGACGGCGATCTGATGGAGGGCGTGTCGAGCGAGGCGGCCTCTATCGCCGGGCATCTCGGCCTCGGCAACCTCATCTACATCTACGACGACAACCACATCACGATCGACGGCGGCACCGACCTGTCATTCGACGAGAACGTAACCGAGCGCTTTAACGCCTACGGCTGGCATACCCAGGGCGTCGACGACGCCAATGATCTTGTGGCTGTCTCGCGCGCGATCGAATACGCGATCGCCGAAGAGAACCGTCCCTCGCTGATTCGCGTGCGATCGCATATCGGCTACGGCAGTCCGAATCGGCAGGATACTGCGAAAGCGCACGGCCAGGCGCTCGGCGTCGAAGAGGTCAAACTGACCAAGCGCTTCTACGGATGGCCCGAGGAGCCGGCTTTCTACGTGCCAGACGAGGCGCTCAAGCATTTTCGCGATAGCGGCGCGCGCGGGCGCGAGTATGAGTCCGAATGGAATAGCCGCTTCGAGCGCTACGCCAAGGCGCACGCGGGCGAGGCCGCGGAGTTTAAGTCGATGCTGGCGGGCGAACTGCCGTCCGGATGGGACGCGGAACTGCCGCAGTTCACGCCCAAGGACACGCTGGCCACGCGCGAGTCGGCCTCACGCGCCGAACAGGCGATCGCGAAGAAGGTCTGGAATCTGTTCGGCGGCGCGGCCGACCTCAACGAATCAACCTTCGTCGACGTGATCGACGGCGGCGATTTCGAGCGCTACAACTATGCGGGACGCAATGTGCACTTCGGCATCCGCGAACATGGGATGTGCGCGATCCTAAACGGCGTCGCGCTCCACGGCGGCTTCATCCCCTACGGCTCGAGCTTTCTCATCTTCACCGACTATTGCCGGCCCTCGCTCAGGCTGGCGGCGCTGATGGGTGTCCACGTGATTTACGTCTTCACCCACGATTCGATCGGATTAGGCGAAGACGGTCCGACTCATCAGTCGATAGAACAGCTTTCGGGGCTGCGCGCGATCCCGGATTTCACGGTGATTCGGCCCGGCGACGCCAATGAAGCCGCCGAAGCGTGGCGCACTGCGATGATGCATCGGGGCGGCCCGGTGCTCCTGGCGTTATGCCGCCAGAAGATCCCAACGCTCGACCGCGCCACGATGGCGCCGGCGCGCGAGTTGGCTCGTGGAGCTTACGTGCTCAACGAAACCAAGGGCCGCACCGCGGATATTATTTTGATCGCGAGCGGCTCCGAATTGCATCTGGCGGTCGGCGCAAAGGAGGAACTCGAAAAACGCGGTCGCGCCGTGCGCGTCGTCAGCATGCCGAGCATGGAGCTCTTCGAAAAACAGGACTCAGCGTATCGCGACGCCGTACTGCCGCCGTCGATCCGGCGCCGCCTCGCGGTCGAAGCGGCCGCGCCGATGTCGTGGTATCGATGGGTCGGGCTTGAGGGCGACGTGGTCGGTATGACGACCTTCGGCGCCTCGGGTCCGTACCAGGACGTGCTCAAGCACTTTGGCTTCACCGTAGAGAACGTGGTGGAGCACGCGCTCAAACTGCTCGGGCGGTAAACCGGCGGATTTGAGGGTGTTCGAGGCTCTAGGCCGCGAAATCTCGCTCTCAACGCGCGAGTCGTGCGCCGCTGCCCATGGTTAGAAACGCCCCCGGGTCGACGCCGAAACGCGCAGCGAGACCCTGAATTTGACGAACGTTAAGCGCCCTGCGCCCGGCGAGTACTTCGGAAACGACGCCCTGGCTGCCGATTTCAGGAAGATCTTTTTGCGTGAGCCCGTGTTCCTCCATCAGGAAACGGATGACCTCGATACTCGAAGCTTCAGGCAGGCTGTGATGCTCCCTGTCGTACGCCTCGATGAGCACGCTCAAGGTTTCGATCAGACGATAGCGCGGGTCTTTCGGATTGTCGCCAACCTCGTTCACCAGTGAGTTGAGACGCTCGACGGCCGCGTCGTACTCGCGCTCAGTGCGGATCGCGAGGAACGGCTCTCGCGACCCGGGATTCTTCATCGGCTTAGCGGCGGTTCGAAGCTTCATTTTTTCCACCTTACCGGCATCGTACTCCGGATGCGTTAACATATGGCGCACGAACAACCTTTGCGTGTTGAAATGGATGGCTGCGACTAAACGGTATTTGTTCCCGCCGATATTGAAAATATGAAGGTCGCGGCCTTTAGTTGGAACCAGATCTGGCGCGGGTGGCGTGCTTTGGGCTAATTTAATTTTCTCGTAACACCCACTGCGGCGGATTGCCATGGCCGAACCCAAGCTCATCATTCTGGACGACGCGCAGTCGCTCTACGTGCACGCGGCGGAGGAGATCGCGCACTTTGCCGGCGAAGCGATCTGCATGCATGCCGAATTCATGCTCTGTCTCTCCGGCGGATCGACGCCGGCGGCGACTTACGAACTGTTGGCCGAGCGCTTCCGCCTCAGCGTCGATTGGAAAGAGGTGCAGTTCTTCTGGGGCGACGAGCGATGCGTGCCGCCGGACGACCCAGCGAGCAATTTCGGGATGGCCAACCGCACGATACTGAGCCGGCTCGATCTGCGGCCGGATCAGATTCATCGGATACGCGGCGAAGATCCGCCCGAGCAGGCCGCGCTCGCCTACGAGGAAGAGATGCGGGCGTCCTTTGGGATCGGCAAGGGCGAATTTCCGGGCTTCAACCTGATACTCGTCGGCCTGGGAGACAACGTTCACGTCGAGTCGCTGTTTCCGGGAAGTCCGGCGCTACACGAGCGCGAGCGTCTCGCGGTCGCGGTCGAGGTCGACGCCCCGCAGCGCCATCGTGTCACGATCACGCCGCCCGTGCTCAACAACGCTGCCCGCGTGATGTTCCTCGTTCAGGGCGCGGGCAAGGCCCCTGCCGTAAAGAGTGCGCTCGAGGGTCCGCGCGACCCCGACCGCTTTCCCGCCCAGATCATCGACCCGCCTAACGGCGAAGTCATCTGGCTGCTCGACCGCGCGGCCGCCTCCCTGCTCTCGCATACCTGACCCCGCAACGCCCGGCAGCAGCGAGCCCATAACCGCGCCGAAGGCTGTCTCGACAGCACCGCACAGCTAACGCACAATAATGAGCATGAGCTTTATCTCGCGCCATGCGATCGGAGTTCTGATCGTCCTGGTCGTCGCCGGGTGGGCGCTGTTCTATGTTCCGGCCACGCCTTCCTACGCCATCTACCAGCTCAAGCAGGCGATCGACGCGCGCGACGGCGCGACCGCCGCGACTTTCGTCGACTTTCCGAGCGTGGTCAAGAACGCCGGCTACGAGATGCTGCAGCAGAACTCGCAAGCCAACGACGTCATCACCACGCTGGTCGGCAAGGGCGCGGTCGACCTGCTGAGCGCGCCGATGGCCGCGGCGGTGCAGCAATGGGCCACGCAACAGGTGAATAGCGGCGCGCGGCAGGTTCAGATGCCCCCCGCGGCCGTGGCGGGCGCGATCGTTCTACTCCATCGTTCGGGCGATACGGCGTGGACCGATTTCCGCGATGACAAGGGTGTGCGATGGAACATCCGCCTGGCGCGCGAGAACGGCCATTGGCGAATCGTCGAGGTCAAGAACGTCCAGCAAATCCTGCAGCACTTCCAGCAACAGAATGGGATGGGCGGAGCGCCGGCGATGCCACCGAGCATGGGCGGCGTTCCGGCTCCGGGATCCGCGCCCCCCTCCGAACCCGCTCCTGAAGCCGCGCCTCCGGGCAGCGGCGCGCCCACGTCGCCTTAGAACTTCTCGGAGATTCTCGTAAGTCCGCGCGCGGGCACAATCGATCGGGCACAATCGATAACAGCGCGTTAACAATTTTAGCCATCGCCCGCGCGGGGGGCGCGTTTACAGCGCATGCGGCGGCAGCTACACTGTGGGTTGGCGCGGCCGCATCGGCCGCGCCGTTTAATATAAAGCCCTTAGATGCGACGACAAGATATCCGCAATCTCGCCATCGTGGCCCACGTCGACCACGGTAAAACGACGCTGGTCGATGCGCTGCTGCGCCAGTCCGGCGTCTTTCGCGCCAACGAACATGTCGCCGAGCGCGTGATGGATTCTTTCGCGCTGGAGCGCGAGCGCGGCATCACCATCATGGCCAAGAACACCTCGATCGCCTGGCGCGGAGTGCGTATCAATATCGTCGATACACCCGGCCACTCCGACTTCGGCGGCGAAGTCGAACGTACGCTGGCGATGGTCGACGGCATCCTGTTGCTGGTCGACGCTTCCGAGGGGCCGCTGCCGCAGACCCGCTTCGTACTGCGCAAGGCGCTCGAGGCCGGGCTCTCCACCGTGCTCTGCATCAACAAGATCGACCGCGCCGACGCGCGCGCGGCCGAAGTGCTCGACGAGGTTTACGACCTGTTCATCGACCTCGGCGCCAATGAAGATCAGCTCGATTTCCCGATTCTCTATACCAACGCTCGCGCGGGCATCGCGCTCACCCGCGCCGACGGCACGGGCCCCGAAGGCATAAGTAAAGACCTTGCGCCGCTGTTCGACGCGATCATCAGCCATCTGCCGGGGCCCGAGGTCGATCCCGAAGCGCCGCTGCAATTCCAGGCCAATAATATCGACTACGACGAATACGTCGGGCGCCTGGCGATCGGACGGGTAGTCGCGGGCACGATCAACGCGGGTGGGACGTACGCACTCTATCGGGCCGACGGATCGCGCGAGACCTGCAAGGTCGCGCATCTTTACGGATGGCGCGGGCTGAAGCGGGCCGAGCTGTCCTCGGCTGACGCAGGCGACGTCGTCATGGTCGCGGGCCTGGAGAATATCGAGATCGGCGAAACCATCACCGACCCCGAAAATCCGCGTCCGCTTCCCGGCATCCGAATCGACGAGCCGACGGTGGCGATGACGTTTTCGGTCAACAACGCGCCGTGGGCCGGACGCGAGGGCGAGTTCGTCACGTCGCGCAAGCTGGGCGGGCGGATCGAGCTCGAGGCGCGGCGCAACGTCAGCGTCCGCGTCGAGCAGTCGGGCGCCGATTCCTGGCGCGTGCTGGGGCGTGGCGAGCTGGCGCTGGCGGTGATCGTCGAAACGATGCGCCGCGAGGGTTACGAGCTGCAGGTCTCCAAGCCGACCGTCGTGACCCGCAGCTCGGGCGGTGAGTTGCTCGAGCCGATGGAATTCCTGGTGATCGACATTCCCGAGGAGCACATCGGGCTCGTGACCCAGTTGCTGTCGGCGCGCAAGGGCCGGATGCGCACCATGACGACGCATCAGAGCGGCCGCGTGCGGCTGGAATATGACGTCCCGGCGCGCGGGCTGATCGGATTTCGCGGCCGCTTCCTCGCCGACACGCGCGGGACCGGCGTGATGCACTCGGTGTTCAACGGCTATGCGCCATGGTGCGGATCGATCCGCTCGCGCCAGAATGGCGCGATGATCTCCGACCGCGAGGGGATCGCGACGCCATACGCGATTTTCCATCTCCAGGAGCGCGGGATCTTTTTCATTCCGGCCGGCGAGCCGGTCTACGAGGGCATGATCCTCGGCGAATACGCGCGCGAGACCAATCTGCCGGTCAACGTATGCCGCGAAAAAAAGCTCACCAACATCCGCGCCGCCGGGCATGACGAGGCCGTGCGCTTGAGCCCGCCGCGCCTGATGACGCTCGACACGGCGCTGGAGTGGATCGACGAGGAAGAGCTGGTGGAGCTCACGCCGCGCTCGGTCCGCTTGCGCAATCGCGTGCTCAAGACCGGGCTCCGCGGCAAGCATCGCGCGGGCTGGCTCGAGACCGCGGGGGCCGGCGCGGCTGAAGCGCGCGAAAGCGAGTGAGTCTCGCGGGCTCGACTGGTTTTCGTCTTGCCGCGGCGGTCGCTTAGATTCCAGCCGCTTACATTCCAGTCGTTCAAATTGCAGTCGCTTAAATTGGGGACTTGCCTTAGATTCAAGTCTTGTTCCGGATGAGACTCGTGCGCGCCGCCGCGATCGCCCTGCTCTTGCTCGCCGCGTTGCTGTCGGCGGCGGTGGCGGTTGCGATGCGCAACCAGGCGCGGCTTATCAGCCTGGTCCTCCAGCACATCCAGCAACAGACCGGCTACCAAATCGTCGCGAGCAGCGGGGGGCTGCAATTCGGCCCGCATCTCATCGTTCTCCTCGAGCATCCGATCATCCAGCACGACGGACGGGAGCTGATCCGTTCCGAGCGCATCCGCGTCTACCTGAGCTACCACGCGCTCATCTGGAGCAACGGGTTGCCGCTGCGTGCGCTGGTGATCGTGCGCCCGGATTTGCGCGCCCCCGCGAACTCGGCCACGCTCGGCCCCCATCTGCTGCCACGTCCTGACACCGCAGCAGCGCAGGCGGTGGCGCAGGAGTTTCGCGAGTTCTCCGGCCTCGTCGAGCGCGTCACGATCGCCAATGCGCGGATCAGCGACGCCACCGGGCAGCCGCTCGTCGAGGAGTTCTCGCTCACGGCGGCGCCGCGGCGCAGGCACTCGAAGATCTGGAATATCGGCTTCCTCGCGCCGCATATTCACACCGCGCTGAGCGGGCTCGAAGTGAGCGGCCGGATCAGCATGGACACCACCCCGCATGCCATCGATCAAATTATCTCCTACGGGGAACTGTGGTTCTGGAACGGGCGGCTGAAGCACAACGCCGGCGCCGGCGTGACGGTCAACGGAGTCGCCCATGGCGACGCGACCTTCGCGCTGCACGGCAACGGCGAGCTTGACGGCCGCGGCCACCTCGCGATCGATGGGTTCGGAGCCGACGGCGCGCGCCTGGGCAAGCCGATCGACCTGGGGAACTGCTCGCTCAAAACGATTTACTCGATTTCCACCGAGCGGATAATGCTGGCGAACGTGGAAGCATTCATTGGAACGGTGACGGTCGCTTCCGGCGAACTTACGCTTAACGATCCATTCAAGGATAACGCCGCGCTGCTGGCGCGTCTGAGCGCCGTTCAAATCGATCTCGCCGCGGTCAAAGCGCGGCTCGCGATGGCGCGCTCGCTGACCAAGCCGCTGACGTGGCTCGCAGCGGCGTTGATCTCGGGCCGCGTAATGGTCGAGGGAGCGACATATCAGGGCGAGTTGCGCAACCTCGGATGGAGCGCGACGGCGCTAGCCAACGCGTTGCAGCTATCGGTTCGCCTCGAGGCCGTAAGCCTCAAGCTGCCCAACCTGCCAGCCCTCCCGGCGCTATCGCAGGTCAACGCAGAACTGACTTATGCGAAGGGCCGCGCGACGCTTGCACAAGGATCGGCGGTGCTGGGCGGTTCATCGTTTCCTGAGCTGAGCGGCAATGCTGATTTTCGCTCCGGCCATCGGCAAGTGCGCTACCAGCTCAAGGCCGCCGGCACACTCGACCTCGATGAACTCTACCCGGCCGCGATGCAGCTTTCTCCGGCGCTTGCCGCCAAGGCCGCGAAGCATGTCGACCGGCTCTCCGGCAACGCGACGGTACAGGTCACCGCGTCGGGATCGTTTGACACCGAGGCGCCCGCGCCGCCCGCAAAGTACCTTGCGAAAGTCGACCCCAGCGGCGTGAGTCTAAGCGCGAAGGATTTGCCGCAGCCGATCGCGCTCATCGGCGGAAGTGTGACGCTCACGCCGGGCAATATCGGGCTCGGCCGCGTGATGGCTGCGGTCGCCAAACCCAAGGTGCCCGGCGCTGTGACGGTGAACGGAAATCTCGCCCTCGATGCCGGAAGACTCAGCCTGCGGCAGATCGCCGTCGAGATGCATCAGATCGAGATTGAGCAGTGGCTGCCGTTGTTGATCGATCCGCAGGATATCGCGGCGCGCGGGCCGCTCGGCGGCACGCTTACAATCGTGCGTGAACCCAGCCGCAGCCACGGTATCCGCGCCAACGGCCGCCTGACGATGGGCGCGGGCGAGGTTCAACTGGGTTTTTTGCGCGCGCCGATCGTGGCGCAGTCGGCGACGCTCACCTTCGACGGCCGCGGACTGCTGCTGGCGATCATCGGAGCCAAGCTTCAGGGCGCGCCGTTCGACTTCTCGCTCGGCGTCGCCGACCTCGACAAACCCGTGCTCAGAATCGTCGCGAACGCCGGACGGCTCGACCTCGAAGTGATGAAGTTCATCCGCCTGCCGTGGGCTCCCAGCCCGCCTGCGCATTTTTTTCCGGTGCCAGTGGTCGGCCATATGGAGGCCGCCCACGCCAACCTCGAACGGCTGACGATGTCGCGCGCGAGATGCGATTTCAATCGCGAGGTGAACGGCGACTGGAACGTGCGCAATTTTGTCGCGACCTTGTTCGAGGGGCGCGCCGAGATGGAGTTCTCCGGCCGCGGCCGCGATGACTGGATTAACGTCAAGGGCCGCGTGAACGAAGTGCAGGTCGGACCGCTCTTCAGCCTCGCGAATCCGTCGGGCCAGCCCCCGCTGACCGGCCGCCTCAAAGCAAAGGGCGACCTGTGGGCCAACTCCAACACCGATTTCTTCAACACGTTGGCGGGCACCATATCGATCGAGGTGACCGACGGGGTGCTACACAAGTTCGCGCTGCTCTCGCGCATCCTGGGTTTCGTCGATCTCAAGACCTGGCTTTCGGCCCAGGTGCCTGACCCACGCATCAACGGCGTGCCATTTCAGACGCTGACGGCCGACTTCAAGGGCCGCGACGGCGACTTCCATAGCGACAACCTGCTCCTGCGCGGCCCGGTGATGAACATTTCGGCGCTGGGGCACATCCGCCTGGGCGACGGCAACGTGGACATGCAGGTCGGCATGGTGCCGTTCAAAACAGTTAACTGGCTGGTGGCCAAAGTGCCGCTGATCGGCGGAGGGCTCTCCTCCGATCATTTTGTCGCCGCCTACTTTCACGTTACCGGCCCGCTCAGCAATCCCCGTGTCGTGCCCCAGCCAATAACCTCGGTGGCGTATTTTTTGACCAACGTGCTCAAGGTCCCGCTCAATATCATCAAGGGGATTGGCAACAATGGCGGCAACGGAAACTGAGTAAATGCGATGCGCTCGCGCGACACGAGCCGTGACGTCACGCTGCGTAACGTTACTCTGATCGTTTTTTGCCGCGAGCCGCTCGCGGGCGATACCAAAACCCGGCTCATCCCGCGCCTGGGCGCTGCTAATGCGGCAGAGCTGGCCAGTGCTTTCATCCTCGACGCGCTGGCCAAATGCCGCGCGCTTGCACCCCGGCGAATCGTGATCGCACCGATACGCCATCGCTCCCGCCGCACCTGCTCGCGCCAGCGTCGCGCTGTTGCGACGTGCCCCTGTGGTGATCGCTCCCTGCCCTCGACGGCGGTTACTACCTGGTAGGCGTGCGCGGCCCGATGCCGGAGATTTTTCGCGGGATCGCCTGGGGATGCTCCAACGTGCTCAGCGAAACCCTCGCGAGGCTTCGCCGCACCGGCACGCGCTACGCGCTCGGCCCCGCATGATACGACGTCGACCGCTTTAGCGACGTCGCGCTGCTCGCCGCGCATCTCGACCAACATCTCGCGCGGATGAAAATGCTGAGCGGCTCTACGAGCGGGCGGCGGCGCCGCGGCGCGAAGCCACCCCCGCAGCCTCTCCCGTGTCCCGCGACCGCCAGAGTTTTGCGGCGACTTGGACTGATGCGCGCGGGCCGCTAGAGTACCAGCGCTGTGCCCGCATCACAGGCGAGAATCGTATTATCCACCGCCGGCGCTGAACCGCAGGCGCGTTCGATCGCGCGCCAGCTCGTCGACGAGCGGCTGGCAGCGTGCGTCAATATCGTGGGGCCGATACGTTCGATCTATCGATGGCGCGACGCGGTCGAGGACGAGTCTGAATTCCTCCTGCTCATCAAAACCCGCGCAAGCCTGCTCGGCCGCGTAGAGCGCCGCGTGATCGAACTGCACAGCTACGAAGTTCCCGAAGTGCTGACGCTCGCGCCGAGCGGCGGTTCGGCGGCTTACCTCGGATGGCTCCTCGAATCGACCGCGTCGAAACCGATGCGCACGAAGGCGAGCCCGACCCGCAAACGCGGCAAGAACGGCAAGAACGGATAGGTAGACACGCGCGCGATGTTTCGCAAGGCAATTCATAAGATGGCGCCCTATGTGCCGGGCGAGCAGCCGCGGCCGGGCCAGCGCCTCATCAAGCTCAACACCAACGAGAACCCGTATCCGCCCTCGCCGCGAGTGACCAGGGCGGTCGCCAACGCGGCGCTCGGCCAGGCGCTGCGGCTCTATCCAGCGCCGCAGGCTGACGACTTCGTCGCGGCGGCTGCGCGACGTTACGGTTTTGCACAGCGTATGATCGTGGCCGGCAACGGTTCGGACGAGTTGCTGGCGATGCTGTTCCGGGCGACGCTCGGCCGCGGCGACCGCGTGGCGTGGGCGACTCCTACCTACTCGCTCTACGACACGCTGGCCGCCGTGCAAGAGGCGCGTGTGATCGCGCCACCGCTGGGCCCCGATTTCGAGCTGCCGCTGGAAGCGCTGGTCCGCGCGCGCGCGTGCCTGACGATCGTGTGCAGTCCCAATTCGCCCTCGGGCACGCTCACGCCGCGGCGCACGCTCGCGCGTCTGGCGCGCTTGCTCGAGGGCCGGCTGCTCGCGATCGACGAGGCTTACGTCGACTTCGCCGAGGAAAACGCGCTCGACCTCGTCCAGCGATTGCCCAACGTCCTGGTGCTGCGCTCGCTCTCGAAGTCGTACTCGCTGGCCGGCATGCGGCTCGGGCTATGCTTCGCCCATCCCGAAATTATCGAGCAACTCGGCAAGGTCAAGGATTCCTACAATCTGAGCCGCCTGGCGATCGCCGCAGGCGCCGCCGCGTTGGACGACAACAACTGGATGCTGCGCAATGTCGAGCGGATCAAGCGCACGCGCGCCGCGGCAACGCGCCGGTTGCTCAAGATGGGGTTCGCGGTGCCGCCGTCGTCGGCCAATTTTGTGCTCGCGCGGATGCCCGGCCGCGACCTTGGTCCGGTGGCCGCGGGACTGCGCAAGGGCGATGTGCTGGTGCGCCATTTTCGGACGTGGCCGGACGCGATCAGGATTTCGATCGGCACGCCGGCCGAGATGGCCGCGCTGTTCGAGGCGCTTGCGCCACTCGCCGCAGCCCTGATGGCCTCGCGGAGCAACGGACGCGCGCGCAGCTAACCGCAGCAGCGCGCCGCGCGCGAGGTTTGTGATGGGCCGGCTGGGGCAGATGTTCTCCAGGTTTCGCTCGGCGCGCGCAGGCTCTGAGAGCGAGCTCGAGAAGCCCGAGGAGTTGCGCGAGATGCGATGGGTGGTGGCGGGCCTAGGCAATCCCGGAGAGCAGTATCATCGCTCGGGCCACAACATCGGCTTCACGGTCATCGACCGCCTGGCCGAAAAATGCGGCGCCAGGCTGGACCGGCGCAAGTTCAAAGGAATCTTCGGCGAGGCCAAGATTGGCTCCGACAGGATCGGAGTTGACTCCGTGATCCTGCTGAAGCCGCAGACCTATTATAATTTGAGCGGCGAATGTGTCGCGGCCCTGCTCGGCTACTACAAGATTCCCGCCGAGCGCCTGATCGTCGTGCACGACGAAATCGATCTCAAGCCGCGCCAGCTCCGGCTCAAGCGCGGCGGCGGCGACGCCGGCAATCGCGGCGTGCGTTCGATCGCCGCCGCGCTCGGCGCGCCCGAGTTCGTGCGCGTGCGGGTTGGAATCGGACGGCCCGCGCCGGGTCTGGAAGCCAAGGAGCACGTCCTCCACGCGATGGGCCGCGCGGAGCTCGAAGCCTTCAAGGCTTCGATCGAGCGCGCGGCCGAAGCGGTCGAAGCGGTGATCACGGGCGGGCTGGAACGCGCGATGAACCAGTACAACCAGCGGGCCTGAGCGCCGCGCGAAAGCGCGGCGCTCAGGCCCGCTGGTATGGCGCCCGCGCCCGTCCGGCTCCGCCCACGCTATACCGGCGCGGGCTTGCGGGACATCGGCGTGAGACTTCCGCGATGGCCCCAGATGCTCGGGGCCTCGTGTTTCTGCACCTGCCAGGTCGTGTCGTCAACGATTCGCGCGCCCCATCCGTACTCGACCTCGAAGCCCGACGGCGTGCGCAAGTAAAACGACATCATGTGATCGTTGGTATGGCGCCCAATGGTGCCGGAAATTTCGACGCCCTGGTCCTGGCAGAGATAGTAAGTCGATCCGACGTCGTCGACGTGACGGCACTGCAGCATAAAGTGCATCAGCCGCTTGGGCACCGGGATGACGCCGAAGGCGATCGAATGATGGCGCGGGTTACAGTGCATGAAGGTAAGGCTTATCGGGTCGCCACCGCGACGCGACCGCATGTCGATGAAGTCGCTAATCTTGAGCCCCAGCAGGTCGCGGTAAAAACGCAGGCTCTTGGCCGAGTCGTCGACGCGCACCACGATATGGCCCATCCCCAGCTCGCCGGTGACGAAGCCGGAAAGCGGCCGCGGCGATTTGAACGGCTGCTCGAAAGTCATCAGCGGCCCGAAATAAATCTCGGTCGGGATGCCGCTTGGGTCCTTGAGCTTCAAATACTCGACCACGCGCCGCGCACGCGCTTCCTGCGGCGTCGCCGCCGTGACTTCCACGCCGTCGGCCCGCAGCTGCGCGGCGACTTCGTTGAGCGCCGTCTGGTCGCGGACCTCCCATCCGACGAACGCAACGTCGTCGGGTCCGCCCGGCTGCAGGATGAATCGATGGTGATACTCGTCCATCCTGAGGAACAACGAGCCGTCCGCGTCAGCGCCGTTGACCTCCAGGCCGAGCACGTTGGCTGCGAACTGTTCCCATCGCGCAAGGTCGCTCACGCCGATGCCCAGGTAACCCAGTTGTGTCACACTCGCCATCGCGCTCTCCTTATCGCGATCTCCTTGGCCGGCAGCGCCGCGAACGCTGGTCCGTTTACAGGCTCAAGTGATAAAGCTCGGCGACGTTGTCGTGGAGGATCTGATTTTTCTCCTCCTCGGTCAGGCCGACCGTATGCTTCTTGAGCAGTTCTTGCGACCAGGGCCAGGTCGAATCGCTATGTGGGAAATCGTTGGCCCACATCAGGCGGCGGAAGTTGCACATGTCCTTCATCTTGAAGGCCACCCAGTCGTCCTGGAAGGTCAGGTAGATATTCTCGCGGAAATACTCACTCGGCGGCTTCGAGATCGTGCCGGCGGTTAGCCAGTAACGATGACGGTCGTAGGCGTGGTCCATGCGGTACATGTAATGCGGCGCCCATCCGGCGTCCGCCTCGACGCACACGATCTTGAGCTTGGGATGGCGCTCGAAGACACCGCTTAAGATGAGCGTCCCGATGATGTCCTGGTTGCCGCGGATGATCGACATGAAACTGTTGAGCTTGGGCCCGCGGCCACGGCCGACGGCGTCGTCCCGGCTCGTCAGGATGTGAAAGCTGAGCGGCAGGCCGAGGTCGATCGCGGCCACCCAGAATGGATCGTAGATCGGGCTGTCGTAGTCCTCGACCTGCGGATTGCCGGGCATCATCACGCCCTTGAGGCCCAAATCCTTGATGCGCCGGAGATCCTCGATGCCCTCTTCGACCGATCGCATCGCGGTCTGCCCGGTGCCGATGAGGCGATCCGGATGCGCCGAGCAGTAGCCGGCGACCCACTGGTTGTAAGCGTCGAAGCAGGCTTTTTTGTAATCGTAGTCCTTGTGATTGCAGAGCAGCATCCCGACCGTCGGGTAGATGACTTCGGCGGCGACGCCGTCGCGGTCCTGGTCGGCCATCCGCGCCTCCGGGTCCCATCCGCCGCGATGCAGCTCCTCGAACTTGATGCCGAGCAGGGTCAATTCTTCGGCAGCCTTGCCGGCCGCCGCGATCAGTCCCATCGGGATCGGCCGCTTCATCCCATCGATCATGAACAGATCGCCCTTGCGATCGTCACGCACCATGTGCGGCGCTCGGTCCCTGAACTTGGGATCGATATAGTCGATGTAGGTGTTTGGCGGTTCGGTGATATGCGAATCCGCCGAGATGATAGGCTTTTGCATTTTTCCTTCCTCGCGAAGGCTCCGGGCGGAGCCTGGGATACAGACGTTGTTCCGTTCCTATTGTCACTTTTACTAGACCCGAGCCGCGTTTACAACGAAAAAACGAAAGACGAAACGCGGGCGCGGAATCGGGGTCGCGGGTGGACCGGGCGCTTAAAGCTGCGATATAAGTGGTCGTGGATTCAGGCCCCTTCCGGATTTCCCGATCCCACATGCCGGACGCAAAAATGCGGCGTACCGGCCGGGCTCAAGGAGAGTTCTGATGGAATACGACCTCAAGATAACGGGCGGTACGATTATCGACGGCACCGGTTCTCCTGCGCGCGAGGGCGACGTCGCGATCAAGGACGGCAAGATCGCCGCCGTGGGCGAGGCTCCCGGCAAGGCAACCGCGACCGTCGAGGCGCGCGGCCGCGTAGTCGCGCCCGGCTTCGTCGACATCCACACGCACTACGACGCGCAGATCCTGTGGGACCGCATGATGACCATATCGCCGTGGCACGGTGTGACTACGGTGGTGATGGGCAATTGCGGCTTCGGTGTCGCGCCGACGCGCCCCGAGCATCGCGGACTCATCATGCGCACGCTCGAGAAAGTCGAGGGGATGAGCCTCGACGCGCTGGAGGCGGGGCTGGGCTATGAATGGCCGTTCGAAACGTTCGAGCAGTACCTCGACGCGGTCGAAAAGCGCGGCTCGGCGATCAACGTGGGCGCGCTGATTGGGCATACGCCGACGCGGCTCTATGTGATGGGCGAGGAATCAGTGGAACGGCCTGCGAGCGAAGCCGAGATCGGCCAGATGCGCGAGATCGTGCGGCGCGGAATTCGTGCCGGCGCGGTGGGCTTCGCGACCTCCAAATCGCCCACCCACGTCGGCTATAGCGGCAAGCCAGTGCCCAGCCGCAAAGCGGAAATGAGCGAGATAACCGCGCTCGCGAGCGTGCTGGCGGAGGAGAAGAGCGGCGTAATCCAGGCCACCGTCGGACGCGAACTGTTCCTCAAAGAATTCGCCGACTTGTTTCGCGCAACCGGCCGCACGATCACCTGGACTGCCTTGCTGGCCGGGATGACCGGCTCCAACGACGGCCATCGCCGCCTGCTCGCGCAGTCGCAGGAGTTGTCCGATCAAGGGATGAACATCGTCCCGCAGGTCGCATGCCGGCCGCTCAATTTCGAGATGACGCTCAAGGAGCCTTTCATCTTCGAGAGCCTCGCGGTCTTCAAGCAGATTTCACAAGCCGACTTCGAGGGCAAAACGAAAATCTACGCCGACCCCGAGTTCCGCGCGATGTTCAAGGCCAAGACCGGGATCAACTCGGCGGGCCGCTTCGCCGATCGATGGGAGCGTAGCTGGGTCTCGCACTATCCGGGCCGCCCGGAGCTCGAGGAGAGCAACCTCGCCGAACTCGCGCGCGAGCGCGGCGTCGATCCGATCGACCTGATGCTCGACATTGGGCTCGAAACCAAACTCGAAGCGCGCTTCCGGATGGCGTTGTTCAACTACGAGGAAGACGAGGTAATCGCGCTACTCAACGGCAAAGGTACGGTGGTCGGGCTTTCCGATGCGGGCGCGCATGCGAGCCAGCTTTGCGATGCATGCTTCTCGACTTACCTGATGGGCCACTGGGTGCGCGAGCGCAAGGCGATCCCGATCGAACGCGCGGTGTGGATGCTGACGGCGCGGCCCGCGGAAGTCTTCGCGCTGAGCGACCGCGGACGGCTAGTGCCGGGATTGGCGGGCGACGTGGTGGTGTTCGACCCGGACAAGATTGGATGTTCGCGGCTCCGCCGGGTCAACGATCTTCCGTCGGGCGCGGACCGGCTGGTCGCCGACGCATATGGTATCGACGCGGTGATCGTCAACGGGAAGGTTATCCGCGAACACGGACGCGATACGGTCCCGCCGGACGGGCCGCTGCCGGGGCGCCTGCTGCGTCACGGCCGCGCATCGGCCTGACGAAAAATCCGCGGGCCGCGTGTCGCGGTCCGCGGATTCTGTATGCTGATGTTTTCCTACGATTCGCTAGCGCCGCTCGACGCGATCCTGAACGCGACGGCGGCGATTCTGCTATTGGCGGGATATATCGCGATTCGCCGCCATCAGGTACACATCCATCGCGCGTGCATGATTAGTGCATTCACCGTGTCGGTGGCCTTCTTCATTTCCTACTGCATTTACCACTACCACGTCGGCGACGTGCGTTTCGGCGGCCAGGGTTTGATCCGGCCGGCTTATTTCACACTCCTCTCCACGCATGTCGTGCTCGCGGCAGCAATCGTGCCGCTCGCGTTGATCACGCTTGGCCGTGCGCTGCGCGGCCGCTTCGCGCGGCATCGGCGAATCGCACGTTGGACGTGGCCGATCTGGATGTACGTGTCGGTGACGGGCGTGGTCGTCTATCTGATGGTGTACTGGCTGTACCCGCACTTGCCGCCCACGGCGACGGTGGCCGCGCGCGCATCGCGCGCGGCCACCGTCGCCGCCGAGCGCTGAGTGCGAGCGCGTATTCGTGCCCTCGCCCCCGCCCCCTCACCCTACCCTCTCCCCAAGGGGCGAGGGCATAAAAGAAAAGGCTGAAGGAACGGGCGCGGCCCCCTGTAAGGGCGCCGCGCCCGTTTGCGTAACTATGCCGCTAGCGGCGCGTTCAGCTCTTGAGGAACTCCGTCACCACCTTGTCGAACTCGGCGGGCTGCTCGTACATCACCATGTGCCCGGCTTTCTCGATCATGTGCACGCGGCTGTTGCGGATGTATTTCTTGAACTCGCGCGCGTACACCGGCGGGATCACCTTGTCTGACTCGCCCCACAAAAGCAGGGTCGGCGCGGTGATTCGGTAGGCGCGCTTTTTCAGCCCGCGATCCGGAATCGGCCACAGGAATTTACTCGCCGCCGAAAAACGCCTGGTGCGCTCGACGTACATCGCGGTCAGCAGTTCCTGGTCGTCCCACGGCATCGCGACCATCATCTGCGCCAGCGGCGACTTGGGATCGTGGAATAACATCGCCGGCAGGTCGTCCAGATCGGCCGAGAACAGATCGGGGATCGGATCGTTGTCGAGCCACAGGCCGGCCGCCCCGACCAGCACCAGCTTCTTCGCCCGCCGCGCGTCGAGCGCCGCGACTTCCGCCGCCAGCATAGCGCCCATCGAGTGGCCAACAATGTTGGCGCTCGGAATTTTCAGCTCGTCCATCAGCTCATGGTAAAACAGCGCCGCGTCGATCACGTCGTCGATATGCTCGCCGCCGGTCGATTCGCCGTAGCCCGGCAGATGCGGCGCGTAAACCTTGAAGTTGCGCCCGAGGTCTTCGAGGAACGGATCGGCTCCGGTGAGTCCGCCCGCGCCATGGAGGAACAGCAGCGGCTCGCCTTTGCCAGTGACTTCCATCTCGACGGAAAACTTGCCGTCGCACAGTTTCTGATGCGTTTTCATTTGACTATTTCACTGAACTCCTGATTTCGGATGCGCCCGGCCGCTGCGTCTTGCCGTTGGTCGTGGGTCCGTCGGACCAAATCGGCGCCGGCACCGCCATCTCATTGGCCGGCAGCCGCTTGGGGGACCACTTGTCCTCGAAGCCGGTCCACAAGTCGCGCAGATGCGGCATCACCTCGCGCGCGAACAGATCGGTGCTCTTGCGCACCAACTCGGGCGGCATCGAGCCTATCTGCTGCAGGATCATCAGGTGGCCGCAATTCAGCGTCTTGAGCGCCTCGCGCAGACGATCGCGCACGGTCGCCGGCGAGCCTGCGATCACGTAGCCATCGTCGATGAAGTCCTTCCACTTGAGGCCCTCGCGCGTGATCGACGCGTTCTTGCTGATCTGGCCGGTCAGCCCCGCCTTGATCGTGCTCGGCGTGCGATAGCCCGGCGCGTCGGCGAAGCCCGGATAGACGTGCAGGCAGCGGTTGTAGAAGTAATCCATGTGCGGAGCGTAGTCGCGCTCGGCCTGCTCGTCGGTCTCCGAGACCGCAACCACCTGGGCGAAGCCGAGGCTATAGGGATTGAGCTCCTTGCCCTTCTTCGCCATCACGTTCCAGTAACCGTCGGCGACCTTCTTGCCGGCCTTGTAACCGAAGAACGACAGGAACGAGTACTGGTAGTCGTGATCGGCGACAAAGTCCCAGGTCTCGACCGAGCCGCCGCCCGGAATCCAGACCGGCGGATGGGGCTGCTGGAGCGGCTTGGGCCACAGGTTGACGTAACGCAGCTTGGTGAATTTGCCGTTGAATGAGAACTGATCGTTTTCCTTCCACGCGCGGATGATCAGGTCGTGGGCCTCGAAGTACTTCTGGCGCAGCGTGGCCGGGACTTCGCCGTAGCAGAAGTTGGTGTCCATCGAGGTGCCGACCGGAAATCCGGCCACCAGGCGCCCGCCGCTCAGCACGTCGAGCATCGCGAACTCCTCGGCCACCCGCACGGGCGGGTTGTAGAGCGCGATCGAGTTGCCGAGCACGACCAGGTTGGCGTTGCGCGTGCGCCGGGTCAGCGCCGCCGCCATGATATTCGGCGACGGCATCAGGCCGTAGGCGTTCTGATGATGCTCGTTCACGCCCAGGCCGTCGAAGCCCATGTGGTCGGCGAACTCGAGCTGGTCGAGGTAGTCATTGTACAGCCGATGGCCGATCTTGGGGTCGTAAAGGTCGCGCGGAATGTCGACCCACACGCTATGGTACTTCTTCTTGAAGTCGTCGGGCAGGTAACGATAGGGCATCAGGTGAAACCACGTAAATTTCATTAGCCAATCTCCTTTGGCAAACCGATTTCTCGTCTAATCATTCAACTAATCATTCAACGGTAACGCGCTCCGATGCTCCTGGATCGGGTGCTCCGCCGCTCCGTCATGCCGATCCGCGAAAGCTCCGCCGCGCGGGCTCTTGACGATGAGCCGCCTGCGCGCTGACGGTGCAGACGACTTGATTGCGCCGGCGTTTGAGCGGCGCGCCCGCGTGGCGGCGGCTGCCTCGGCGGCGGCTAGCTGGAATTCGAAGGTTTCCTCGAGCAGCCGCGACGCTTCGAGCCCGGTAATGTCGTGAAAGATTTTCGCGTCGTCCATCAGCAGGAACGCGCCGTTGAGCGCGGCCCATATTACAGTCGCCGTGCGCGTGGCGTCGGCGTTGGAGGTGCGTGCGCCGGTGGCGCTTAACCAGCGCTTGACCGAATCGCGATAAAGATTGAAACACTCGCGGCCGAGCCGTCTGACCAACTCGAAATGCTCCAATTCCGCCTCGCGCGAGAGGCGCAGCGACAGTTTGCTGAAGGTGACCGAGAGCTGGGCGAGGAACAATCCGCGCGACTCTCGCAGGTAGTCGAAGTATGCGTTTCCGATCGCGCGCAGCTCATCGAGCGGCTTAAGATCGCGTGCATGGATTTCCAGGTAACGCGCGCGCAGTCCGCCAATCCGTTCGGCCATCAGGCTGACGAAGAGATCGTCGCGCGAAGAGAAGTAGAGATAGATGGTGCCGACGGCGACCTCGGCCTGGCGCGCGACCATCTCGACCGTGGCGCCGTCGACGCCGTGAGCGGCGAAGACTTGCGCGGCGGCGGCGAGGATGGTTTCGCGCCGGGCGAGTCGCTCGCGTTCTTTGCGCTCGCGTACACTCATGCTGGTCGATGAATCTTCATTCAGTTTATGAATCTGACTTCTAGCGCCAAACCATCCGTGTGTCAAACGCTCGAAGGGTTAGGAAATAAGGGCTGGTGAAAGTTCTCCCCCACTCGTCGACGAGCAGATTTCAAAGAAGGGACGAGCGTACTGAACTGTTGGTGCGGGCTCATCCAAAATGTGTGTCATCAATCCAAAAAAAGACCGGGCCCGGCGAATCGCCGGAACCCGGTCGTCCTGCGAATGCTGAAAGCTAATTACGGAACTGGCGTCGGAACCGGTGCCATAGTGCAAGCGTTGGATTTGTTGGGACCTCCGAAATTCGTGCCACCAACGAAGACATGTATCTGCTCCACGTGCACGGCGTGAGTGCCATCGCCGGACGCCATGCTCAGTTGAACATCGTGTGAGAGAGAATGAGGACCCTTCTTCGGCTTAATCGGCATGCACCAACTGTAGTGAATGTTGTTGTCTGTGGCCGTCGTTGGCGTTGTCGGTGTCGGCGTCGGTTCCGGGATCTGCGCGCCCGCCTGAAGGCTTAGCACTGGTACCCATCCCGCGACGCTGTTGGCGGCGGAATTAGTACCGCCGTTGCAGGCATTACCATCAACTTGGCAGTTGAGCCAAAGCGAATTCGTTACCGGCACGCCGCCGTCGAGGAGGTCGCCGGTTGCCGAAATCGTGATCTCGAGAGTGTCCACGTCCGCTGAAACAAACACCGAGCCCCGGTAAATCGGCTGTCCCCCGGAGGAGGGCTCCAGGGTTGTGCTCTGCTCGGTGCCGTCGAAATTAAGAAATTGAGCCGAGAATTGGCGCACCTGCCCGGCGTGGGCTACAACCGCCGCCACGCCAAACGACATAATTCCTACAAGCAAAGATTTTGCAATCGGCCTCTTCATTCCTATACCTCCGTCCTTCCAAGACAATAGACCGTTGATGACGACGATATTGTCTCAAGCGATGTCTAGAATCGCAATATAAAGCCTGAATGCTTAGATACTCCTAATTATGCTTTGTTGCTTAAGACGATTGAAACCCGCTTCTCTGGTGCTCTCAACGCCCCGGTTCGAGGCAGGTCGCCCGGTTGGTCACGATTGGCGGGGCCTCCAATTGATGCTGTTCTGGGTTTACCGTATCGTCGTTTCGGTCAAAGCCAGCCAAGATCTCACTGTGGGCTAAAGTTCCACCATTCGGGACGTTGCAGTTTGTTTTCCGAACCGGGGGGAGAAGTTTCACCGGTTCTTATCTCCTAACCCGTCAAACATTTGAATGTTCGAGGGCATCGCCCTGAACCAAGGAGTGGCAGTGCGGATGGAAATCCTCGCGCAAGCCAACGCTCGGTCTGCTTAATAGCCGTACGTGCGCGCGTGGCCGCAGCCCCTCCTTGCGGTAACCCGATATTGGGAGAAAACTCTCTCATCGGCAAAGTGCGCTGTTCAACTGCGGTATCCGGTGAGGGCGAATCGATGGGCAAGATCGACTGGTTGATGAAGGGCCGCTATTTGAAGAACTGCAACTGTGTAGCCAGTTGTCCATGCGACACGGTCGGCATCCCGTCTCCGGGCAAGGGATGCGAGGGCATGGCCGGAATGTTTATCGAGCAGGGCCATTTCGACAAGGTCGCGCTCGACGGCTTGAGCTGGGTTGCGCTTTACAAATGGCCGGGACCGTTGCACGAAGGCAACGGCATCCTGCAGGCTTTCATCGACGAGCGCGCGAGCGCCGAGCAGCGCACCGGGCTGCTCACGATTCTCAGCGGACAGGCGGGCAATGCCTGGTTTGAATTCATCGCTTCCACCGTCGGCACTGCATACGATCCGCAGTTCGTGCCGATCGAATTCGAATTCGACAAGAAAAAGCGCAGGGCCCGGATCGTGATTCCGGGCGCGCTCGAGACCGTCTCGGGCCCGCTGATCCTGCCCAACACGCAGGAGGAGAATCGCGTCACCGTCCGTCTGCCGGAAGGCCGCGAATACATGGAGATGGAAGTCGCGCAGGCGATGGTGCTGAAAGGCACCGGCGCGATCAAATTCGACCATCGAAATACTCACAGCAGCCTGGCCGAGGTCGAGCACACGCACGAAGGTTTGAAGGTCACGAATTAACGAGAAGGAGCCGCCAGGCAGTCTTTCTTGGCGCGGCCGCTTGCACGTATCTTGGATTTGGTTCACGGCGTTGCGCGCGACGATCAGAAATGGCGCAACGATTTAATATCGAGCAAGGCATAGTGGACGAGGGGGGACACAGCCATGTCGATGATCGCTCGATTCGTGCAAGTCAAACCGGCCGTGCTGAAGACACTGCTCGACGATCCAGATTCAGTGGAAAGCATTTTCGAGAACGAAGGCGCGGGAGCTGCACCCGCCGCGGCGATGGAGAACATGCGCAAGCTGCTCGCGAGCCGCGCACCCGCGCTGCTCGCGGGAGGGCTGCCTGGGATGGATCCGAAGATGCGCGAGGCACTGACGGAACGGCTCGAGCGCCTGGGCGTGAACCTCGAAGAGCTCAAGAGCGGCAAGGGCGGCGACGCGCTCGTAAACCTGATGATGTCGCGCCTGGGACAGCGCCAGCCGCCTGTGGCAGCAGGCGCTGCGCCGCAGGCTAAGGGCGCCGACATTTCACTCGACAAGGGATGGCACGGCGTTCACTACCTGCTCTGCGGAGCGGCGGAGCCGAACTCTACCGTTCTCGGCCAGGCGGTGATGGGCGGCACCGAAATCGGCGAGGATTTCGGCGGCTACGGCGAGGCGCGCTACTTCACGCCGGATCAGGTGACGGAAACCGCGCGCGAGCTTGGCCGCGCGGATCTCGAAACCGAGATGAAGGCGCGCGTGGATCCGGCCCGGATGTTGAGCGCCGAAATCTATCCCGGCGGATGGGACGTCACCAGCGCCGACTGGCTATTCGAGGAGTTCCACAAGCTGCGCGATTTCTACGCCGACGCGAGCACGAACGGCCTCGCCGTCCTGACCTGCATTCTCTGATACAACGCCACTCGCGTTGTACCGTCTGTTCTTTACTCTCAGGAGTAATGCGTGCAGAGTCGCGCTTGGCTCTACCGGTTAGGGGCGGATCGTTTCCGAACAAAAAGGAGGCGCATGATGGCAGACCAGCAGGTGACCACAACCCGGGGCGCCAGCCTCACGACCGCCGTTCTCAAGGAATCCAGCATCCAGGACTTCAAGGCCGGCCTCAGCGGCGCGTTGCTCCGCCCCGGAGAGCCGGGCTATGACGACGCGCGCAAGATCTGGAACGGGATGATCGACAAACGGCCCGCGCTGATTGCGCGCTGCCGCGGCGTTGCCGATGTCATCAGTTCCGTCCGCTTTGCTCGAACGCACGATCTTCTGTTGGCGGTGCGAGGCGGAGGCCACAACCTGGCCGGCAATGCGGTATGCGATGGCGGCCTGATGATCGATTTGTCCCTAATGAAAGGCGCGCGCGTCGATCCTGCACTCCGCACGGCTTCGGCCCAGAGCGGGCTCACCTGGGGAAAGCTCGATCACGAGACCCAAGCCTTCGGCCTAGCCGTCACCGGGGGACAGATCTCCACGACCGGTATCGCCGGCCTTACGCTGGGCGGCGGATGGGGCTACCTGGCGCGCCAGCACGGCCTGGCCTCGGACAACCTTCTCTCAGTCGATCTCGTCACGGCCGACGGCGAATTCCTCACCGCCAGTGCCGCAGAGCTTGCGGACCTCTTTTGGGGCGTGCGGGGTGGTGGTGGGAATTTTGGCGTCGCCACCTCATTTGAGTATCAACTCCATCCGGTCGGCCCTGTGCTGGCGGGAATCGTGGCTTACCCCGTCGCCAAGGCAACCGAGGTCCTAAGATGCTTCAGCGAGGTCACCAGTGCGGCGCCCGATGAACTGGCGTCCGGGATCATTATTGTCACGTTTCCGGACGGAACTCCGGTGGTGGCTATGGTCGTCTGCTACAACGGGCCGGCCGAGAAAGGTGAGCATGTCCTGAAACCTCTCCGAACGATCGGCTCGCCGCTGATAGATCAGGTCAACTCGATGCCTTACACATCGGCGCAGAAGCTGATCGACGGCTTCTATCCTCCGGGACTCCAGAATTACTGGAAGTCGAACTTCCTGAAGAAAATCAGCGACGAGGCTATAGACACGATGGTGGCGCACTGCGCCGAGCGGCCCTCGCCGACGTGCCATGGCCTTATCGAACATCAACTGGGCGGCGCGGTGAGCCGCGTGGGCCGCGAGGCAACCGCGTTCAATCATCGGGACGTGCAGTACAGCTTTATGAGTATTGGCGTATGCGCCACTCCGGCAGAGGTACCGAGTTGCGTGCGATGGGTGCGCGAGTTCTGGTCAGCGATGCAACCGTACTCGACCGGCAGTGTGTACGTTAACTATCTCGGCCAGGAGGCGGACGAAGGCGCCGAGCGGATCAAGGCTGCCTACGGTCCCGAGAAGTACCAACGGTTGGCGGCGCTGAAAGACAAATACGATCCAACCAACCTGTTCCGGCTGAACCAGAACATCAGGCCGGCTCTGGCCGTTTGAATCGGCACTACCAACTCGCGCTCAGCGATGGAATTCCTCCAACTTGCTGATGTCGAATAGCTTGTCGACGTGGTTGACGTCGACGTCGGGGAAGCCGCCGCCGAACGCCGGGAATATCGTCGCGCGCTTGTTGCTATAGTCAATCGCTACCAATCCATTTAGCCCGGTCGCCTGCACGCCGTGGTTGATCTCGGCCCATTGCTGGTAGTCCTCTGTCCAGCGGAACGTGTAGGTGAGTGACTTGAACAGATTCTGCTGACGGTCGAACATCAGCGCCATCCACGGATGCCAGTCCTCGGTGTCCCAGAACATGATCACACTGCTGTAGGGATGATGCGGTTCCTTGGGTGTACGTTCGATCACCGCGAAGCGGCGCATCGACCACACGTCGTCGGGCACGATGCCGTTCGGACCGTAGTAATGCGGATAGTCGTACTTGGAATCCATCACGCACAACAGGTTGCGCCAGCCGAGGAACTTGAAGTTCCAGCGCACGGGGCGGGCGGAAAAGGTATTGAAGTCCTCCTCGGTCTGCTCGGTTCCGACCAGGGAGTCCGATTTGACCTCGACCGAGATGCGCCGCACGCGCCGCGATTGCGGATCGTAGGCCCACGCGTCATCGCTGCGATACGGATCGTTGTAGCGATAGGTGATGAACACCTGGCCGCGCACGTCGTAGGGCGCGAAGAACCCTTCGAACTCCTTCCAGAAAAACTCCTTGGCGCCGGGCACCGGCAGCACGCCGCCCTCGGCGGCGCGCGGCGCCAGGTGGCTGTAGTAAACGCGCTGGTAGAAGCTGCTCAGTGTCTTGACGAAGCTACCGCCGCCGCCGAAGTACTTGGCCGCATCGGTCGGCATCGTGCTCTTGAAATGCTGCCCGCCGGTCCACGTGACCGGCGGTGAGTCGATCGAGTTGGGCGCGGAGCCGTCGTGATTGCCGCCGAAGCGATCGAAGATGAACATGAAATTCAGATCGAAAGGTCCATAATTCTGCCAGCGGTACTCGAAATTCCAAACCGCTTTTTGGCCGGATTGCGGATCGGCGGGGTCGAGCGACGCGTCGGAGAAGGGCTGGCCGCAGATGTAGTTGTCGATCGTGCCGTCGCTCTTGAGCCTGACCTGCCCCTGGTACTTCTCGGTGCAGTCGGCGTAGTCCTTGCGCGGCATGTGGCTGCGCGCCGCCACGATCTGCATCTTGAGCTCGGGAAAGTTGAACTGGTCGATATAGACCGGAGGAATGAACGGACGTAGTCGCTCCACGTCCTTGGCGGTCAGGACGTCGCCGGGCTTGAAGTCGGGCTTGGCATTAGCGCTCGCGGTCAGCCACTGCTCCACGGTATGCCTGGTCGCCGGGGCTCCCTGCGCGGCGGCCGTCGTGGCGCAGGCGGCTCCGACGGCGAACGCGAACGCCGTCACGCGTGCGGCCGCACAAAAATTTTTTGTCACCGCTCGTGCAAATCCCGGACGCGAACCGATACCGCTCATCCACAATTCTCTCGTCACTTAGCCATTCTCCTTCCCACCCGTTCAAAACAATTCAATCCCTTTAGTCCGTATCGCGCCGCGCGTCCAGCGGAACGCGGCAGACAACGCCGCCCCGATTGAAGCACTGTGTGTGTTAATTTTTCAAAGAAAGTTTTGCACAACCGGCACGCTCCTTTCTGGCACCTCTCCTTTCCAAGAGACCTTTGCACAATTGCGGACGATCCTTCTGGCCCCTCTCCTTGTCCAAGTAGAGGTTGGGGAGAGGTACAGACCGGCAGGATCGGTAACAGAATAGACCGGCAACATGGGTAACAGATTAAACAGACACGGCAGGAGGTGGATGCGATGCCGTGGCGAGAGGTCTGTCCCATGGACGAGAAGATGGAGTTT
>Ga0185299_10000550_pt1 | contig 96776 bp, 80 predicted proteins | sample PaiPotPPA55metaG_FD_128002 | JGI IMG/M metagenome (GOLD analysis project Ga0185299, IMG submission 128002) | Iron sulfur acid spring bacterial and archeal communities from Banff, Canada, to study Microbial Dark Matter (Phase II) - Paint Pots PPA... ... | reverse complement strand
CCGGCGTCGACACGACGATGCCCACGCTGGGATAACTTCGACAGTCCTTTCCAAACAAAAGACCCAGCCGGTGATCGCGGCTGGGTCTTTTGTCTGCTGGCTCTACGCAACCACGATTAGTGATTGTTAGCAGGAGTGTCCGGTTTGCCTTCGACCTTGTGAGCTACCTTGCGTGTGCCATGCGCGGTCTTGTGGGCAGCCCTCCTTGTGACGTGGGCGGTCTTATGAGCAGCAACCTTGGTTCCATGCTCCGTATCTCTGGCTGCGACTTTGGTTCCGTGCTCCGTGTCCCTCGCGGCGACCTTAGTTCCATGAGCGGTATCGTGTGCTGCCGTCTTGCTCGCATCTGCGGTATCGTGCCCCGCGTTTTTCAGGTCCTGCCCAACCTGAAGCGGCTGCGCATAAGAGACACCGAGCGAAAGCGCGACAGCAAAAGCAACTCCGGCAATCTTAGTTCTTGTCATTGAGATTCTCCTTGAAAGACACAGTAGTCCGGAACTTAATGTTCCCTTGGAGTCCAAGGATACCTGCAAGTGCCACTTTGCGTCTCGCGATCCTGCCGAACCCCTGACTGACCAGCAGTCGCAATATTGCCTATATGCCTGTATCTGCGAGGGGATATCGGCAAACAAACACTCAGGCGGCGACCATCGTCTCTTACAATTTTAGTATCGTTGTTATAAGGTCAGGCCCGGCGTTGGCGGTGGTAGATCTATAACTCCTACGCAACTCCTCAGACGTGAACATCGACAACCTGGAAGTTCGGTGAACGAAACGTGAAGCACAAAATTGATATCGAGAACTGGGCCCGTAAAGCCCACTTCCAATTCTTCAATGCCTTCGAAGAGCCCTATTACGGCGTCTGCGTAAACATCGATTGCACCACAGCGTATCGATTTGCCAAAGACGCTGGCATTTCGGTTTTCCTTTACTACCTCTACAAATCACTCTCCGCAGCCCAGAGAACCGAGCCCTTCAAATACCGCATCGAAGAGGGTGAGGTGTTTCTCCACGATCAGATCGATGCGGGTTCAACCATCGCGCGCAGCAACGGCACCTTCGGATACGGCCATATCCTCTACCGTGAGAATCTGGAAGAATTTCTTGCGGGTGCCAATCAAGTAGTCGAGCACGTCCGCGGCTCTGACGATCTTGTCCGCACTTTGGCTCCCAATATCATTCGGTATTCCGCATTGCCATGGATCGACTTCACTTCGATCTCACATGCCCGGATGTTCTCTCGCCCGGACAGTTGCCCGTGGATCTCATTCGGCAAGATGATAGAAAATGCTGGGAAAAGGTCGATGCCGGTATCCATCCATGTGCATCATGCCCTGGTGGACGGGTTGCATGTTGGACAATATATCGAATGCTTTCAGGATCTGATGAACGCGTCATAGAGTGGGGGAGGGGACGGAACGAGCCACGCGAAATTGTTGCCTTCCGGTCTTGAAATTCCCGCATACCGCAAAGCACTATTAACGTTTGCCACAGCATGAGTGCGCTACCCTGATCGAACACATGGCTCCCCAGAAAAAAGTCGCGAAGAAGCAAGTAAGCGTGAAGAAGAAGGCAACGGACGAGATCGTTCCTCAGCCCGCCGATGCGCTGAAGACGCAGAATCGTTTCATCAACCGCGATGAGAGTTGGCTGCTCTTCAACCGTCGCGTGCTGGAAGAGGCCGATGACGCCACCAATCCGCTGCTGGAGCGTCTGAAGTTTCTCGCGATCACCGCCAGCAACCTCGATGAGTTTCTCGAGATCCGGGTCGCCGGCATACTGCAGCAGATGGAAGAAGACCTGGGGCTTCCGCAGAAGCCAGACGAAGGTGGCCTTACCTCGGACGCCCGCATGGACCGTCTGCGCGACTGGCTGCATCGTTTCGCCACCGACCAGGACGAGTGCTGGACCGAGCGCCTGGAACCCGCGCTCAACGCTGCTGGAATTCGCCTGGTTACCTGGAAGCAGATGAACGAAGAGGATCGCCTCTTTGCCGCACGCTTCTTCCACGATCAGGTCGATCCCCTTCTGACCCCGGTTACGCTGGACCCCTCGCATCCTTTTCCGCGCGTCCTTAACAAGGCTCTCTGCCTTGCGCTCTTGTTGCGCCACAAGCGCAAGAACCGCGCGGGCGTTCGCAGCTCCAAGGTCCTCGGCGTCATCACTATCCCGCGCTCCTTGCCGGACCTGATTGTGCTGCCGGAACGAAACGGCCAGCGCAACTACCTGCTGCTTGACGAACTGATCGAAGCACACTCGGAGCGCATGTTCCGCGGGTACGAGGTTCTAAGCCGCGCAGCATTTCGCGTCACGCGCAACAGCAACCTCTACATGGAAGAGGAAGAGAGCCGGTCGGTGTTGGAGAGCGTGGCCGCCGAACTCCACAATCGCCGCAAAGGCGACGTCGTTCGCATGGAGATCGACGTTACCGCAGCGGATGCGATCGCGGAGCGGCTCCGTATAAACTTTGAGCTTGAGGAGTGGCAGGTCTTTCGCACCAAAGCCCCCGTCAACCTCATCCGCCTGATGAACCTGTACAAAGAGGTGAAGACTCCCGAGCTGAAATTTCCCGAGTTTCATGGGCGCCGGCTTCAACTCGGCCCCAAGGCCAGAGATGTCTTCGACGAACTGCGCAAGCGCGATATTCTGCTGCATCACCCCTTCGACAGCTACAACACGGTAGAGGCGTTCATCGCGGCAGGCACCAGCGATCCCCGTGTCATCTCGATGAAGCAGACGCTCTACCGTACCAGCGCCGACTCATCGATGTTCCGGGCGCTCACCGAAGCCGCCCAGAGCAAGGACGTGACGGTGGTCGTCGAGCTGATGGCGCGTTTTGACGAGGCCTCCAACATCCGCTGGGCGCGTGAACTGGAAGACGCCGGGGTACAGGTGTTTCACGGAATCTACGGGCTCAAAACGCACTGCAAACTGGCGCTGCTGTGGCGACGCGATCCAGATGGCGTCGTGCGCAGCTACGCGCATCTCGGCACAGGTAACTACAACCCCGTCACAGCGCGCTTCTATACCGACATCAGCCTGATGACGGCGCGGCCGGAGTTAACCGAAGCCATGCAGCGCGTCTTCCGCTACCTGACCGCCAATTGGGAGGCGAGCCAGGAAACCTACCGTCCGCTGATGGTCGCTCCCATCACGCTGGCCGATGACATTCTTGCGCTGATCACCCGGGAAGAGGCCCACGCGCGCAAGGGGCATAAGGCGCATATCATCGCCAAGATGAACGCGCTGCTGGACACCAAGACCATCGAGGCGCTCTATTCGGCGTCGCAGGCCGGCGTTGAAATTGATCTCATCATTCGCGGCATGTGCGCCCTGCGTCCCGGCGTTCACGGCCTGAGCGAGCGCATTCGCGTGCGCTCCATCGTGGGGCGTTTCCTGGAGCACAGCCGCATCTTCTGGTTTGCCAATGGCGGTCATGAAGAGGTCTACGCAGGCAGCGCGGACTGGATGCCTCGCAACCTCTATGAGCGCTGCGAAGTCGTCTTCCCCGTCTGCGACGATGCCGGAAAGCACAGACTGCGCAAGGAGATCCTCGAAACCTACCTGAAAGACGACGTCAAGGCGCGACTGATGCAACCGGATGGGACTTACATCCGAGCTACCGGCAGCGGAACACGTCTTAGCGCACAGGACTGGTTCATGCAACACGCAACCGCCGCAGACTCAGGGCAGGACCGGCAGGAAACCACTCCAACTGCTTCCTTACCCGCAGCCACTGTAGCGTCTCCCAAGAAGGCAAAATCCTGACACGCCTGAAGCAGCGACCCCACCTATTAGGTATAGAACAACCTTAAAGTCGGATGCCCTGCACTCTCGCATTTCTGCGAGAGTGCAGGGCGCCTAACGCAAAGGGTTATTGAACCGTTACTGTGAAGCTAGCGCTGTTGGTAATGGTGGAGTTGACACTGTCCGTGCCGGTCACAGTGAAAGTATAGGTTCCGGCTGGAGTGTTATTACTGGTAAGCGGATTGACCGTGCTGCCGGAGCTGCAACCTATCAGGCCGAAGCCACTGAAGCTAAGCAACACCAACGCTCCGAGAGCCAAGCCGCCACGCAGCAGACGCGAACGGCGCTTGAAGCATCCAGCGATCAGGAGGCCTGCAAAGGCCGCCGGAAGAGGAGCATTCTTCCACGGCGAATGATGCAAATCCGTCGGCGTGGAAACAGACGAACTTGAAGAGTGCGCCGGAAGGATGCGAACAGTCCTGGCCCCACTTGTGCCCTGGCGGTTGAGCACTGTCAGCCCGTTGTTATCGCAGGTGGTCAGGCTGGTATAGAAGGTGAGAGTTTCGGAAACCGCAGCAGTACCAGGAACGGTGAGACTATCATTGCCGGCGATGCAGAAATTGGTCAGGCCGTTAGGGTAGGTCACGGTCAAATCAACCGTTCCAGTGTAACCATTCGCAGGCGTAACCGTGACAGCCGATGTGCCGGAACTACCAGCGGTAATGGTAGGACTGGTAGCTGCGACGGTAAAGGAAGTACCACCAACATTGAGAGTGACGGATCCCTTCGACGACGCATAAGTTGTGTCGCCAGAATAGGTGGCGATAATAGTGTGCGAACCGGAGACGCTGGTGCTGTAGGTGTAGGTATATGCACCACTGGCCAGGGTGAATGGCGAGCCGGAGACGGCCGTTCCGTTATCGGTGATTGCAACGGTCCCGGTGGGCGTGACAGAGCCACTGCTGTAACCAATCGTGATGGTGAGCGTGTCATTCGCGTTGACGACAGGTGTAAGAGTTGCCGCCGAGAGCGTCGTCGTGGAAGCCAACAAGGTGGAGGTCGAAGTCGACCAGGCAGTCAGTAGCTTATAGAGGTCGATTGAACCGAGACCGGATGCCTCATCGTAGCCGGTAGCAGCAGGATATTCGGTAGTACTCGGGGAGATGCACGTCAGGTATTCTTCCGTTGTTGATGACAGCTCTGCCGCTGGATAATTGGAGCCGGCAAGACACTCATTATTTCCACTGGTGATGTCATGGAAAGCTGCCGCATAGGTCGTGGAGTTGGAGGCCAGCGTATAGAGTTCGGGATTTACCAGGCCCTGTCCCGTATTGTAGCCCTTGGCCTGATTGATAATGGCCACCATGCCAGCGAAGATAGGTGCGTCAAAGCTGGTGCCTCCTGCGACGGTGAGGTACTGGTCGTTGGCATCGCGGAAACCGTTGGAGCAGCTCCCAGTGATACCGGTATCGGTGCTGTCGCTGGAGCAGTAGAGATAGCCAGCATTATTGGGTGACGCATCCAATGCGATGTCAGGGACAAGGCGGTAGCTGCCGGAGGGGATTCCGGTAACACCAGTCGTCTGCCAGGATGGGCGAGGCGAGAAGGAACTTACGCCACCGCCGCCTGAGGAAAGGCCGTCAGCATTGCTGTCATCGTTCCATACCTGTTCGGGAATGTAGGAGAGCGCTGAACTGATGATGTCAGTGGAAGTCTCTGCGGCGAAGTAGGTATTGTTCCCGGCTGCAACATCGGCAGTCGGGAACTCGGTGCCTCCCATAGCGGTGACGTACTGGCTGCTAGCGGGAAAATCGACGGCCAAGGCCTCCTGCTGCGCTGTGGTGAGGTAGGTGGGATCATCGCCGGAGCAATCGGTAGATCCAGCGTCACCAGCAGCAGAGATGATCGTCTGCCCCTGGCTGGCCCCCTGCTCAAGGACTGCATTGAGTTCGGCATAGGAATAGGTGCCAGAGGTAGAAAGATCGGCCTCGCAGTCGCCATAGCTGGAACTGACAATAGGAGCGATATCAGAATCGATGGCATACTCAAGCGCTTCAAAAGCGCCGCCGTTGTTTGAACTGTTCCCTGTATAGACAAAGTTGATGGTGGCGCCCTTGGCGATTGCCCCGGAGTATTCAATGTCCAGGTCGGACTCGACCTCATCACCGTCCGAAACAGGGTTTATAGCGGAAGATCCTGTGTTAGGCACAAGCGTTAGAGTAGGCGTCTTGTTCGTAAGGCCAGCAGCGGTCTGGAAGTTGGTGATGTCCGTGGTATTGATAGCGGATTGTCCGACAATAGCGATCGTCTGATTGGTTCCGGTATAACCCGCACTGTAGGCGGGCGTAATGTCGTAGATCGTGGCAATATCGCCGGGCGTGAGGTAATGTGACCCAGTCTGGCTGGAGGTGAAGTTGGGCTTTGCAAGCTGCGCCACTTTTACCTTGACGTGTGTGTGGGGGCGGTAATCGGAGAGGTTGCTGATAGCAAGAACGCTGGAAGACAACGCGGAGGGCACAGTGAGATCGCTGGCCGGCGCGAAATGGGTCTCGGTGCCCGACTTGAAGTAGTGCAGCGACATCCCGAAAGCAGACTCCACCAGGGCAGCGGTTCCCGAGAAATGGATACGGTCGCGACTGTTGGAAACAGAGTCAACCGTGAAACCCTCCTGCTGGAGCCAGGTCTCGACGGCAGCGATGTCGGAGGCAGCGGCACCAAATTGGGCACCGAACTGAGCGGGCGTGAGCCACTGATGATAAAGCGGCGATGCGGGGTTTTGCTGCGCGGCAACCAAAGCGTCCAAGGCGGTCTGTTGCGCCGCCGTGCGGCTGAAAGCAAAGGTGATGCCCGTAAGCTTGGTCGAAGCAGGCACAGCTCCAATGTCCTTGGCAGTGGGAGACAGTGGAGAGTGCGATCCCGTTAGAGTGACCCGACTAGAGCTGACTATAGGCGCTGTAATCCGCGCCTGGGGAGCGGCCAGCGACTGGGCCTGCGATGTAGCAGAGGAGAAAGCGATACCGGAAACGAGCAAAACACTGGCGGCTACGACACGGGCGAGACGGGAAGACGGCATGGGATATCCCTTTACTGCAGGCGCGCAAGACACGCTGCGTTTGTGAAACACCGGAAATATAGCTACATCAACTAAGCTAGACGACAGAATGGTTCCTTAGGTTTACAGGGCATTCCCCCTGTCTGGCGTGAAACGTCGCGCTTATTTCGTCGAAAAGTGTCAAGCCAGGAATGTTTCTCTTGTAAATGCCTCCCGGCGGCTAGAAACTGCATACCGTTGTCTCCAGGGAAAACGGCGCTCGTTGCGCTCCTGAGAGGCACAGAAACAGGAGAACTGCTCTACAATCGTTCCTCAAAGCGCTTCGCGAGAGGCTTACGTTCAAGACGGCCGTCTCGACAATAGCGCGGTATCCCGCACTGGCGGGGCAAGCGTTCTATCTCAAGGAAGAGGTTTGATGGTTAAGTCTGCATCACACACCCACGGGCTCCGACAACAGCACAATTCATTCTTCAGAGCCATGGCACTCGCCACGGTCGCTTTGCTGTTGATTCCGGGACTGAAAGCACAGGACAAGTACGAACAGCAGATGGCCGCCCACACCACAGTCAAAGTGCTGCCCAATGGCCTGACCCTTGTACTGAGCGAACGCCACGAAGCACCAGTCTTCAGCTTCTATACGCTGGTCGACGCCGGTTCAGCCGACGATCCTGGCGGGCAGAGTGGACTCGCCCACATGTTCGAGCACATCGCGTTCAAGGGCACTGACCAGATTGGCACAACCGACTACCCGGCCGAAAAAGCTGCGCTCGAAAAAGTCGAACAGGCCTATGCCGCTTACGACGCCGAGTTCCGCAAGCCGGTAGGCCGCGATGAAGCACGTCTCACAAGTCTGCACCAGGCCTTTGAAGATGCCGTGAAAACCGCGCAGACCTATGTGATTCCCAATCAGTTCTCAGAGATTGCAGAAGAGAACGGCGCGGTCGATCTGAATGCGTCCACCGAGGAAGACTCCACGCAATACTTCTGGAGCATGCCCTCGAACCGCCTGGAGCTGTGGGCCTATCTGGAGTCCAGCCGTATCGGCTGGCCGGTGGCACGCGAGTTTTACAAAGAGCGAGATGTCGTCAACGAAGAGCGTCGCATGCGCATCGACTCTTCACCGCAGGGCCGGCTCATCGAGGAGTTTCTCGCCGCAGCCTACATGGCGCACCCGTACGGCCGTCCTGGCGTCGGATGGGAGAGCGACATCACCCAGGTAACTGCGACCGAAGCCGCTGCGTTTCATAGCAAGTATTACGTCCCTGCGAATATCGTTGTCGCGGTTGTCGGTGACTTCGACACCCAGACTGCGCTACCTATACTGGAGCGCTACTTCGGCCGCATTCCCGCCGGGCCCAAGCCTGAGCCCCTAACCACCGTCGAGCCGCCACAGCACGCCGAGCGCACAGTCGTTCTGCGCGAGGCCACGCAGCCCATCTACGTGGAGGGTTACCACAAGCCGGACTACCGCGATCCCGACGATTCAGTCTATGACGCCATCACGGATATCTTCTCGAACGGCCGCACCTCGCGTCTCTATCGCAGCCTGGTTCGCGACCAGAAGATCGCTCTGGTGGCGGAGGGATTCAGCGGTTTCCCTGGGAATAAGTTCCCCGGCCTGTTCGCGTTCTACGCCCTGCCCCAGCGTGGTCATACTTCGGATGAACTGCGCACAGCGATCCATAAGGAACTCGATACGTTGAAGACCACAGACGTCAGCGATGCAGAACTGGAACGATTCAAGACCCGCGCTCGTGCCGAACTGCTTCGCGGCCTCGATGACAACTCGGGCATCGCCTCGGAGTTAGCTGAGTATCAGACACGCTTCGGCGACTGGCGCGAGATGTTCAAAGAACTCGCAAAGATCGACGCTGTAACCAAAGCCGACATCCGGCGCGTTGCGAACAAGACATTCGTAGAAAGCAATCGCACCAGCGCACGCATCGACTTCCAGGCTCCGACGGCAACGCCTGACTCGGCTGGCAACGGAGGTGCGAAATGACAATCACCTCCCGTGCTCTTGCTCTAACGCTTGTCGCAGCTTCTTTCGCAACAGGATTCGCACAGACAACAACTCCTGCCCACCAGACCGAGCCCTGGAAAGCTATTCCGATTCCGGCGCTGCATGAGTTCAAACCCGCCCAGCCCATCAGGTTCGAGCTTCCAAATGGCGTTCTGGTCTTTCTTGAAGAAGATCACGAGCTGCCTTTCATCAATGGCTTCATCCGCGTGCGCGGTGGCAGTCGCGACGAACCAGCCGATAAAATCGGGCTTGTTTCGCTCTACGGCCAGGTATGGCGCACCAGCGGAACTGCTGCCACACCGGGTGATGTTCTCGACGACCAACTCGCTGCGAAGGCCGCCCACGTTGAAACCAGCGGAGGCCAGGCCTCCACAAATCTGAGCTGGTCGAGCTTCAGCAAGGACTTCGATAGCGTCTTCGGCGTCTCGATGGACCTGCTTCAACACCCAGACTTCCAGCAACAGAAGCTGGACCTGGCGAAGCAGAGCACTGCCAGCGGCATTCTCCGGCGCAACGACGATGCCAGCAGCATCGCCGAGCGCGAGGCAGTCGAAATCGCCTACGGCAAAAACAATCCCTATGGTCGAGAATCGGAGCTGGCGACGGTATCCGCGGTCACGCTCGACGATCTGCGTGCCTGGCACGAGAAGACCCTTACGGGCAGCAACCTCATCGTTGGCGTTATCGGAGACTTCGATGCCAAGGAGATGGAAGCCAAGCTGCGCGCAGCGTTCGCTTCCCTGCCGCGCGGGACTCAATTCAAATCAGCCAAGGTGGATTTCTCTGAACCCGCAGCCGGCGTCTACTTCGCCAACAAAGCCGATGTCGACCAGTCCAACGTGTACATCGTCGGGCTGGGCACGCAACAAGACAACCCCGACTACTATGCGCTCAGCGTGATGAACGAGGTATTCTCCGGCGGCTTCGGCTCGCGTGTCGTGCAGAACGTGCGTACCAAACTCGGGCTTGCCTATGACGTTGGCGGCAGCTTCGGCGCAGCCTATGACCACCCCGGTCTTTTTGCGGTTGGGCTGGGCACCAAGAGCTCCAGCACCGTAGCTGCTACAAAAGCCACGCTGGACGAGGTTCGCCGCCTGCGCACCGACCCTCCCACGGCGGACGAGCTGCGCAAGGCGAAGGACGATCTGCTGAACTCCTTCATCTTCCGTTACGACACCCCGGAAAAGGTGCTGGGGGAGCAGGTGACGCTCGCGGTCTACGGCTACCCTGCGGACTTCCTCGAGCGCTACCGCGCAGGCGTCGAACACGTGACCTCGGCCGACGTGGCCCGTGTCGCGCAGAAGTACGTCCAACCGGAGAAGCTGGCAATTGTCGTCGTGGGCAACTCGAGCGAGATCCAGCCTCCGTTGGACGGGCTTGGCAAGGTGACCACGCTCGACATCACTATCCCTGGAGCCCCCAAAGAGCAGTAGCACCCTTTAAAAGCTTTAACGCAGAGGGCGCTGAGGTTTCGCGGAGGTCGCCACGGTATACGTAGCGCCCTCCGCGCTAAAACCTCAGCGCCCTCTGCGTTAAAGCTTTTAAAGGGTGCTCAATGTGCCCTTGCCGCTGGGACAGGAGCGAAACTGATAAACTTACCTTTTGGGCGCGATGGTCGTCTCATCGCCGCTGCAGGGGAGTTCGCTATGGCAAACGAAAATAATGGAACTGGCGCAGCATCGTCGCTGCGGCTCAAACTAGGCCTCGCCGAGATGCTCAAGGGCGGCGTCATCATGGACGTCATGAACGTCGAGCAGGCCCGCATTGCAGAAGAGGCTGGCGCCATCTCCGTCATGGCACTGGAGCGCGTGCCCGCCATGATTCGCGCTGAAGGCGGCGTCGCACGCATGGCTAACCCCAAGCTCATCAAAGAGATCATGGGAGCCGTGACCATCCCGGTAATGGCGAAGGCGCGTATTGGCCACTTTGCCGAGGCCCAGGTGCTGCAGTCGCTCGGCGTCGACTTTATCGACGAGAGCGAGGTTCTCACGCCGGCCGACGAGGTCTACCACATAGATAAGCACGTCTTTACAACGCCGTTTGTGTGCGGTGCGCGTAACCTCGGCGAGGCCCTGCGCCGCATCGCCGAAGGCGCGGCGATGATCCGCACCAAGGGCGAACCCGGCACCGGCGACGTCGTCCACGCCGTCCAGCACATGCGTCAGATCGTCCGCGAGATCAAAGCCCTCACCGTACTCGGCGACGAAGAACTCTACAACGCTGCCAAGGTGCATGGTGCGCCCTATGAACTGGTCCGCATGGTCGCCAAATCCGGCAAGCTGCCTGTTCCCAACTTCTCCGCTGGCGGCATCGCCACGCCTGCCGACGCTGCCCTGATGATGCAGCTCGGAGCAGAGACCATATTTGTCGGCTCCGGCATCTTCATGAAGGACGGCGCCAAGCCGCTCGATGTAGAGCTCTGGGCAAAACAGGATGCCGAGGTCGGCCTCTGCACCGCCAAGGAAGTCGGCCAGCCCCGCAATCCGGAGGAGCGTGCCGAGGCCGTCTCACGCGCCAAGGCTATCGTCCTCGCGACGCTGCACTTCAACGATCCGAAGATCGTCGCCGAAGCCTCAGAGGCCATCATCGGAAGCATGAAGGGCTTGGCCGCTGCTGCTATCGAAGAGAAGAACCTGATGCAGACGCGCGGTTGGTAACCACCGTGCCCGGCTCTCCCACAATCGGCGTCCTTGCTCTGCAAGGCGCCTACACCATCCACGCCGAGCGCCTTGCGGAGCTCGGCGCGTTGACGCGGTTGGTGCGTACGCCAGAACAGCTCAACGGCCTCGACGGCCTTGTGATCCCTGGTGGGGAGTCGACAACCTTCCTGAAGCATCTGGAACGCGCGGGCTTTTATGAAGTACTCGACGAGTTCGTGCGCACGAAACCTACGTTCGGCACCTGCGCCGGCTGCATCCTGCTGGCAAAAGATGTAGAGAATCCTCCGCAACGCTCCTTCGGAGTGCTCGACATTGCCGTCGAACGCAATGCCTATGGCCGGCAGAACGACTCAGCCATCCTGAACGCTGAAACCAAGCTCCCCGGCGGACCGATGGAGATGGTGTTCATTCGCGCACCGCGCATCAGCCGCATCGGGGAAGGCATCGAGGTCCTCGCCCGCCGTGGCGACGATCCCGCGCTCATTCGCAAGGACTCTCTGCTCGCAGCAACATTTCATCCTGAGCTCAGTCAGGACGTCCGAGTTCACCAGCTTTTTCTCGATATGGTTGCCGAGAACAAGAGCGTTTAGTTAGTACGAGCGGCAAAAGCTTTGGCGCAGCACAACTACAATCAACGCATGCACTTCACGCAGGGGATCGCGAACGGCCTACGCTTCTGGCATCTGCCCGTCGACGCCTCCAGGCATGGTCCTGCACTCGATGCTCACCTGCTGCTGAACCTCTGGATCGCGCTCTCCCTGCTGGCGCTCGCACATCTGATTCTGCTCGCAGGCCTTGCCTTCCGGCGTCGTGCATCGCGTCCGGTTCACACGCTTCTGCTCGAATACATCCCACTTGCCGCGCTCACGCTGCTGTTCGCCTTACTCGCAGCGCGTGCTCAACAGCTCTGGGCCGCACAGCGTTATACCGGCGCAAGTCCCGCGGCCATGCAAGTGGAAGTCACGGGCATGCAGTTCGCCTGGTACTTCCGCTATCCCGGCGTGGATGCTGCCTTCGGTGAGACCAGGCCTTCGCTCGTCGCGCCGGGCGAAGGCAATCCGCTCGGACTCGACCAAACAGATCGGCACAGCGGCGACGACCTCGTCACCAGCCAGCTCGTTCTGCCCGCCGGGCGCGAGGTAGATCTTGCGCTACGTTCGCAGGACGTCATCCATGGATTTGCCGTGCCCGAGATGCGTTTGAAACAGAACGCTGTACCGGGTCAAACGGCCCACATTCACTTCACCCCCACACAGCCCGGCAGCTACGCCATCCTGTGTACACAGCTATGCGGACTCGGACACTATCGCATGCAGGCAACGGTGCGCGTGCTTCCACCCGCCGAGTTCGATGTCTGGCTACAGGCCCAGGAAGCTGCCACCGGCAAGCGAGGCCAGCCATGAGCGTCTCGCCTGCCACCCCCATCACGCTCGCCCCCGATAGCCGTTGGACACATCACCGCACCGTTGGATTTGGTTATCTAACGATCTCGACGGTAGCTGTTGGCGTTGGCACGGTGCTCTCGCTGCTGATGCGGCTGCACCTCAGCTGGCCTGCGTGGTCGCTGCCGCTGCACGGCCCGATTTTGCCCGAAGAATATCTGGGACTGGTCACGATGCACGGCACGCTGATGCTGTTCTTCGTGCTCACCGTCGCTCCGCAATCGGGATTTGGCAATCTCATCCTGCCGGCTCAGATCGGTGCGCGGCATATGGCTTTTCCGCGCCTCAACGCCGCGAGTATGTGGCTTACCGGACTAGCATTTTTGATATTGCTCACAGCGTTCTTTGTTCCCGGAGGTTCTCCCATCTCTGGCTGGACAGCCTATCCGCCGCTCTCGGCAACCGCACTCGCCGGCCCCGGACAGGGCGAAGGGATGGATGTGTGGCTAGCGGCCATCGCGCTGTTCTCCGTCGCCTCGACCCTGGGTGCGATTAACACGCTGACGACCATCGTGAAGCTGCGTGGTGAGGGCATGAGCTGGACGCGGCTTCCACTCACCGTCTGGGGATGGTTCACAGCTGCCCTGCTCAGCGTGCTCGCCTTCTCTGTACTGTTGGCCGCGTTGGCTATGCTCTTCTGCGACCGTCATCTGCAGAGCAGCTTCTTCGTTCCCGGCGGAGATCTGGTCAACGGAGTTCTACTGCAGCATCGCGGAGACGGTTCCCCGCTGCTCTGGTTGCATCTCTTCTGGTTCTTCGGCCATCCCGAGGTCTACATCGCCATCCTGCCCGGCATGGGCCTCACCTCGATGGTGCTGGCAAACTTCGCCCATCGTCGCGTCTTCGCCTACCGGCTGATGATCGCGACAACATTGCTGATTGGCCTGCTCGGCATCCTCGTCTGGGGACACCACATGTTCGTCGCGGGCCTCAATCCCTTTGCAGGATCGGCCTTCGCGCTCTCCTCGATGGCGATCGCCCTGCCGGCGTCAGCCAAAGTCCTGAGCTGGCTCGCCACTATCTGGCGTTCACGCCCCCAGCTCACCACGCCGATGCTCTTTGCGCTCGGTTTCGTCTCGCTGTTTATCGCCGGCGGCCTGACCGGCCCAATCCTCGCGCAACCCATTCTGGACGAATATCTGCACAACACCTTCTTCGTCGTGGCGCACTTTCATCTCATCATGGCGATGGCCGGGGTCTTCGGCCTCTTCTGCGCGACCTACTACTGGTTCCCGCTGATCTTCGGGAAGATGCTCTCAGAGCGGCTGGGCAAGCTGCACTTTTGGGGGACGATCCTCGGCGCCTATGCGACCTTTCTGCCCATGCACCTGACCGGGCTCGCTGGAGAGCCCCGCCAATACGCCCAGCTAACCGGCGTCCCCGGACCGGCGGGCCAGTTGCTGCAGACCACTCTACCCCTGCAAAACCACATCACCTATGCTGCCCTCTTCCTGGCTTGTGCGCAGCTTCCCTTCCTCCTCAACCTCGGGCTGACGCTGCGCTCTCGTCTCCGCGCCTCGCAGAACCCCTGGTCGGCGACGACGATGGAGTGGGCGCCACAAGCCACAGACGAACTCACCGCGCATCGAGATCCGTGCCACTATGCGGAGGATGGCGTATTATTTCTCGGACAATGGGAACCGGACGCGACGTCCGCGCTTCCGCCGGAGTAAGCTGAAAAAGCAGACGCGCAACGGAAAACGCCATGCCTCCCATCGTTACACCGCCAGAGATCGAACGCCGCCACAAAGTCCACGAGAGCGATAACGGCTCTGGGCGCAGACCCCCTACTGATAAACGCACTGGCGGCAACGGCGAAGGGGACAGTGACAACTGGAACGACCGCCCACAAGGCCGTCGCGGCCCACGCGAGCGGCTTTCGCAAGTTCGCATGGGCGTGTTCTTTGGGCTCTTTGCTGTCCTGATGTTCTTTATCGCCATCGTCAGCGCCTTCTTCGTGACTCGGGCCAGCGGCCACTTCGACGCCTACAGCCGCTATGTCAACGAGTGGCTACCTACGACGATTCCTTCGATCCTCTGGCTCAACACAGCAGTGCTTATCCTGAGTTCAGCAAGCGCGGAGATGGCCCGCCGCAGCATGTTTCGCGAAGAAGACGTAATGGACGAGTGGATCGGCCTGAGCCGCCGCACCTCACAGCGCGCTACGGCGTGGCTTACGTTAACCCTCGGACTCGGCGTGCTGTTTCTCGCCGGACAGTGGGTTGCATGGGACCAGCTCGCCGCACAGCATGTCTTCTTCAAATCGAACCCCAGTAGCCACTTCTTCTACCTCATCACCGTCGCCCATGCGGTTCATCTCTTTGTCGGGGTAGGCGCTCTCATCGCGGCGCTGATAGGGCTTCGCCGCTCGCACCAGATCGCCTCGCGGCAGATCTTCGTCGACGCGACTGTCTGGTACTGGCATGCCATGGGCCTTCTCTGGCTCTTCCTGTTTGCACTGCTGGAGTTCGGACAATGAAGGCGCGAAGCCAAAACCTCCGAGCCAGCGTGCTGCGCTGGGCGTGGCTCGGAAGCCTGTTGTTGCTGGGCATAGCCGCGCAGAGCTTCGGCCAGGGCTGCTCACAGTGCCTCGACAACACCCGAGCTACGCCGCCAGCCGTGCAGGCTGCCTATCGTAAGGCCATCTACCTGCTCGGGGGCACAGGCGCTGCCCTGTTCGTCGCCGGCACACTGCTGATCCGACGCGAGCGCTGATAGGAGAACCGGCTTCCGAGCTGACGACTCATCGTACGAAGACCTTCGGATGCACCTTATCACCGTGTTGAATTCTTCAGCATACGACTGCGTTTTGGTGCAGTGGGGGCTTGGTGGAGGAACACTTTTCTAGAAATCGTGCCCCTGGTTCACCTCGACCCTTTGGAGGCCGCATCCGCTATCCTCTTTTCCAAAATGGGTTTCCATTCTTCCTGCGATGTTGGTTCCATCTCCGGCACGCGACGCATCGCGATTGCATAGGCTGCGTGTGCTGCTGCCTGATTCCCTAAGGCAGCATAAGCATCGCCCAGTGCTAGGTTCGCGTCGAGACCATCCGGTACCAGTGCGACGGCACTCTGAGCAGCCGTTAATGCCGCCTGCGGATCTGTTTTCAGGCTTCTTCTCGCCTGTCGCACATATTCCAGCGCTGCGGCCATCGGCAGAGCAAAGTCTCCCTGGAAGACTGCGATACCGTTTGCGATAACATCGTCCGGCTTGCGCTCAAAGAGAGTCTGATAGGGATTCTGCAGCTTTGTTCCAAACTCAAATCCATTCAGATCGGCAAAGCTGATCAGAATCGGACCGTGCACGATCGGTGGTACAGAGATGTCTTGCTCGTACATGGTGTCCAGTGTCGGCAGGAGTTTACAGGGAATGCCATAGTCGCTGGGCAAAAGAACCGGAGCCGGAAAGTAGGCGAACCAGCATTGCTTGACGTTGTTCGCATCCACCCAATGCTTCGTCCACTTCAGTTGCTGACCCCAGTCTGTTGCCGAATCTGAAAAATACAGATGCGTCTTCGCCGGTCCGCCCCACAGGACGTTCGCATACGGCAGGTAATTCGGGAAGGTCCGCACCGAGTCCACCACATGCCATAGCAGTAGCACTCCCACGACAAAGGCCCACGTTCTCCGTTGCTGTGCCAACCATCCAGCACCGGCTGCCGCCAGCAAAAAGGCGAACGGAAACACCGGCAGCACATGACGCACACCGATGTTGAGCGGCCCTGCCATCGCGACAACAAGATAGAACAGCGCGGGAAGAGCCAGAAAGAAGACCTCACGGGGGCGGCGCACTCTGCCAGTCGCAAACGCGTAGATCGCGATTACCAGCAGTCCCAGCATCCCCACGCTCCACTTCAACGAAAGCAGCACGGGAAAGTAGAACCACTGGCCGTGGGCGTACAGCTTTCCAAAGATGTAGGTCGGCATGCCGATTCCAACCCGTTGCACGTCTGCCAGGCCGTAGAGGTAGCTCTCCGGAAGCAGATGATGACGCGCGCAAAACGTGATGAGAACCTTCATCGCTGAGGAGAGGTCGGCCATGTGATTCGCGAGCGACGGCATCTTCACGCCCATAGGATGCATTGCATACCGAAAGCTGTAGATCCCCCACAAGACAAAGAGTGCGACCGCCGCGATGGTTCCCATTCCCAAAAGCATTCGCGCGATATCGCGACCGGGCCACCGCCGGTGCGCCTTCCATCTGCCGGCCACCTCTCCGACGGCTAGCAGAACTAACATCGGCAGAAGCAATACCGCAGAATGCTTGGCGGCGAGTGCCAGGCCGACAGCGAGGCCGCATAGTAGGGCTCGCCGCCAGAACAGTGTTTTCGCAAAGCGATAAAACGTGTAGACCGACGCAAAAAAACCGCACGCCGCGCCCATATCCGTGGCGACAAACGGCGCGTTGGTCAGCACCGTCGGATCGAAGACAAACAGCGTCATAGCGATTAGTCCCGCAGCCGTGCCAAACATCTCCCGTCCTGCCAGAAAGAGCAGCACAGCCGGAACCAGCGCAAAGACAAGCACTGTCATGTGAATACGGAAGAGCAGAGTATCGGCGCTGTAATTCCCTCCGTACTTCGGATCGTTGCGGAAGAGCAGTTCCCTGCCTCCGTAGTACGCCTCGGACTTGAAGTATCTGCCCTGCCTGGGAGCGACCTTCAGATCGAGCGGCAGCAGCGGCAGTGTTGCCACCAGTTTGACCAGAGGCGGATGCTCCGGGTTCAGGCTGTATTCGCGGTGCTTCCAGTTCATGTAGCCGGAATAGATATGATCGCCCTCATCCCAGCTGGGCGACTCCTGCCGCGTTGATAGTCCAACCTCCGTCACCATGACCAGTAACAGGAGGAATACAGCACCTGCAACCCAGTACTTCCGCAGCATGCACTTTCCCTCGTACCCGAAATGATATCCCGGCCCACGCATCGCTTCGGGAGTGTCATCCGATACGTAGCGGTAGTGGGGGCACCCACCAACCGTCAAAATCGTAGGCTACGAGCGCTATGGCCTGAGGTCATCATCGGGGAAATCCACGTTCTGCTACATCTTGACAATCGACAGTCGAATGTCTACCATCGTGGCGAGGTCGAGGGTAGGATGTCTTCTATGGAAAAACAGCCGCAACAACGGACGGGGCTACTCCAAGGCACCCTTGACATGCTCATTCTTCGAACGCTTCTCTATGGCCCCGCTCATGGTCACCAGATCGGAAAGCACATTCAAAGGACCACGAACGAATTCCTGCAGATGCAGCACGGCTCACTCTATCCCGCGCTGCATCGCCTGGAGCAAAGAGGATGGGTGACGGCCAAATGGGAGACTGCGCCAGACCGCAATCGGGAGTTCAAATACTACCGATTGACAGAGATGGGCCGGAAACAGCTTGTAATCGAGGAATCGCAGTGGAAGCAGATGGCCGAGGCGGTCGCACGAGTGATGTGGCCTGCCGTCGAGGAGAACTGATATGAAGTGGTGGCAGATCAGAAGACGGGATGAGGATCTGGAACGGGAGTTGCGGTCCGATCTGGAGTTGGAAGAAGAGGAACAACGCGAGAATGGCCTGTCACCAGAAGAGGCGCGCTATGCCGCTCTGCGCGCCTTCGGCAACACGACCCTGATCCGGGAACATGTCCACGAAACGTGGGGCTGGGCGCCCTTCGAGCGTATTGCGCAGGACCTTCGCTACGCACTGCGACAGCTGCTCAGATCCACTGGCTATACGTTTAGCGTCGTCCTTATTCTCGCCCTCGGCATTGGGGCAAACCTCACGGTTTTTCTTGTCTTCTACGGTGTCTTGCTTCGTCCTTTGCCTTTTCCCCAGGCGCAGCAGTTAGTGCGTATCAACCGCTTTTATCCGACCCTGCAGGACACGGTGGTTCCGGCCTTTTCGGGAACCAAAGCCCTTTTCATGAGTCGCGCAAGCCGGACCCTGGAATCCGCCGCTGTCTATGATTACTTTCCCGGGCATATGAATTTAGTTCAGGGTGGCGAGGCAGTTCCACTCAATGCTCTACAGGTAACGTCCGGCTTCTTCAACGTCTTTCAAATGGAGCCGAGGATAGGCCGCGGCTTTCTGCCCGCGGATATGACGCTGAACGCGGCACACGTGGCCGTCATCAGCGATGCCACCTGGCGGCAAAGATTCGCCGCCGATCCCAGTATCTTAGGCCAGTCGATCAACCTCGGTAACCAGCAATACACCGTAGTTGGGGTGGCGAATCCCGAGTTTCACTTAGATACAAAAGTCGATGTCTGGACGCCCCTCCAGATTGTGGAGAGCCCGGAAGACCATAGCAACCAGTACAACTTCGTGGGACGGCTCAAGCCAGGTGTCACGATCACGCAAGCCCAGGACGATCTCAGGCGCGTGTTGTTGCAGTTCAAGAGTACCTACCCAGATCTGTTTAACCAATACGAATCGGTGCGCGTGATTGATCTTCACGACTCCCTCGTAGGCCAGGTGCGTTCCGCACTGGAGATGCTGATGGGTGCTGTCGGTCTAGTGTTGGCGATCGTTTCTGCAAATATACTCAGTCTGCTGTTTACGCGGTCCATTGCACGCCGCCGTGAGTTGAGTCTGCGTGCCGCACTTGGAGCATCCGGCTGGCGTATTCTGCGTCAACTACTGGTCGAGAATGCGATCCTTTGTTTTTTTGGCGGCGCCATAGGACTCCTGTTAACTGAGTTTGCTACGCCAGTTCTCCTGCACCTGAGCCCGTTGAAGCTGCCGGACTTTGCCAGTCTTCACCTCGGTGGATCAGGCTTACTCTTCGCGCTCGCATTAATGCTGGCCTGCGCATTGCTCTTCAGCCTGGTGCCTGTTGTGGAGAGCCGTCGCACCCAACTTAACGATTCGTTCCGAATGAATCCGGCGCAGATAACGGGTGATCGCAATTTTGCGCAGAGATCGCTGGTGGTCGGCGAAGTGGCCATTTCGCTTATGCTGATGGTGGGCGCCGGATTGATGCTGAGTAGCTTCTGGAAGCTCGTGCATGTGTCGCCGGGCTTTGCGATCAAGAATGTTCTGACCTTCAAGACCACTTTCACAGAGAAACAAGCTTCCACTAGCACCGCGCTTGCTCAGCACCTCGATCAAATCGTGGCGCGTCTTGAAGCCCAGCCCGGTGTCGAATCGGCGGCCGCCACAGACAGCCTGCCGGCACAGCGTGACACACATGACCTGCCATTTGATATCCTCGGGCGCCCTGCCAGCGACCCGAATGCCAAAGGCGACGAGCAATACATTCCCGTCACCCCCTATTTTTTCGACACTTTGCGTATTCCGGTGATGGCGGGACGCGGCTTCCTCCCTTCAGACACACATGGCGCCCTGCCAGTGTTAGTCATCAATGAACAACTCGCTCGTACCTACTTCAAGGGCCAGAACCCAATCGGCCAGCATATTCTGATCGGTGCCATCATGGGGCCTGATTTCAAAGACCAGGTACGCGAGATCGTCGGCGTTGTAGGAGACACGAAGAATTCCGGGCTCGCTTTCCCTACGCCGGGAATCCTCTATTTGCCCTCAGCTCAGGTTCCTGACAAGATGACGCAAATGGACAATAAGGCGCTAGCGATGAGTTGGATCGTACGCACTAAAACGGGCCAGATCGATGTGGCGTCCGCAGCCCGCCGCATCGTGATGGACGATGCCCATGTTCCTCTTCTGAGCGTGGAATCGATGCAGGCTGTGATCAGCGAATCAGTCGCACAACAGCGATTCACCATGATCCTGTTCGGCTGCTTTGGCCTTATTTCGCTGCTGCTCGGCGGCGCTGGACTTTACGGCGTGATGTCGTATGCCGTGGCTCGCCGGACAAAGGAAATTGGAATTCGCATGGCTCTTGGCGCGCATCGAGGAAAGATCCTGCGCATGGTGCTATGCGAAGCAGGTCTACTGGTGGGCTCTGGCCTTGTGATCGGTCTTGCCGCATCGCTCGCAAGCGCTCAACTTGTTCGTAGTCTGTTATTCGGTGTCGCTCCACGTGATCCGTGGATGCTATCTGCTATGTGCAGTGTCCTGCTGCTTACCGGACTCTTCGCCGCATGGTGGCCTGCCCGGCGCGCCGCTTCCGTCGATCCCATGCGAGCACTGCGAACGGAATGAGGCGGCATCGCGAGATTTAAATTCCTCGAATGCCGGCTGTGAAAGAGAGCAACCGGCTACGCATAAGACACCCTCCTCACAACAACAGGAAAGCGCAGTTTTGCCCTTCCCCGGTGTCTAAGGGAGTAGCAGGCTGTATTGCCGGAGGTGTTGGACTTTGCCGTAACTGCTGTTATTTTGTTCGCCCTCGTGGGGATTCGGAGCAAACAACTCTAGACAAATGATCTATGTAGTATGCTTCTTACCAGAAAGAAGGCCGACTATGCTTGAGCTTCGCAGTGTCTCCAAACGCTTCGCTGGAATTCCTGCAGTGGACGATGTCAGCTTTTCCGCACGGCCCGGAGAGGTGACGGGCTATCTGGGGCCTAATGGTTCGGGCAAGTCCACCACGATGAAGATGATTACCGGCCTGATCGAGATGACCACCGGTGCGATCCTCTTCCAGGGCAAACCGATTCAGGACGATCTGATGGCTTACAAGCGGTGCATGGGATACGTCCCGGAGGAGCCCTATCTCTACAACCATCTGTCTGCCGCTGAATACCTGACGATGGTCGCGCAACTGCGCAACCTGCCGGCAAAGCAATCGTCGGAGTGCATCGATGGTTTGTTGCGTCTGCTCTCTCTTTACGACGATCGCCATGCGTCGATCTCAGGCTACTCGAAGGGCATGCGCCAGAAGGTTCTGATTGCGGCGGCGCTGCTGCATAATCCCGATCTCATATTGCTCGATGAGCCCTTCTCGGGGCTCGACGTCGGCTCGGCGCTGGTCCTGCGTAGCCTGATTCAAGAGCTGGCGGCACGCGGCAAGGTGGTGCTGTTCAGCTCGCATGAACTCGATACGGTCGAACGTGTCTCTTCGCGCGTTGTCATTATTCACCACGGAAAGCTGGTAGCCGACGACTCGATCGAGTCGCTGCGCTCGTTGATGGAGTTGCCGACGTTGGAAGCCATCTTCTCTCAACTCGCCGTCGAACAGGATACGGATTCCATGGCACGGCAGATTGCGGACCTTATCCATGCGTAAACTATTCGAGTTTCTACCGCTGCAGTTTCGCATCGTGTATCGCCAGTTTTTGCTGCGCGTCATCGACCTCGAAGCGCTGTCGATTCAAGCCGACGTGACCCGATTTCTCGGCCAGTTTGCCGGCGTGCTCCTCATGATCAGCCTGATTTATTCCATTGGCCTGATTGTCCCCGACCTCACCTTTAGCAAGGCCTTGCGTACGGAACGAACACTGATCTCGATGACGATGTTAGTAGTCGGGCTGGTTACAGTCGTCAGTTGGGACGCGGTCTTCCCCGATCGGCGCGATGTGCTGGTGCTGGCACCGTTACCGATAGCTCCGCGTACGATCCTCTGCGCAAAGGTGGCGGCCTCGGTCGCGGTACTAGGTATTGCCATTCTTACCTTGAATGCATTGCCCAGTATCGAATGCGCCATAGGTCTTGGAACACAGCACGGCTCGTATTGGGGAATACTTCGGTCCTTTGCCGCCTACTGGTTCACCCTGATAGCGGCCAGCGCCTTCCTCTATTGCTCAGTGCTTACGGTGCAGGGATTCTCCGCTCTGCTTCTCCCTCGACGACTGTTTCTGCGTCTCTCTGCGATTCTGCAGCTCGTTGCTTTTGGTCTCTTCCTTGCAGCCTACTTCCTTCAGCCAGACCTCCCAACACATGCACTCATGGCGGCCCCTGCGAATCACCAAGCCCTGATGCGGTTCCCTTGCTTCTGGTTCTTTGCGCTTTGCGATGAGTTGAATGGCTCCTTACCTCCGGCACTGATGTGGCTGGCATGGCGAGCCTGGATTGGACTGGGCCTTGCGGTATCTGGAGCAGCTGCTTCGTTGCTCCTGTGCTATGTGCGCACCTTGCGAAAGACGATAGAAGAGCCCGACCTTGTACCCGCAGCCGGTGGGTTGCATTGGGCTCCACGCTTCGGTAATTCCCTCCAAACCGCCATCGCGCTCTTCTGCATACGGTCCCTGACACGCAGCCGGCAGCATCGCGTTGCCTTTGCCTTTTATCTGGCTATCGTGTTCGCCATCGCACTTTCCGTTGTGCGAACTGGGCTGGCGGCTTCGGTACACAGTCCGCCGACTATGGACTTTATGCTATGCACGTTCCTGATGATGAGCTTCGCAGTGATTGGGCTTCGAAACGTCTTCTCTCTGCCGATCTCTCTCACTGCCAATTGGGTTTTGCGCATGACGCAACTGCATCCAACGCAGAAGTACCTCGCCGCCACCAGATGGTCGCTGATCTTATTCGCAGTTTTACCCGTCTGGATTGGTTCAGCGCTGTTGTCGTTCTCGTTCAGGCCCTTGCACGAGATCGCGGCTCATCTTGCGGTTCTGGCTTTGCTTGGATTCATCTTTGCGGACCTCAGCCTGATCGGTTTTTATAAAGTTCCCTTCACCTGTTCTTACCTGCCCGGAAAATCGAATATTCAATTTGTGTTCTGGGGGTTCCTGGCTCTCTTCCTGCCTCTCGCAATGCTGGGTGCAGAACATGAACGACGCTGGCTCAACGATCCCGTTCGATTTGCATGCATGATAGGTGCCCTGGTTGCCGTAGCGTTCGGGCTTTGGGCTTTCAATCGTTATCGTGCAAAATCAGCGGTTCTCTACTTTGAAGAACTACCTGAAGAGGTGCTTACTACGCTGGGGCTGACAAAGCACCTTCTCATCACGGAAGCGACGGGGTGGCGCTAGAGCATTTTCACCATTAATGGGTGTGGCTCTTTTCTATCCTTCTCATACATTGTCATCTCGACCGGAGGCGGCGCTTTTTGCCGCCGGAGTGGAGAGACCTGCAGTTTGTTTGTATCAGCACTATCGCCCGCGCAGACAACCTGCAGGTCTTGACGCAAGCGCGCCACAAACATTTGCATCGCGCTCTGCAACCTGCAGGTCTCTCCACTACGCATGACGATAAAACCATCATGCTCCGGTCGAGATGACAGAGTTGGGGTGGTTCGTTTCACACATCGATCACACTGTCGATGAAAGGGCACTAAGGCTTGAACACGATCTTCATTGAATCCGGTTGTGGGTTCGATGCAAGGTGGACTGCAGCAGCGGCATCGTTGAGAGAGAAGCGATGCGAGATGAGTTGTGTGAGGTCGAGCTTGCCGGAGCGGTAGCCTTCGAAGACGAGATCGATGCCCTCCTGCTGGATCGCGACTGAGGCGGAGTACGAACCCATCAGCGTCTTCTCGTCCATGCACACGGCTGCGGGATCGAAGGGAGCTGTGCCGTGCTGCGTGCTCGCGAAGAGCATCACGCGGCCACCGGGACGGATCGCCTGCATCGCGGTTGCGATCAGAGCGTCCGCGCCGACTGCGACCAGAGCCACGTCGGCTCCCCGGCCCTCGGTTGCGGCCTTCGCTGCTGCTACGACATCGCCGCGTGCGTCGAGTGGATGATCCAAGCCAAACTTTGCGGCGATGGCATGGCGCTCGGTATACATGTCCGAGGTCAACACCGTCGCGCCGGTCTGCCTTGCGAGCGCCGCCAGTAGAATGCCGATGCTTCCCTGCCCGATCACGAGCACGGTGTCGTCGGGCTCCAGGTTCAGCAGACGGATGGCCTTGAAACAGGTATTCACCGGTTCGATGAACGCTGCCTGCTCAAACGGGATGTCGTCGGGAATCCTGATAAGGCCGGCGGGGGTGACACCATCGCCGACGATCCAGTCCATTACGCGAATGTACTGCGCAAAGCCGCCGCCAGCCGCCTCACCCAGACCCGCCGTCGTTCCGACCAGCTTATAGCGCTCGCACTGCGCGAAAGTCTGCTTGCGGCAGTAGAAGCACTGCCCGCATGGAATATGGTGGAAGGCCATCACACGGTCGCCGACCTTGAATCCATGCACGGCTTCACCAACAGCCGCAATAGTGCCAGCCATCTCGTGGCCGAAGACGCGCGGTGCGGAGTGCGACCCCGTGTGGATCTTCTTCAAGTCCGTTCCGCAGATGCCGCAGGTGTCGATGCGGACCAGCACCTCGCCAGGGCCTATCTCGGGGACTGCAATCGTTTCGGGACGAACATCATCGGGGGCACGGTAAACGGCGGCTTGCATGGTACTAGACATGATCTAACCAGAATACTAGGGTGAACAAACGTTGTGGGTAAGGCGGGGGATATATGAGCAACGAGCTACGAGGGATCCAGCTACGAGGGGCTTAGGTGGACGCTATCGCCTCAAGCAGCGCCTTGTGCAGGTTTGCCAAGGCGCCCGTGCTGGCGCGTCCGAGTTGCATCGCCTTCGGCCAGCTCTGCGGCCGCAAAGCTGTGTGAAGGGCAAAGGCCCCTGTGCGAAAGTGCCCGTTCTTCCCAGCAAATCGTGCCAGCGATTCGAGTTCAAAATCATGTGCATCGGAGACCGCCTTGATCGCGCGAAACGACAGGCTGTGCGCTGCAGCCAGTCGCGCAACAGTTGCGGCTTCCATATCGACGATTGCTGCAGCATAGGTTTCAGCGAGGCGTGCTTTTTCGCGGATGCTTGCAATCGTCTCGGTGGTTACCAGGATGTGCGGTGTCTGTGAAGCTCTGGCGGAAAATCGTTCTCCGGTGCGCGCTTCGATCACTGTTGTCGCTTCCACCACGTCGCCTACAGCCAGAGTTGCCGTACAAGCGCCAGCCAAGCCTGTTGATACGACTGTCGTAATGGGTGCAGCAGCAACCGCCGCCTGAAAAGCCTGTGTGACGCGGTGCGATCCCATTCCGCCAGCAACCACGATGGCGTGGGATAACCGGTGCAGATGGATGCCGCGACGCAGCAACTCGGCATCCGGCTTCGTACCACGTACGAGTGCGGCGATCTCTCGTGGCAGGGCGGCGATGATGGCGAGGCGTGGCGGCATAGAGTTAAACCTGTTTCGACGGTTCGGGCGCATAGCCGTTGGCTATGAACCATCGGCAGGCTTCGCGCAGGGCGGCTTCCACCGAGCGTACTTGAAATCCGAGTTCGCGCTCGGCCTTTGCGGAACTGGCGAACATCATCTTCTTCCCCATGCGCACAGCTTCCACCGTGGCACGAGGCTCCTTGCCGCGCAGCTTGCCGGTGATGTTTTCGTCGAAGAAAGCGAACGCCATTGCCACAGCGTGTGGAACCTTGTGCTTCGGCGAAGGGAGTCCTGTGATGGCTGCGAGACGGTCCAGTATCTGTTTGAGCGTAAGGTTTTCGCCGCCGAGGATGTAGCGTTCTCCGGACGTTCCGTGTTCCAGCGCTACAAGATGAGCGCGGGCGATCTCAGAGACATCCACCAGATTTAAACCTGTATCGACGTAGGCCGGGAAGTTGCGGTTGAGGAAGTCGACCACAATGCGTCCGGTGGGTGTGGGCTTGGTATCGAGTGCGCCGATGGGCGTCGTCGGATTGAGGAGGATGACGTGCTGCCCCGCACGGGCTGCGTCGATGGCTACCTGTTCGGCAAGCCACTTCGAGCGCTTGTAGTGGCCGATCATGTGGGCCTCGCTTACAGGCGTGTCTTCATCGACGATGGTGCCGTCGTGCTTGAAGCCCATCGTTGCGACGCTGCTGGTGTACACCACTCGCGGCACGCCGGCCTCGCGGGCCAGACGCAGCAGTTCGCGTGTGCCTTCCACGTTGGCCCGGTACATATCGGCTGGATCGGGAACCCACAGCCTGTAGTCGGCGGCGACGTGGAGCACAGCATCGCAGCCCTGCAACGCCGAGGCAAAGCTTGCAGGCTCGCGCAGATCGCCGGTTACAAGTTCAGAATCTTTGGGGAGATGGGTGAGGTTCGAGGTCGTGCGGGTGAGCAGACGAAGCTTCGCGCCTTGTTCTGCAGCGAGTGATGCGATGTGCGAGCCGACGAAGCCTGTTGCACCGGTTACAAACAGCCTCATATGCCCAGCCAGTACAGCGACAAAATGTTAGCTGACGCCAGTGGCAGAAAGTCCGAGTCACCCGTGACAAGAGGCGCATTGCGCTCGATACTCAACGCCGCACCAAACGCATCGGCGTACGAGATATTGTGAACGCCTTTTAGACGCGCAGCTACATCTACATGACTATCGCTTACGGAGATGATCTCGATCGGCAAGGCCCGCAGATGCTGCATGAGCAATCCCGCAACCGTTTCATCGTATTTCTTGACGACTGAATAGTAGACTTCGCCAAGATTCAACCGGCTCATACATAGATGGATTTCTCCGCGGCTCGCGGATTCCAGCATGTTTGTAAAGAGATTCACAACTGGCGAACGTTTGTAGAACCATTCAAGAACAGGCCACGCGTCCACGACCAGAACGGGAACATTAACCAAACTTCTTGGCATCATGCGCCCGTTCCCACTCCCGCTCACTCTTCAGCGCTTCGATTGGATCTGGGCCGCCGGCAAGAATGCCCTGAAGGAGTTCCCAAGGATATTTAATCTCTGCCTTCGGATGCTCGATCGTTAGGCCTGCGAGCGACTGCGTAATGTAATGTGTACTCGTTTCACGAAGGTGCAGAAACTCTCTCAGATCGTTATCGATCTCGATAGCGGGCGCTGACGGTAGAACAACAGGTTGGGCTGCCATGGCTACACCTCCTGCAACTAGTCTAGCTTCTCCGGCGCAATCTGAATATTCTTCTCGCCCGCCGCCTTCTTCTCCCAGTACTTCTTGACCCAGGCGTCAAAGGTCTTACCCGCAGCAGTATCGCGGCCGGAAAACTTCAAGCCAGCGATATCAGAGTACGGAATATTTACCCGCTCCACCGTTGTGCTCGCGGGTGAGCCTTTAGGGGGCGTTGGAATAAGGCGTACCACCGAGTTGTCCAGTGTGGTTCCTAAGCGGCGATCGTAGAGGTAGCCCTCAACCGTCGAGCCGCCCTTGAGCGTTATCGTGATGTCTCCGCGATAGTCAAACGCCTTCTCCAGCGCCTCGCGGATCTCAGCCTCTGTAGCCATTGCGGGAATGGTGCCTTCGAGGTTGTCGCGTTCGCGGCCTTCGATGTGTTCGAGATCGTCCTGCGAAGCGTGCTGGAGTTGTTCGATCTTCAGATGTTCCTGTTGTGCTGTCGCCATCTCTAATCTCCGCTAGTCGCCAGCTACGCTGGTCATGTTTTCATTCACAGAAGTCGTCACGACTACCGGCGTCGGCTGCCCGGCAATCTGTACCAGCGGGCCATGGCCTTCAGGCTTCCACTCGTTCAACAGCTTCAGCGCGTCGTCATCCTTGTAGAGCGACGGGAAGACATACTTCTTCGCTGTGATCAGGAACCCCTTTAGCGAACTGAAGTTATAGTCCACGGCGGAAGCCTCGTGTCCAGAGTGCACCATGCAGTTCGCGCAGCGCGGGTTGCCGCTCTTAGCGCCATACTCCTGCCACTCCGTCGCCTCCATCAGTTCCTGGAACGTGTCGGCGTAGCCATCCTGTAACAGGTAGCATGGCTTCTGCCAGCCGAAGATCGAGTAGGTCGGCATGCCCCACGGGGTGCACTCAAAGTTCTGTTTCCCCATCAGATACTCCGAGAAGAGTGGATGGGTATTGAACTGCCAGGATTTCTTGCGGTTCGAAAGTATGGCGCGGAACATTCTGCGCGACTTGGCCTTGCCCAGGAAGTGCTGCTGGTCGGGAGCCTTGTCATAGGTATAGCCGGGCGAGACCATCATGCTCTCAACACCTGCCTCAGTCAGTTCATCAAAGTGCGCACGAACGGAGTTCGGATCGGCGCCGTCGAACAACGTGGTGTTCGTTGTTACGCGGAAACCCGCCGCTACAGCGGCCCGCACGCCTTCCATAGCAATGTCGTATCCGCCCTCGCGACACACTGAAAAATCATGGTGCTCCCGCTGTCCATCCACGTGCACCGAGAACGACAGGTACTTGCTCGGTTTGAACAAGTGCAGCTTCTCCTTGAGGAGAAGAGCGTTCGTGCACATGTACACGTACTTTTTGCGTGCCACCAGACCGGCGACGATCTCCGGCATCTGCGGGTGCAACAGGGGCTCACCGCCGGGGATAGACACCATCGGCGCTCCACACTCCTCCGCCGCCTTGAAGCACTGCTCCGGTGTGAGTTCGGCCTTCAGGATGTGCGCCGGGTACTGGATCTTGCCGCAGCCGGCACAGGCCAGGTTGCAGCGAAAGAGCGGCTCGAGCATCAGCACCAGCGGATAGCGCTTGCGCCCTGAAAATTTCTGCTTCAGGACGTAGCTGGCTACGGTCAGAGCTTGTGATACAGGTACGGCCATGAATACTCCTTCGTTGCTTCGTGTGATCTATTCGATGTTGCGGTGTCGCTCTACGCTTCGAGTTGTTCGCGTTCCAGGGCCTTGCGATAGGTCGTCAGCGCCAATAACGGGAAATACTGCTTATACAAGTGATACCCGAGGTAGAAGACTCGCGGGAAGCCAGTTCCCGTGTAGTAACTCTCACCATTACGGCCCGGCATCAACTCATCCCAGGAGCCGTCCTCGTGCTGACGCTCGATGAGCCAGCGAATGCCCTTGGCGACAGAGTCCGAACGGGTGTCGCCGGCGGCCAGCAGGCCAAGAATCGCCCAGGCAGTCTGAGACGGGGTTGAAGGCCCAACGCCGCGCTGATTGGGGTCGTCATAGGTGCCGCAGGTCTCTCCCCATCCGCCGTCGGTGTTCTGAACCATGCGAATCCACTCGGCAGCCTGCTGCACTGCCGGCTCAAGGTACGAGTATCCGACAGCCTCCAGCCCGCGCAGAACGAGGAACGTGCCATAGAGGTAGTTCACACCCCAGCGGCCGAACCAGGAGCCATCCGACTCCTGCTCCTTGAGCACAAACTGAACCGCTGCTTCGACGCGCTTGTCGGCGCGTGTAAAGCCGTAGGTCGCCAACATCTCGAGGATGCGCCCGGTGATGTCCGCCGTCGGCGGGTCGAGCATGGCATTGTGATCGGCAAACGGGACGTACTGGAAGATGCGCTTGGTGTTGTCCTTGTCGAACGCCGCCCAGCCGCCGCCCTTGCACTGCATCGCAAGCACCCAGTTGATGGCGCGCTGCTCGACTTCGTACTGATAGCGTTCGCGAGGGTTTTGCACAGCCTTCAGGGCCAGCAGAACCTCTCCCGTATCATCGACATCCGGGTAGAATTCGTTGTTAAATTCGAAGTACCATCCACCGGGTTCCACATTCTTGACCTTCTCAGCCCAGTCACCCTTGTGACGGACCTCTTTGGACAAGAGCCAGTCGGCCGCGCGCAACAGGCGCGGATCGGTCTTCGGAACGCCAGCTTCGCCGAGCGTCGACAGAACCTGCGCGGTATCCCAGACGGGGGAGAAGCAAGGCTGCATGCGGAAGGTCGGTGTCGGGTAGTCGGGCGTGCCGTTGGGGCAGTCGATGCCGAGCTTTTCGAACTCGTCCATGGCGCGGATGACCTGCGGGTCGTCGGCGGAGTAGCCAAGGTTCCGCAGGGCAACGATCGCATTGAGCATCGCCGGATAGATAGCGCCGAGGCCGTCGGACCGCTCGAAGCGTTCGAGCATCCACTTCTCGGCCTTCTTCAACGCCTTCTTGCGCAGCGGGCGGATGTGGACACGTTCAGCCCAGTGCATCACCCGGTCGGTAAAGAGGAAGAAGTTGCGCCACGAGAAGAGGTGTTTCCTGTCCCAGCGCAGATGCAGATCCGAATTGGCGCGGCCGCCGATGAAGAGCTCATCGATACCCTGTTCCGGTGCCAGCTTCTTGAACGGCTTCTTTGCGTAGATCACCGACAGCGGCACCAGGATGCCGCGTGACCAGGAGCTGAACTCGTAGATGTTGAAGTAAAACCAGGTTGGAAAGAGCAACATCTCCGGCGGAACGGCGGGAACCGCATCGTAGTCGTACTGCCCTAACGCGCAGAGATAGATCTTGGTGAAGGTGTTGCACTGGACGACGCCGCCCAGCGAAAGCACGTTCTCGCGAGCCTTGACCAATAGGGGATGGTCGGCCTTCCAGCCCATCAACTTGAGGGCCAGATAGCACTTCACACCGTAGTTCACATTGGAGGGGCCGCCGGGATAGAGGCTCCATCCGCCGTCTTCGTTCTGGTGGCGGAGGATCTCATTGATGCAGCGGGTCATCTTGCCCTGGTCGCCGGTGCCCAACAGGGTGTGCATGAAGATGTAGTCGGCTTCCAGCATGGAGTCGGCTTCCAGTTCGCCGCACCAGTAGCCCTGCTCATCCTGCTGACCGAGCAGCCATTCGACAGAGCGATTCATGCCGTGGATGACGTGATCCATGGCCAAATCGAGCCGACCGAACCTTGGCTGCTTTGGAGCTGTACCGCCCGGATTAATCGGTGTTGTACTCATTTTTTAAGACGCTTATTTCCTTAACGATCTGCCGTCGTTTTACGCTGTGGCGGTTCGCGCTATCGGTGGCGCAGAAGCAATAGCCTGCACAATCTCCGGGGGCAGGCCGAAGCGAACATTCTCCGGCATGACCTCAACCTCTTCTACCGATCCGTATCCCTTGCCCTGCAGGTAGAGAACAACATCCTGTACAAGAATTTCAGGAGCGGAGGCTCCTGCCGTAATTGCAACCGTAGAGACGTTTTCGATCCACTCCGCACGAATATCTTCGGCCTTGTCGATGAGGTAGGAGTTCGTCCCCAGGTTCTGCGAGACCTCGACGAGGCGATTGGAGTTCGAGCTGTTCCGCGAGCCAACTACCAGCACCACATCCGCTCCATGAGCGACATTCTTCACCGCTGTCTGGCGGTTTTCCGTGGCATAGCAGATGTCCTGCGCGTGCGGTCCAACGATGTTGGGGAACTTCTTCTTCAGCGCCTCGATCATGTAGCGGGCTTCGTCGAGGGAGAGTGTGGTCTGCGTGAGATAGGCCACCTTGTTCGCGTCGGGCACCACCAGCGCCGCAACCTCTTCCACCGTCGAAACGACCTGCGTCACCGTCGGGGCTTCGCCCTGAGTGCCTTCTACTTCCTCGTGGTCGCGGTGACCGACGAGGACGAGCGAGTAGCCCTGCTTGGCAAACTTGATGGCTTCCACGTGAACTTTGGTCACCAGGGGGCAGGTGGCGTCGATTACTTTGAGTCCACGCTCCTTGGCGCGCTCACGAACCGCCGGCGAAACACCGTGGGCAGAGTAGATCACCCGTGCGCCTTCCGGCACTTCGTCCAGCTCGTTGACGAAGATTGCGCCCTTCTGGGCCAGATCGTTCACCACGTAGCTGTTGTGCACGATCTCTTTGCGGACGTAGATCGGAGCGCCGAAGGTATCCAGCGCGATCTGCACAATATCGATGGCGCGAACGACCCCCGCACAGAAGCCGCGAGGCTTCAGAAGCAGGACCCGTTTTGCCGGGGTACCGGTTACGCTCTGGTTAATATCTTCGGGGGCAAGGGTGGAAGCATTCACACCCCTAAGTATACGCGTTTCCGCTCACGGACGCACCCGATTTGAACCATTCCCGGTGCAGTTCGGGAGGCTGCAACAGGCTGTCCACGCACAGACAGAAATCAGGCTTCGGACCGATCTCGCTGAAAAAGCGGGAGTAGTTGAGTCATCGAGGCTCCTACTCCACCGAGGTTGGCAGCCGCCAGGATCCCGGGGAGCGCCATGGCCAGCGGCGAGGACATGATGGGTCGCACGGTAGCCATCAACAGGCGTTTCGCAGAACTCGGCGATTCAATCATGGACGGACCCTCGAAGCGGAAGCTACATCTTCCTAGACACAGGAATTCCCCAGCGGTTGCGCTGCATTCACCGTTTCTTCAACAACGGATAGTTCGCGGGCTACCTACCCGCAACACGAATGCTTGCAATCGCACTTCAGATCGGTGACCTTTTTGCTGTCTTCGCACATCTGGCAACAGAACTTCTTGCCGTCTGTACAGATGCAGGAGCAGCTGGCGTGTCCACATTTTCTGGGTTCTGACATATCCAATCTCCTTGGGTGCGCCAGTCTATGAGTTAGAGCTGTCTACCCAGTAGAGAGTTGCTTTCAGCCAGATTTAACGCGGGTTTTAAACGCTTGACGCCAGCATCTGTTCTGCGTGGCGCAGCGAGGTTTCGGTGAGGCTTGCGCCGGAGAGCATGCGTGCGATCTCCTCGACGCGCTCCGCACGCTCCATCTGACGGACACCGGTCTGGGTTCTTCCGCGGCGTTCCGATTTTTCGATGAGGAAGTGCTGGTCCGCAAAGGCCGCAATCTGCGGCAGATGCGTGATGCAGAGCACCTGCTGGGCCCGCGACAAGGTCTTCAACTTCTGCCCGACGGCCTCCGCTGCGCGCCCCCCGATGCCGATATCGATCTCGTCGAACACCAGTGTCCGAGGTAGAGCCGTGCGCCGCCGCTTCGCCGCCGCAGCCGCGCCTTCTTCCACCGACACCTTGAGCGCGAGCATTACGCGAGACATCTCGCCGCCCGAGGCGATCTCGGTCAAGGGTTTCTGCGGCTCGCCGGGATTGGTCGCGATGCGGCACTCGACGCTGTCCCAACCGTACGCGGTCCACGCGGTGGGGGCGCTGTCCGGGGTTACGTCGACCGCAAATCGCGCCTGCATGGCGAGCTCATTGATCTGCCGTTCCGCTACTTTGCCGAGCTTTCGCGCAGCCGCTACTCGTTCCTCGCTCAGGTTCTTCGCAGCCACTTCATAGGCCTTCGCTGCAGCAAGTAGCTGGGCGTCGAGTTCGCGCAACCGGGCGTCGCGATTCTCCAGCTCCGCCAGCTTTCCGGCGACTTCGGCGCCAAAGCTCATCACCTCGCCCAGCGTCGCGCCGTACTTGCGTTTGAGGCGGTCCAGCGCGGCGAGGCGGTCTTCGATCTCACCCAACCGTTCGGGCGAAGCGGATATCTCACCGGCAAACTTGCGCAGCGTCGCCGTTGCATCCTCGACTCCGGCCTTGGCCGAGGCAAGCTGCTGAGCAGTCTCGCGAAACTGCTCATCGAAGCGCGCAAGGTCTTCTACGTGGCGGAGCGCGGCGCCCAGCAACGACTCCGCCGAGGTTTCGCCTTCGTAGAGCAGCTCCTGCGCGGCGTTCGCGCCAGTCAGGAGCCGTTCGGAGTTGGCCAGCACACGCTTTTCGGCCTCCAGCCGGGTGTCCTCGTCGGCATCGGCAATGCCCGCAGTCTCAATCTCGCGCGACTGAAAACTCCACAGGTCGGCGAGGCGCAGGCGGTCCTGCTCGGCGCTGCGGAGCTCCTCGATCTGGGTGCGAAGGCCTCGCCATATCTCAAAGGCTTTTGTTACTTCTTCAGAGCTGAGGTCGCCGAACCGGTCCAGCAGAAGGCGCTGCTGATCGGCGTCGAAGGCGATCAGGGTCTCGGATTGTGCGTGGACCAGGGCCAACTCGGGCGCGAGCTGACGAAGCACAGCGACCGTCGCAGGCTGATTGTTGATGAACACACGGCCCTTGCCGTTCGCGCCGATCTCGCGGCGCAGAAGAATCTCATTGGACTCAGGGTCGATACCGTTGCGTTCGAGAATGGCTTCAGCGCCCGGCGTCGACTCGAAGACGCAGCCCAGAACAGCCTTCTCGGCGCCAAAACGCACGAGATCGCTGGAGGCCTTGCCGCCCAGCAGCAGGACAAGGGCGTCGATCAGGATGGACTTGCCGGCTCCGGTTTCACCCGTAAGCAGGTTCAGGCCGTGGCCAAAGACCGCGACCGCGTGGTCGATAACGGCGTAGTTTTCTGCGCGCAGTTCCAGCAGCATCGGAGTCTCTCGTCTTCGAGAGCATAACAGGGGGCGAAGGAAAAGCGCATCAACATGATCGATGGTTTTCTAATTTGGTGGATTGGGTCTACGGACTGAGAAGCCTATTTCGCTGGCGCTGAACACGAAGCCGGAGCCACCCAGTGGCCGCTGCCGGTGTAGATATGCTTCACGGGGTGAGTGTACACGTGACTGCGCACAGTCAATTCGTCCTCATAATGATCGTCGCCGTGCAATGTAAACAGATGCACAACCCTGACCTCGCCACCATGTGATGTACCCAGAGCGCCGGTGAACCTGTATCTCCCGTCCGGGAGCAGCCAAATCGAATTTTTAAATGAAATCATTTCGTCAGGAAAAACACGACCGAGGTTCTCTGTAGAGGGATACCACGGGAAAAAATATTCATAGAGCGAGTCAGGACAGAGTTGCTGACGAACAGGTCCATACACAACCTGAGTGCCCCTATAGATACTGATTTCCCAGGTCCCGAATTTTAATGGCATCAGGTCAACTTCATGCCCGGCAGCAGATGTGCCGTGGTCCGTGGACGGCGTGTGGCCAGCCTGCAACTCCGCGCCGGTAGAACCCCGCGGTACAGGTGAACCCTGTAGGCCAGCACCAAAAGCGGCAAATACAGCTACGGTGACAGCGACGGGCAACCGGAACTTTTTCACGCATCTCATCAGTCGCTCCACGGCTCAGTCGTTGTCTCCCAGTTTAGAAGGGAGTCAATCCGCTTTGGGATTTTAGACAGCCGCCCAACCAGAACCCCGTTCGGTCTAGCTACGATGTGCAGTTCTTTCTTGCTCGTGAGGACCGCAGCACCCGAGTCCAGCCGTCTTTCCTGAGAGTCTTACTTAGACGGGGCCGGACACGGAGCCACCCAGTGACCATTACCAGAGTAGACGTGTTTGACTGGATGAGTCCTTGCGTGAAAGGTAGCAGTCACCACATCGTCATAATGATCGTCACCATGTAACGTAACAAGATGCACATAGGTGACATCACCACCGAGTGTCATCGTTACACCGCCAAAAACTCGGTATCTCCCATCTGCGAGTAGCCTGGCGTAATCTGGCACAGACACCACTTGAAGAATCTCCTGTCCGAGATTCTCTGTAGCGGGATATGACGGGAAGGGCGACGTAGGATAGGTAGACATCGGGTAGGTGTCTGGACATATCTCAACTCGACCATACGGCGCATTCACAGATTGTGTCCCTTGAAAAACAGTCTGCTCCCAAAACCCCCTCTTGAGCGGTATAACGTCAATCCAATTCCTCGAAGAAGATGCTCCGTTTCGCACATGGGGGGTGGGGGTTACCTGTTGTTCAGAGCCAGCAGCGCTTCGAGCGCTGAGCGCATCGCTTGCGGTAGTACCAAGGGAAGCACAGACGGCCAAGATAATCATAGACAAGCAATTTTTCATATATCTGGTCATCATCCACCCCACGGCACAGCTGCTGTCTCCCAGTTGGGCACGAGGTAGGAGTTGAAATGCCATTTGCGTGTAACTGAGTCTAGTTCCAGCGCCAGCCGTCCAACCAGAAGCCCTTTCGGTACCGCCGCAGCCTCTACGGTGACCAATACTTTCCCGGCCTTAACGGCTGCGCCGACGTAGTTAACACCGGCTTCCCGCGTCACCGTCATGACGAAGCGGTTCCAGTCATCCGCATCATTATCGCTTGTAATTTCAACGCAGCCCAGAGTTCCTGAGCTTTGGCCTTTGGGCGGCCCCTCGTGAATATAGACCTGATCGCTTCTGATACGGAAGCCACCTGGCACGCCATTGCCCTGTCCGACGCTATGAGGCGCGTAGATACCATTCCACTCCGATACGACCTCAGACTGAGAGACTAGTCCTTCGTCACATTTGCGGTGCGGATCCCAGGGACGTTCAAAATGTCCACGAAAGCCAAACCGAATCGCCCGGAAGACACGGCTTTCATTGACGCGAACTTCATACGTGGGAACCCTGTAGAGTGGATATTCGTCCTTAGCAGCTCCGTGCTCGTAAGGACGAACGATCGCTACGCCCGCGATCTTTCCAGTTACGCGAACTCGAACCACTTTCATGGCACACCCATCTGCTGCACTGAACGCTGACTGCTTTGTTGGTCAGTTCCCCAAAGTGACGTCCAGGAGTTGCTTCTCATCCAGCTTCGGTTGAAGTTGTATATGCAAGGTGTGATTCGAGCCTGAACCACTGGTTGTGGTGAAGCTGCTGACCCAACCTTCGAAGTTGTACGTCATGATGGCATCCTGCCGAAGCTCATCACGCCAGTACTCAATTTTAATGGGCTTCACTTTGTCCCGGGTCACGCGATTGGCGAGATCGAACAGTGCGCTGACAACGGAGAATGGAACCGCATCGTTGTCGTGAATATCCACCGTTAGATCGACAATCATGCGTACACTCCCCATCATCGGCATGCCGATATCGTCATGGTGTGTAGAGATGCCGACTTGTGATGAAAGAGCGTTGAATTTAAGATCGCCGATTGTCACGGTCGTGATGGAAGAGGGGTCAGCCATGGGATTAAAGTTCTACCACATAGTGCAGCGCGGTACCGTGAACTCTTTTCCAATAGCAAGATGAGCCTGAAACGGCAAGCCAAGGGTAGATCCGAGCCTACATGGAGCAAATGACGGGGCCATGTTTGATGACATACCCGACGCTGATCGCCGTCCCCGCGTAACTCTGAACTGGTACCTGCCTGGGTACACCCAGCCCCCACAGCCCAAGTACACTAAGACAGACGCTATGACTGTGCTCACACTCGCTCTTTTCCTGCAGGACGCCACACCCGACCAGCTGGCCACGCCAGCGGTCGCCACGCATTCCAGCGCGCTCACGGAGATGCTGCACAACAGCGGCCCGATGGCCTTGACCGTGCTAGGGATTTTGCTCGCGGCCAGCATCTTTTCGTGGGCCATCATGCTCTCGAAGTGGCGCAGCTTCAAGGCAGCCGAGAAGCAGAGCCGGCGGTTCGTCAAAGCGTTTCGCAAGTCAGGACGCTTGAGCGAGATCGCCGCGGTTGCCGACCAGTTCCGGCCCAGCCCCTTCGTCTCCGTATTCCATGAGATCCACGACGAGTACCTGCGGCAGAGCGGAGGCCGCGGAACACCGCCCAATCCGCAGGCGATGGAACGCGCCGCGCAGACCGCCTCCAGCGAAGCAGTCACCATCATGGAACGCCGCATGACATGGCTCGCGACCATCGCGCAGTCCGCCACCTTCATCGGCCTGTTCGGAACGGTAATGGGCATCATCGACGCGTTTCATGGGCTCGGAACCGAAGGCGCAGCGACGCTGCGGGCAGTCGCTCCGGGCATCAGTGAAGCTCTGATTACGACCGCTGCCGGCCTGGTAGTCGCCGTCCCCGCGCTTATCGGCTACAACCAGCTCACAGCGCGGCTGCGCGAGTTCGCGGCCCGCTCCGACGACTTCGGCCGCGAGCTGCTGAATGCCATCGAGAACGCCGCCCTCATCGTTCCCCCTGCGACACCGGTTCAGGAAGAGCCTCTCCGGAGGACGCGCTAGCCATGGCCTTCTCTTCCAGCGGACGCACGCAGACGGCGCTTGCCGACATTAACATCACGCCCCTGGTGGATGTCGTCCTCGTGCTGCTGCTCATCTTCATGTTGACCGCGCCGGTGCTGCAGAGCGGCATCGTGGTCGCCGTGCCGCAGACCCGCAGCGTGAACCAGCTTACGGAAGAGCACACGGTCATCACCATCGACAAGGACCAGAACGTCTTCCTGCAGGACAAGCCGGTGAACATCCATGACCTGGCCGCACAGCTGGGTCCGACACCGAAGAACACCAAACGCGTCGTCTACGTCCGCGCCGACCAGAAGGTCCCCTTCGGCTCGTTTGCCTCCGTGATGGATGCCGTCAAACAGGCTGGCATCACGAATATCAGTATCGTGACGCAGCCGATCGAAAAATAAGCCGAAGAGAAGATTGAAGAATTGAAAACCAAGTTTTTGCTTTTGTTTCTGAGATAGGCCCGGGCTTTAGCCCGGGCATTGAGAGTAACCACAGAGCGGGCTTTAGCCCCTGGGACATGTCTTCTTATCCCAGGAGATATCCGCTCAAAGAAAGAGGGCATATCCCAGGGGCTAAAGCCCCGTTCGGGGGCGTATCAAAATGTCAGGGCTAAAGCCCTGACCTATCTCAGAAGCAAAGACAAGAGCAAAAACAAAAACAAGAAAAACGACAATAGCCAAAACGATCGCAACTGCAAATTTCAAACAGGTTCTAAAGAAAAAGACAGATGAGCACCTACGCCACCACAAGCGATGAACAGGACGACCGATTCGGCAGCGGCCTTGCCGGGGCGATCCTGCTGCACGTCGCGGTTGTGTGCGGGCTTGCCGCTGCGGTATTTATTGAGCACATCCGCAACCCCCATTGGGGCGAGGACACCTCCTCCGTCGGAGCGATTCAGGCGTCGATCGTCTCGGCGATTCCCTTGCCTCCCAAAGCCGCGCCGGTGAAGGACTCGGTGCTGGCGTCGGAGGATGTCACCCCCGCACCCAAGCCGCCGCCCAAAGAGGCTACGCAGCCTCCCCCCCAGCCCACCGATGTGCTGATCAAGGCGAAGACGCCGCCCAAGGTCGTACCCAAAGCCGCACCGATTCCAACGCCGGTGCCGCCCAAGCACGCGCAGCCAACCCCGGAGACGCCCAAGGCGGCGAGCGGCGATGCGGCAACACAGCTGCCGCAGTCGGTTTCGCAGCTGAAAAACGGGACAGCAGCCCTGACCGTTCAGAATCGGGTCTTTGGCAATCGCTATGCGTATTACCTGCGGATTGTGGCCAGCAAAGTCAATGAGAGCTACGCTTCGTCCTCAAGTGAGGCTGATCCTCGCGCTTCCATGAACAAGAGCGTGACGGTGCTCTTCGACATTCAGCGGGACGGGTCTGTCGCCAACCTGCACCTTGAAACCCGGAGCGGTTCTTCCACGCTCGATACCGCAGCAATGCGTTCCATTCAGCGCCTGGACAATTTTCCACAGCTTCCGGAGGGTGATCACATCACCATCGAGTACAAGTTCGACTACCGCCAACAGTGATCGATCGGGGATTGATGGGAGATTGATCATGATCCAAACCACTATTAACGCTGAATTTGCGTCTACCATTACAGAAGAATGATTGGAACTATGACATCCATCCGTGCTGGAAAAAAACTTGGCATCTTTGCCCTTCTGTCTGCGTTGATCTCGATATCGCCTGCAATGCGCGCCCAGGATGACCCCTTCCACCTGGAGACCAGCGCCGGCGCCAATCGCATCCGCATCGCCGTCGCTGACTTTAAACCGCAGAGTGGCGATGCCGGCAGCTTCAAGCACACCTTCGACACCACACTCTTCGCCGATCTCACGGCGGCGGGCATCTTCGACATGGTCTCCAAGGACATGACCCCGCAGAGCACCCCAGGAACTCCTGCCGAGATTAACCTCGGGCAGTGGTCGGCAGCCCCGGCCAGCGCGGCGATGGTGGCCTTCGGCAACCTCGGCGTAGCCAATAGCCGCATCGTCGTCAACGGATTCCTCGACGACGCCAAGAACGCACAGTTCCCGCAGGTCTTCGCCAAGCAGTACAACGAAGCGGCCAGCGAGGACAGCGCACGGCAGATCGCCCATCGCTTCGCGGACGAGATCATCTCCCGGCTCGGCGGCGTCGCCGGCATCGCCGAGACGAAGATCTACTACGTCAAGGTTCTCGGCGGCAGCAAAGAGATCTGGGAGATGGACTACGACGGCTCCAACCAGCATGCGATCACGCATCTGGGGGCGATATCGATCTCGCCCCGCGTCTCGCCGGACAACTCCCGGCTGGCCTTCAGCTCGCTCGGCAAAGACGGCTTTCAGATCAAGATGTACTCCCTACTGCTTGGCCGCCTCGTGAACTTTACCTCCGCCGGTGGAACCAATGTCTCGCCGGCATGGGCTCCGAACGGTACACAGCTGGCCTTTTCTTCCTCGCGCACCGGCGACCCCGAGATATGGGTCTCCGATCCGGAGGGCCGTGTCGCCCATAAGATCACCAGTTTCGCCGGCCCGGATGTTTCACCGACGTGGAATCCGAAGACCGGCGGGCAGATCGCCTGGATCAGCGGCCGCACCCACCTGCCGCAGCTCTACATCATGGATGCCGACGGCTCCGGCGTGCAGCGGCTTACCGATGGTGGCTACGCGACCTCTCCTTCGTGGTCGCCTAACGGACAGTTCCTCACCTTCGCGTGGGACCGCAAATACGGCCCAGGCGCTCCCGGTGGCCAGGACATCTACATCATGGAGATCGCCACCAAGCGCTGGATTCAGTTGACCCACGATAGCGGACCATGCGACTTCCCTTCATGGTCACCCGATGGCCGCCATATCGTCTTTGCAAATGGCAGCGGCAGCCGTGCGCGCATCATGTCCATGCTGGCAGATGGTACACAAAAACGGGCCCTGACAGGCTCCGGCGCGGATATGCCGAACTGGAGTTGGAAGTAGAATTTAGATAGTATCGTTATACGACATTCTCTGCCGAGTCCTTGATTTTGGCGGAAAGTTTATGATTACACACGCTTTACAGAGAAAGAGGACGACAATGATCTCACGTCAGTCAATGACTTGGAAACCGATGATTTTGGGCGCCGCGTTCGCGCTCCTCGCCGTTACGGGCTGCCACCACGACCACGCGTCCGGGATTCCTGCCAATGCGGGTGCACCTATGACGTCGGGACTTCCCGCGCCGACAGCCAGCCTTACGGCTGATCCGCCGTCGATCGACCTCGGTCAGTCCGTGGTGTTGAACTGGCGCACCACCAACGCCAGCAGCGTCACCATCGAAGGTATCGGCCCTGTGCCGGTCAATGGTACGCAGACTGTTTCGCCTTCGAACTCGACCAACTTCCACCTCATCGCCAAGGGCGATGGTGGCGAGACCGAAGCCAATGTGCGTGTGACCGTGCGCGTGCCTGTCGTTCCCAGCACGCCTGATAACGGAAACGGCGATATGGGCTCCGAAGCCGCCTTCCACCAGAACGTGCAGGACCTGTTCTTCGACTATGACAGCTTCGATCTGCGGCCCGATGCCCAGTCTTCGGTAACCAATGCGGCCAGCTATCTCAACGCGCATCCGGCGATCAAGGTTCTGATCGGCGGCTACTGCGACGACCGTGGCTCGGCCGAGTACAACATCACACTCGGAGAAAACCGCGCCAACGCCGCCAAGACAGCACTGCTCGCCGCCGGTGTTCCTGCCAGCCGCCTGCGTGTGGTCAGCTACGGCAAGGAGAAGCAGTTCTGCAGCGAAGAGAACGAACAGTGCTGGCAGCAGAATCGCCGCGCACAGTTCAGCCTCGACAAATAACCAACCCGGCGGAGCCGCGCAGGCTTGCGATTTCCATCCCTGCGCGGCTACTGTCGTTAACGAAGACTTTCTGACTTAATCTCAAACTGCGGAGACTGCCTCACATGTTCCTTTCCTCACGCCCTATACGCTTCGCCGCCGTGGCCCTGCTGTTTGCAGGGCTTTCGAGTCTGCCCGCCCATGCTGTGAGCAAGGACATGATCCAGTTGCAGACGCAGATCCAGCAGTTGCAGGACGCTGTCGCGCGCCTGCAGCAGTCCAACGACGAACGCATGGGCGTGATGAAAGACCTCGTCCAGCAGACCGCCGACGCCGTGAACAAGATGTCGGTCGCCGTAAACGGCATGGGACTGAAGCTGCAGAACCAGCAGGACGCCATGGGAGCGAAGTCCGATCAGCTCTCCGGACAGGTCCAGTCGCTGAATGACACGCTCGACGAGTTGAAGGCTCGCATGGCACGGATGGAGAAGGTGCTGAACGATATTCAAAGCCAGCAGCAGTCGGCCGCCGCCGTTCTCGGCAATCTGCCGCAGGCAAGTGGTGCATCGGCTGGCGCAAACTCCCAACCGGCAGCCCCGGCAGCCGCACCGAGCGACAACGGCGGCTCCTCTGATCAGCCAGCAGCACCTATTACCAGGCCCAATGCAAAGCCAGCGGCCGGAGATCCGCCGTCTGACGCGCCTCCGGTCGCCGACATGTATCGTTCAGCCTACAGCGACTACATGGGAGCGAAGTACTCGCTCGCGTCGTCGGAGTTCGACGATCTCATCAAGGCCTATCCGGATGACAATCTCGCGGGCAATGCCTACTTCTATATCGGCGAGATCAACATAAAGACGCAGAAACCCACGGCCGCGGTGAAGAGCTACGACCATCTGCTCGAGCACTATCCGGACAATGCGAAGATTCCGGCCGCGCACCTGCACAAGGGCGAGGCCCTGCTCTCCATGAAGCAGAACGATGCCGGCGTTCGCGAGCTGCGTGCGTTGATTCAGCGCTTCCCGACGTCTCCCGAAGCCTCACAGGCCCGCAGCAAACTTAATGGGATGGGCGTGCCGATTACGCCGAGGCATTAGGGAATTTTCGCGAATAGCGTGATGTAGGGATGAACCACTCCAGAATTGTCATCTCGACCGGAGCATGATGGTTTTATCGTCATGCGGAGTGGAGAGACCCGCAGGTTGTTAGCGCAGGCGATAGTGCCAGTACAAACAAACTGCAGGTCTCTCCGCTACGGCCGCAAAAGCGCGGCCTCCGGTCGAGATGACAGGGTATGGGTGGGATCGAAAAAAGAGCCACATCACACTCACGATGAGCCTGATCTACGCGCTTGCAGCCTGATCCCAGCCTGGAGTTTGCTCCACCCACTGGCTGGCCTGGCACCAGCTTGTCTCCATCTCTGGAATGCTAAGCAGGCCGTGGCCCTGCTTGCAGATGAGCTCGCTACCGTTCCACTCGAGAAGATTGTGCGAGGGACGGCCTACGCGTGCGGGTGTGGCAAGGGAGCGAAGGCACTGCTTGCAGCGTTGTTCCCGATCGTTGAAGGACCAACGCAAACCGATGAGCGAGAAGAAGACGGAGAACAAGATCTGCAACAGATCCGCCGTGTACAGCAAGGACATGCGAATGGGCATGCAAACATCCACACTCAGCAAAAACGCGAGGAGCAGAACGAGCGCCGTCTTTGTGGTGAAGAAGAGCTGTCGCTTGATCCAGTAGATCTTTTTACCCGGGGTGTTTTGTTCCAGATGCCGGTGCGAGGCCGTCGCGAAGGTGACGAAGACCACGAGTGGCGTTTCAATGAGGAAGCGCTTGAACTGGCCGCCAAGATTGAGGCTGAGCGAATGCCAACTGCCACTCAGAGCCAGCCCGAGCAGTGTGGAGAGCACGCATAGACCCAGAAGCGAGACGAGGCAAAGAATAGCAGTGCCGCTGAAGGCGCGTCTCCAGCTATCGGTGCGAAGCCAGACGGCGTCACAGGTGAGACCGACAGAGAGATCGGCGATGACCCCGAAGGTCCGAGAGCGACGATTGCGGCTGCAGTGGTACACATGCCAGAGCTCAGCTTGCCAGGTATCGAGCCACTCTTCTCGTTCGGAGAAGGGCACGGCTTTCGCAACGGTGCGCAGGAGAATGCGATCGAAGAGCGGCAGAGGAGAGGGGAGTCCGTGGCTCATGAGTGCTTCTCCGGAACAAGGTGGGCAAGGAGTGGATATCTTTGGGTGGCAGCGAGAGCGGCGGCTTTGCCTTCGCGCGTGACCTCATAATAACGGCGAGCCGGGCGCTGGTTGGACGCGGCCTCTTCTTCAGGTTCCCACTTGGAGACAACGAGCTCGTCCCGCTCGAGACGGCGGAGTGCGGGATAGACGGTGCCACTGGGCAGGCCGGTAACCTCCATGACATCGAAGCCGAAGCAGTAGCCGAGGCTGAGTGCCTTGAGGATGAGAGCCGCGCTATGGGAGAGACGAAGGGTACTCATAAACTATGTAGTATGCTATCACGAAGTAGTGTACTACATAGGGTGACGATCATGCTGGAACTCAAAAACGTGTCAAAGAGCTATCGCAGTATCCCTGCGGTGGAAGATGTGAGCTTCGTTCTGCGAGAGGGCGAGGTTCTGGGCTACCTGGGGCCGAACGGGTCAGGCAAATCAACGACGGTGAAGATGGTGATCGGGCTGATTCAGCCGACGAAGGGGAAGGTTCTCTTTGAGGGACGAAGTATCCATGACGATCTGGCGTCGTATCGGGCACAGCTTGGGTATGTGCCGGAGGAGGCGCAGGTGTACACCCATCTTTCAGGGCTGGAGTACCTACAGCTGATAGGACGGCTGCGTGGGATGCAGGAGGGCCTGATCGAGCGCAAGGCGCGGGAGCTGCTGCAACTGCTGTCGCTGGAGGCCGCGCAGTACTCAGCACTGTCGGACTATTCGAAGGGGATGAAGCAGCGGGTGTTGATTGCGGCAGCACTGCTGCACGACCCGAAGCTGATTGTTTTCGACGAGCCGCTATCGGGCCTGGATGCGGTCTCGGCGCGGCTGTTCAAAGACCTGCTGGTACTGCTGGCAGGCGAGGGAAAAGCGATTCTTTATATCTCCCATGTTCTGGAGGTAGTGGAGCGGGTATGTGATCGGGTGATCGTTCTGGCAAAGGGCAAGGTGGTTGCCGACGCTGCGCCGCGCGATCTGACCCGACTGATGGAGTTGCCGACGCTGGAGAGCGTATTTGCGCAACTGGTACAACAAACAGACACAGACCAAGTAGCACAGGAGATGGTGAACGTAATGAAGGTGCGCCATGGGTGAGAGCTATCGCATAACTCGTATTCTGGTCGACCATTTCTTCCGGCGCTTCTTCGACAACGACACCATCCAGGTGGATGGGGATACGCAAACTACAGTAGTGCGGGCTCTTTCGATTGTGGCCATGCCGGGGCTGCTGATTGCGTTCTTTCTACAGACGGCCTATCCGCTGAAGCCTCTATTCAGGCCTCCGTGGCTTGTGATTGAGGACCACTATTTCTTTGTACTGTTTTCATTTGTGGTGATGGGAGCGGTATCAATCTTTGAGTGGGAGATGCTGTTTCCCGACCGGCTGGATTTTCTGGTTCTTTCGCCACTGTCGTTGAAGCCGATGCAGATGCTGGCGGCGAAGGCGGCCGCTCTGATCGGCTTTTTGGTGCTGTTTCTGATTGCCTGCAATCTCTTTGGAACATGGGTATTGCCGGCGGTGAGCAAAGGTGACTTCTTCCGCCAGATGTACGCACACGCCGCTGCGGTATTGATGGCGGGAGTCTTTGCAGCGTTACTCTTTCTGGCGCTGGGAGGGGTACTGCTTTGCGTGCTGGATGCAGCGCGGTTTCGCCTGATTTCGCCGATCATGCAGATGCTGTCCGTGACGCTGCTGGTGCTGCTGATACTGCACTATATTCAATATGGCGATTCGATGGAGGCACTCCTATCGGCGCCGCTGAGGACTGCACGGTGGCTCCCGCCGCTCTGGTTCTTAGGCATATACGAGCAGCTGCTTCACGGAGATGCCGCGCAGCCGTTCGCACGCGAGATGGCACGGTATGCGATTCGCGGAACGGCGACAGCAGCGCTGGTGGTCTTGCTGACATATCCGATGGCGTGGGCACGGATGCGCAGGATGTCCATAGAGGGCGGCTCACACAGACAGGGGCCTCCCTCGCGGTGGTGGACTCGGCTGGTGCATGGGGTGATTCGGCGTCCGGGAGAACGCGCGGCATTTCACTTTATCGGGCAGACGATAGCGCGGAACAATCGTTACCAGGTGTATCTGGCGATGTACGGTGGAACAGGCCTCGCACTCGCTGTAGCGTGCGCGGTGAGGTTTCGCACGAGTGGCGGGAGTCTTCAGCCGGTGCTCTTCGATGAGGGTCTGCATGCGATGATGCCTCTCCTTTTGTTCTGGGTGATTGCCGGGTTGCACACGGCTTTTGCGTTTCCGCTGAACCTGCCCGCTAGATGGGTCTTTCGGATTACGGGGGTGAACATCAGCGAATGCTCGGCGGCGGCGCGCAAGTGGGCGTTTTTGTGCGCTGCGAGTGTGATGGGTTGTATTGTGGCTGTCTTGCGTGTGGCGGGATGGGACATCCGGCATCTGCTGGTGCAGATCGTGTGCGGTCTGTGCCTTTGTCTCCTGCTGACGGATGGATTCTTCTTCTTTCAGCAGAGCGTGCCGTTCAACCAGCCGAGGATGCCGGGGAGGACGAACTTCCCATTGATGCTCACGCTGTATATAGGAGTGCTTGCACCTTTCATCTTCGGCATGATTCACCTGGAGATGATGCTGGAGAAGAATCTGGCAAAGCTTCTGCTACTGGGACTCACGTCTATCGTGATTCACGTTGCCTTGGGTGTGCTGCGCAGACGGTCCGAGGAGGTCGAGGAAGAGATGGAGGGATATGAGGGAGAGTTTCAAGTACTGGGTCTTAGCTAGTACCGCGACCGCATAAACATAAAAAGGTATTCGTGTTTCTTCTTTTCTTGTTGTCATTCCCGAAGGGAATCTGCTGTTCGTCTGTGTCGCCGCGAAACCATGCGTCCCCTGCAGATATCGGCGGTGGTTCAAAAAGCAGATTCCCTCCGGGAATGACAACAAGAAAAGCAAAGCACCTTTTATCCGGTCGCGTCGCCAGAACAACCTGCCCCTGTTCCCTTCCCTCACGCACAACTAAGTTCTTGTTGCTCCCTGCTTTTTTAGCAGCCACACGTTTTCCGTTGCTGCGCATCTTCCCTTCAATCCACCTTTGACCTCTACCTTCGCGAGCAGTTTCAGAGCGTAGCTTTCCTGATATCGCCGGATGACCTCTTCGTCGCTCACTGAAAATGGCGGTCCATCGAGAAGACGTTGGTCGTACTCGTAGCTGACTAACAATTGCGGTGCGTGATCGGCGATCTCGACGAGGTGTACCGCGTAGCGGTCCCGCATGAGTTCGGGAAAAGCCACCAAAGCGGCTCTGTCATAGATCGCGTCGATTTGGCCGAGCAAACTTCTAGACAGAGAAAAGATGTCTCCGACAAAGACGTCGACGTTGTTTGCGCTATATCGGCTGATTGAGTCGATAACTGTTATGTTCGGTTCAACACCAAGCTCTGCGAACAACTGCTCAACGGCAAGCTTGCTCAACTCCGCGCCGGCAACGCGATAGCCATGTGACAGCAGCCAGTAGATGTCGCGCGTTTTGCCGCACAGTGGCAGAAACACGCGGCTCCCTTCGGGCAAAGAGAGATCACCAAAGTATGTCACCAGCAAAGGGTTGGCTTCTTGTCGATGAAAAGCGATTTCGTTCCGCTCCCATTTTCGATGCCAAAAACTTTCATCCATAGTCTGTTTTCCCGTCACGAAGCCGCGCTACTAGACCTTTTCTACAAGAGCTTTGATCGCAAGGCTCTCAGCTGTATCGAGTGAGTCGAGACCGTCGATCACGGCCTTGCGATCGCGCTCATTGCGGTTCTGGCTCACCTTCCACTTGCCCTCAAGCCGCCGGATCGGCAGTTCAAACCCGACGATGCCATTCAGCAACGTCCGGATAAACGCCTCAGGGGCATCGCTGACCTTCCATGGAACCGGCGACGCTGCTTCGTGGATATCGGTCAAGCTATTAAGGTGCTTCAGCAGCCAGTCGGCGTCTTGAAGTATCTTCAATGGGCCGTAGGCATGGACGACCGCATAGTTCCATGTCGGGACTTCTTTGCCGTGCTCGTGCTTGCCCGGATACCAGGAGGCCGAGATATAGTGCTGCGGCCCTGCAAAGATGGCGAGCGCATCGACGTCCGGCGTCAGGTCACGCCACTGTGTGTTGGCGCGGGAGATATGCCCCTTCAATACGCCAAACTCGGAGCCGTCCGCCTCAAGCACCATCGGAATATGCGACGCAAAAAGACCGGAGGTACTCATCGTCACCAGTGACGCAAGCGGATGAGCCTGAATCAGCGCGTGGATGACGGGAATCCGCTTCTCTTCATTCGCCTTCGGAATGTACATGGACCCTCCACTCGTCGCAGCGATACAGCGGCCTCAGTTCACAGCCTGTCATCGCCCCATCGGTGAACTCAGTTTAGTTTCGCAGCTCGCGTAAGGCCGCTTCGACCTGCAGACGCTGTTCTGCATTCAACGGCAAGCGAGGCAGGCGCGGCGAGCCACCGTAGTAGCCATTCAGATCGCAGCCATACTTGATACCTGCAACGCCAAGCTTGAGCATCAGCTCATCCGCTGCACGGAGCCGCTTCGCCTTCTCGGCAGATAACGCCGGATCGCCGTCCTTGAAGGCCGCAAAGACCTCATGACAAGCCTGCGGAGAACACGCAGCCAGCCGCGGCAGCGCGCCTGGAACACCAGCCTCCAGCAGCGTCAGCAGACCGGCTCCCTCTCCAGCTGCCATCACCTGAAATCCAACCGTCTTTGTGCGCGTCTTGATCGCCGCCTTCGGTGTAGCAACAGCCAGAGCTGCGCCTCCGCCAAGCGATTCGGCTGAAACAAAGGTTGCTGGACCTTCGCTCTCGGGCACGATCATCCGGCGCGTCACCGGCGCGAAGATCGTCGTCACCTTCACATCGCGACGCACATGCGTTGTAGCGTCAGCGATTGCACGATAGCGCTCGACCGTCAGGTCCGCATCGTATAGTCCGATGATGTTGGTGTGCTCCGCCAGCGTGGCCAGCAACTCAAACGGAAGCTGACGGGACGGCGTTGCAGCGTTGCTCCAGAGCAGCACTGGAAGCGGCGAGGCGTCGGCAACAGCGCGGAAGAAGAGGATTAGCTCATCCGCCGACAGCACGCTGTGCGGTGCCGCGAGCAGCACGGAATCGAAGCCTGCACGTCCCGCGCTTTCAGCGATCGCTACGGCAGTGCGAACACTGTCCTTCGCGATACCCGCGATCAGCACTTTCTCACGCGCTGCCGATTGACCGACAGCCTGCAGCACCTCGTTGGTCTCGTCGTCGGAGAGTGCGCTGGCTTCGCTGCCCGGTCCGAGGACGACTAATCCCGCAGCCGGGGTCAGAGAGTAGCGACCGGCATTGTGCTCCAGTTTGCGCAGATAGCTGTTGCCATCGCGATAGAAAGGCACCGTCAGAGGTATATGAATTCCGTCGATCAACATAGCTTCACCCAACATCTCGCGGCTCTAAGCCGTCACCGCTTCACTCTTACGAGATGCGTGCAGTGCCTGCAACGACTCGACGTGATACTCGCCCTTTTGCAGCGCTTCGATTCCGTCGGCAGCGGCTCGTGCAGCAGCCAGCGTGGTGATCGTAGGAACGCGGCCTATCACCGCAGCGCGGCGAATTGCCTGCTCGTCGAAGACACTCTCCAAACCGCGCGGCGTGTTGATGACAAGCTGAATGCGGTCGCTCTTGATGAGATCGACGGCGTTTGGCCGGCCTTCCTTCACGTTGTAGACCCGCTCTACCTTTAGCCCGGAGAGTTCAAGAACCTCGGCGGTGCCGTGCGTCGCCACCAGATGGAAGCCCATCTCCACAAAGCGTCGCGCCAGCGTTGCGACTGACTCCTTGTCATGCTCATTCACACTGAAGAAGACGGTACCCTCGCGTGGAAGATGCAGGCCCGCCGCGGTCTGGGCCTTCGCAAAGGCCTCGCCGAAGGTAGTGGCTACTCCCATCACCTCGCCGGTCGAGCGCATCTCCGGTCCGAGCACGGGATCGACGCCCTGGAACTTGCCCCAAGGGAAGACTGGAGACTTCACAAAGAAGTGGTCGCCTGTGCCGAGATCGCGTCCACTCGCAAGCTCCGCCGGTAGCAGTTCGCGCAGCGTGCGACCGGTCATCAGGCGTGAGGCTACCTTCGCGAGTTGAATACCCGTTGCCTTGGAGACATACGGCACTGTGCGCGAGGCACGTGGATTCACTTCAATCACGAAGACCTTGCCGCGCTGAATGGCAAACTGCAGATTCACGAGGCCCACCACATTCAATGCCAGCGCAAGCTGCCGCGTGTAGCTGCGAATCGTGTCGAGCACCTCCGCAGAAAGATCGACCGCCGGCAATACGCATGAGGAGTCGCCCGAGTGCACGCCTGCCTCTTCGATGTGCTGCATGATGCCGGCGATAAGGACGTCCTTGCCGTCGCACAGTGCATCCACATCGACCTCCTGCGCATCTTCGAGGAAGTGGTCGATCAGCACCGGCCGCTCCTGCGAGTACTCGATCGCAGTCGACATATAGCGGACGACCGCTTCGTCGTCGTACGCAATCACCATCGCGCGTCCGCCGAGTACATACGAAGGCCGCACAAGCACCGGATACTCCACGGTCCGGGCACCGGCGAGCGCCTCTTCCACACTGGTCGCCATCGAACCCTGAGGCTGAGGAATGCCCAGCTCCGTAATCAACTTGCCGAACCGCTTGCGGTCTTCCGCAAGGTCGATCGACTCCGGCGACGTGCCAATGATGGGCACGCCGGCAGCCTTCAACGGCAGCGACAGATTCAGCGGCGTCTGCCCGCCGAACTGCACGATCATGCCGATCTCCGCACCCGACGAAGCCTCGTGCTCGTACACCGCGAGCACATCTTCAAATGTCAGCGGCTCAAAGTAGAGGCGGTCGCTGGTGTCGTAGTCGGTCGAGACCGTCTCCGGATTGCAGTTGACCATGATCGTCTCGTAGCCATCCTCGCGCAGAGCGAAGGCCGCGTGGCAGCAACAGTAATCGAACTCAATGCCCTGCCCGATGCGGTTCGGTCCCGAGCCAAGGATGATGACCTTCTTCTTGGTCGTGGGGGCAGCCTCGTCCTCTTCGTCGTAACAGGAGTAGAGGTAGGGGGTGAAGCTTTCGAACTCGGCCGCGCAGGTGTCGACGAGCTTGTACACCGGGCGCACGCCAAGCTTCTCGCGCAGCGCACGAACCTGTGCCGTTGCGTCTTTGCCGTTGAGGCCAAACGCCGCAGCTAGCCTTTCGTCCGAGAGCCCCATGCGCTTGGCCGAGTGCAGCTCATGGGCGTCGAGAGCGATGCCCTCGCCTGCAACCGACTTCAGTTCCTCCGCGATCTGCTTCATCTGGTGCAGGAACCACGGGTCCATGCCCGTGAAGTGCGCGACATCGCGCACGCTCATGCCGCTGTCGAAGGCGTAGCGCAGATACGCCAGGCGCTCAGGATGCGGCGTTACGAGGCGCTGCGTCAGGCGGCGCGGATCGATGGTGTCCGCACTGCCCTTCTTGCCGGTCTCAAGCGAACGGACAGCTTTCATCAGTGCTTCTTTGAAGGTGCGGCCGATGGCCATCACTTCACCGACGGACTTCATCTGGGGGCCAAGAATCTCATCGGCTCCAGGGAACTTCTCGAACTGCCACTTCGGAATCTTTACGACAACATAGTCAATCGTCGGTTCGAAACACGCGGGCGTGGCCTTCGTAATGTCGTTCTGCAGCTCGTCGAGCGTGTAGCCAACGGCGAGCCGTGCGGCGATCTTGGCGATTGGAAATCCTGTCGCCTTCGACGCCAGCGCCGAGCTGCGCGAGACGCGCGGGTTCATCTCGATGACCGTCATGCGGCCGTTCTGCGGGTTCACCGCGAACTGCACGTTGCTTCCGCCGGTCTCCACGCCGATCTCGCGGATGACAGCAATCGCGGCATCGCGCATTACCTGGTACTCGCGATCTGTCAGCGTCTGTGCGGGAGCGACGGTGATCGAGTCACCTGTGTGTACGCCCATCGGATCGAAGTTTTCAATCGAACAGATGATGATGACGTTGTCCTTGAGGTCGCGCACCACCTCAAGCTCATACTCTTTCCAGCCGAGCACGGACTCTTCGAGCAGGCACTCATGCACCGGCGAGAGATCCAGACCACGCGAGAGGATCTCCATCAGCTCTTCGCGGTTGTAGGCGATGCCGCCGCCCGATCCGCCCAGCGTAAAGCTTGGCCGGATGACCACCGGGAAGCCCAACTTCGCGGCGAACTCAATGCCATCGCGAATGTTGTTCACGAGCATCGACTTCGGCATGTCGAGGCCGATCTTGTTCATCGCGTCTTTGAAGAGCAGGCGGTCTTCTGCCTTCTTGATGGCCTCCAGCTTGGCACCGATGAGTTCGACTCCATACTTTTCGAGTACGCCAGCGTCAGCGAGATCGACCGCCAGGTTGAGCGCGGTCTGTCCGCCAACGGTCGGCAGCACGGCAAATACGCCCTTCTTGCCCGCCATCATCTCGACTTCGACGCGGAGGATCTCCTCGACGTAGGCAAGCGTCAACGGCTCAATATAAGTGCGGTCGGCAAGCTCGGGGTCGGTCATGATGGAGGCCGGGTTCGAGTTAACCAGCACCACCTCATAGCCCTCAGCCTTGAGAGCTTTGCAGGCCTGGGTGCCGGAGTAATCAAACTCAGCGGACTGACCAATGACAATCGGCCCGGAGCCGATAACTAGAATCTTCGCGATGTCGTTCCTGCGTGGCATTACTACTCGCTTTCCTGCTTTGAAAGTGTGCCCTCTGTTGTGCCTTGGAAGCGTGCGGACTGGCGTTGAAAGAGCGCGGCTAAAACCGCGCTCTTTCAGAACCCGTACGACTCGCCTCCAACATTACTTTTTCCACTCTTCCATCATCGTGCGGAACTGGCGGAACAGATAATGCGAATCATGCGGCCCGGGGCTTGCTTCGGGGTGATACTGCACGCTGAACATCGGGTCTGTCTTGTGCTTCAGCCCAGCGAGCGTGTCGTCATTCAGATTTACGTGGGTCACGGCGACGTCATCGGGCAACGACTTCGGATCGACGTTGAAATTGTGGTTCTGGGCCGTGATCTCGACCTTGCCTGTTTCGAGGTTCTTGATCGGATGATTGCCGCCGTGGTGACCAAACTTCAGCTTGTAGGTCTTGCCGCCAAGCGCCAGCCCGAACAGCTGATGTCCGAGGCAGATGCCGAACAGCGGCTTCTTGCCCTGCAAATCCCGGATGTTCTGCTGCGCGTATTCCAGTGGCTCGGGATCGCCGGGGCCGTTGGAGAAGAAGATACCGTCCGGCTCCATCGCCAGCACATCGGCCGCGGAGGTCTTCGCCGGCACCACCGTTACGCGGCAGTTCTCGCGGGTGAGCATGCGCAAGATGTTCTGCTTGATGCCGTAGTCATAAGCGACCACATGAAGCTGCCCGGTAGCGTTCGGATTCGCGGACGGCAGCAGGAAGTCGCCCGTCGCATTACGCGGCTCCGTCGAGTCCCAGGTATAAACCGTCTTCGTGGAAACGACGCTGGCCAGATCGGTGCCATCCATCTTCTTGTGCGCTTTGGCTTTGGCAACGAGCGCAGCCGGATCATCGACCGCTGTCGAGATGACTCCACGCATCACGCCATTGGCGCGCAGATGCCGCACAACGGCCCGCGTGTCGATCTCTCCGATGACAGGAACACCATTGCGCTCCAGGTACTCGTCGGCGACCTCTGTGGAGCGCCAGTTCGAACTTACCGGCGAGAACTCGCGGACGACCAGTCCCTCGATGTAGGGGCGAGAAGCTTCTGCATCCGAGGGTGAAGTTCCGTAGTTGCCAATGTGGGGATTGGTTAGAATGACGATCTGGCCCGCGTACGAAGGATCTGTGAAGATCTCCTGGTAGCCGGTCAGAGATGTGTTGAAGACGACCTCGCCAACGCGTTCGACGTGCGAACCGAAAGCCTTACCGCGAAAGAGGCGCCCGTCTTCTAGGGCGAGAATTGCTTGCATTGACTCTCCCAAGAGAGTGGATTTTAACGATTTTATCAGCCTCCGGGGTGCATAAACGAAAAGACCCGGCTTTTGACCGGGTCTTCACAGTTAGAACGTTCGAACTCGAGACTATGCCCAGCGGCAGACCCGATGGCCGTGGCGATAGTGGCAGACGCGATGACGATGGTGCTGCGCTTCAGCTGCGCTGAAAGATCCAGCGAGAAGGGCGAGAGCGAAGAGAGAGAGCAGAGTGCGCTTCATCTAAAAATTCTCCAATCAGAGCGAACGATTTAAATTCGTCGCCGCCCATCATCCTAATGAGAAGCGACGACGAGCGAAATGGTTTTCTGGATTCAAAATTCCTCAGAATCAAGATAGATTCGCCAGCACGTTGTCGCTTAATTTCACCAACACTTCATCGTTTTCGACTTTTACGGGGAAAATGTCGACCTTTGCCCGCTCCGGCGGCTCAGCGATACCCGTCGTCGTATTGAAGGCCCAGGAGTGCCACGGGCACACCACGGCCTCGCCTTCGATCCAGCCCTGTCCAAGCGGCCCGCGGCGGTGCGGACACCAGTTGTCGAGCGCCGACAGCCTCCCCTCGACGTTCGCCAGGCAGATTGCTACCCCCTCCGCCTCGGCTTCCATCACACTCCCCGGCTCAGGAGCCTCCTTCGCCGCACACAACCGAACCCACTGGGACACGTACCTCTCCTCCGGCTACTTCGCCATCGCCATCTTGGCTTATTTTCTTTTACACATGAGATGCTGGACAGGAGCAGGAGAACCATGCCGAACCGCCCGTCCAAAGCCCAGGCCAGACCGAATTCCACCAGCAATGAACCCCCTGAAGTCGTCGATCCACGTTGGATTCTAAAGGCTCTTGGCGTGGTGATCGCCCTCGCCCTCGTCTGCGCCTACCTCGCCGTGTGCGGGCTGTTCTCCTACGGACAGTGGCAACTCGTGCTCCAGCCGTCACGGGCCATCGCGAAAACCCCATCGGACGTCGGGTTGGCGTCCACGGAGGTCCGCTTTGGGGTGGATGCCAGCGGCCAGCCACAGCTCGACGGATGGTGGATTCCTGGGGACTCCCCTGCCTATCCCACGGTCCTGATGCTGCACAGCGGCCAGGGCTCCCTGAGCGATGCCCTGCCGGACGCCCGCCTGCTCCACGACGCCCAACTTAACGTTCTGCTCTTCGACTATCGGGGTTTTGGCCGAAGCGGCGGCCAGCATCCGACCGAAGCGTGGATGGAGGACGATGCTGAATCGGCCCTCCGCTATATCAACGACACGCGCGGTGTGCCTGACAGCTCCGTAATTGCCTATGGGAGCGGTGCCGGCGCGGCGTTGGCAGCTAAGCTCTGCACCGAGCACAAAGATATTGCTGCGATCATCCTCCAAAACCCCGACGGAGACTTCGAGGCCCGGGTCCGGCAGGACTCCCGGGCGCGGATGGTACCCGTCGGCCTGCTCTTCCACGAGCGCTTCCCCCTCGCCGATCGTCTGCACACCCTGGCCACGCCAAAGCTGGTAATCACCTCGACCAACGGCAAAGCTGCACTTGATCCCCACCAAATCGCAGACCCGAAGATGACGGTCGAGCTTCCTCCCAGCCAGAACCAGGCAGCCCTGCATGAGGCCATTCGGCGGTTTCTGGACACCTACCTCGCCGGCAACCCCCAAAAGAGCCTTTAACGCAGAGGGCGCAGAGGTTTCGCGGAGGTCGCGATAGTTTCCGTGGCGGCCTCCGCGAAACCTCTGCGCCCTCTGCGTTAAAGATTTTGCCGTTGCTTGTCTCCCAAAAGGCGTGAAGGCCGCCAGTGTTTCGGCGGCCTTACAGAAGGGTGGGGAGGGTTGTGCGGATAGGGGATGCCGGTGACCGTGGGGACTGCTGGGCCGGCTGTTGCATTGTGTTACGTGTTACATCCAATAAGACGTAAGTTACCAGAAAAAGTTTTCCACTTTCCATATATTTCTTGAGGAAAGTAAAAAGCAGGTCGAAAACCTCCGACCTGCCTTCCATGGATACAGCGATAACACCTTATCCATAAACGAGTTACACGAAATTAAGGAAAGACGCCTGATCGACCTTAGCCCCGGGGAAAACGACCTCCATATCCCTGGATCCGAGCGTTTTATAGGCTGCTTCGCCCAGGACTCTCCGGAAATCGGTTGTCACGGTGAGGTCGCGCCCCTCGTTGAGCTGCTCGTTGGAGAGGCCGGGCCACTTGCCGTAAACCTTGCCGCCCCTCACCCTGCCGCCCAGGACGAACATCACATTCGCGTGGCCGTGGTCGGTGCCGCCCGTTCCGTTCTGCCGAGCTGTGCGGCCAAACTCGGACATCGTGACCAGCGTGACGTTCTCGGAGTCGTCGCCCATGTCCTTCCAGAAAGCGGCAATGGTCTCGGAGAACTCCTTGAGCCGATTGGCGAGCTGGCCGTTCGCTCCGCCCTGGTTCTGGTGGGTATCCCAGCCGCCGATGTCGGAGAACGCCGCCTCGACACCGAGATTCGCCTTGAGCAGCTGAGCTACCTGCTTCAGGCTGTTACCGAACGCCGTATTGGGGTAGGCGACGCCCGCTGCCGGCTGATAGTGGGCCGGATCGGCAGCCTTCAGCATCTTGACGGCTTCAAAGGTCTCCTGGCCGGTACCGTGCAGCACGGCGTCCGAACTCTCGTCGTACATAGCTTGAAAGGCGTTCGAGATCGGAGAGGTCTGGGGCCCCTTCCCGGCTACCGAGAAGTCGTTCAGGTTGGCGACCGCAATCGCCGGAATCTTCCCCTGCAGGGTACGGGGAACCTGGGTACCCAGCGCCACGGCGCGAAAGGCACTGGGTTTACCCGCCAGCCTCTCGTCTAACTTCTCACTTTGGAGCGCCCTGTTCAGCCAGCCGTCCTGCGTGACTTTGACGCCCGGCGTGCCCGACTCCATATAGTCCTGCGCGTCGAAGTGCGAGCGCGAGGGGTCGGGTGAGCCGGCCGCGTGGACGATGGCAAGGTGTCCCTGGTCGTAGAGCGGCTTGAACGCAGCCATTGAAGGATGCAGGCCGAAGAACCCGTTGAGGTCAATTACCTCGTTTTGCTTGATCGCAATCGTGGGACGCATCGCATAGTAGTTCTTTTCGGCATGGGGGACCACCACATTCAGACCATCGCAGGCGCCGCGCTGGAAGATGACAACCAGCTTCTTCTTATTGGCGGCAGCCGTAGTCATCTCCGCGTAGATGGACCGCGTAAGAAAGCTTGGGATGACCGAAGTACCAACCAGCGCCAGCGCACCGCCACGCATGAACCCGCGCCGGGTAACGGTATTGCGCCGCGGAAGATCGCGCCCGTGCATATCGCAACCCCAGTCGCTGGAATCGGTATAGATCGTCCTGGTTGACATGATCGAACTCCCTTTGCCGAAGGTGCAGCTGATAATCGCAGCGCGCCTTGCTGGTAGTAACTCTACTCCCGTACGAAAGTTGCCTGGAGGGGCAGAGTCCTGGTGATTCCGGGCTCAAATGCGTCCAGATATGTCGACGCAGACCTCCTGCTACCTTGTTGGACGCTCTATCTCCGCTGAAAGTCGGGAGATCCCAGCAGTAATCCTGCCATGGTGTCCAACGGAGTCACCGGCTGGCCCGGCTGGAAGCCCAGGCTCTGTTTCTGCTGTTTTGGACCGCCGGTATTGACCCGCAGGAAAGAGGCTCCAGCGCCCACATCATCGGGTTCGTTCGCCTGCAGCGCGAAGTTCTGTTGGGCCGTCTGCTGGGTCGCCGGATTCGTAAACTGATCCATCACGGTCTCGCGAGTATGGGCCGCTGCCGGTTGGCCCAGGAGCAGCGACTCGAGCTTCAACTCCGTGGCTGAGTTGGGTGAGGTGACAACCGGAGACTCTTCGGAATCTCCAAGCAGACGCGGCCAATCGGGATGAGTTCCCGGAACGTGGCCACCGCTCAGGACAAGCGCAAAGTTCATGCGCGAGACTAGCGCATTGCTGCTGACCCAGTGGTCGGCTTGCCACGAGTAGCCGTTCGGAGTCTGCATCCCGTAGATCGGCATGCCTAGCTGGTTCATAGCCTGCACCAGGGCGATGGGGTTCGCGACCGTAGCCTCGCTGGCGCGCAGCGCCGAGGCCATGAACTCGATCGGCGTCTTGACCTTGGCGCGATAGACCGACGGAGCCCAGAACTCAGGCGAGTGAAACATGGTGCTGAGAACGGCCTTAATGTCTCCGTCCGACTTGAGAAATGTGGCAGCCATGCGGCTAACCAATGCGGGTGGAGGTGTGTCGCTGACAAACCGCACCGCCAGCTTGTTCGAGACGAAGTGCGCCGTCGCCGGACTAGTAGCCAGGATATGCAGCACCTGTAGTCCCTCGTTCACGCCCCCCTCGGGGATCGTATGGCCGAGAACTGTCTTGGGTCCAGGCTCGTGGCGATTCTCTTCGAAGACGAAATCGCTGCCGCCACCCTGATAGGGCCGATCGATCGTCCAGCCGGTAAAGCACTTGGCGACCTCGATCACGTCCTTCTGGGTATAGCCGCCATTCACGCCGAGCGTATGCAACTCCATCAGCTCGCGACCGTAGTTTTCATTCAAACCCTTGGGAAGAGCCTGCGCAATCTTGGAGCCGGGAGCGGCCTGGCTGATCCGCTTGCCGCGAGACGCTGCCCGCGAGTTGGGCCCGATACTCTGGGCATTGTCCAGATATAGCAGCATCGCCGGGCTTTTGGCGTTGGCTACCAGGAGATCCTCAAACCTGCCCAACGCATTCGGCAGGACCGCATCATGCTCATAAGAGGCAAGCAGATAGGGTTCGAGCTGGTTCTTCTTTATATAGACGCTGAAGTGATTCAACCAGAAGTCGACCATGACCGCCTGCAACTGACGTTCCGAATACACATCACGCAATATCCGTTCCTGCGATGCTTCAGCGCTCACCATGCGGAGCGACCCCTGCATGGCTGCGAGATCTTCCTGCTGTTCCGGGGAGAGCCCATGCATCAGGACTGCTAGCTGGCGTCCCCTAACACCCTTACGGAAGCTGGCCATCTGTTCAGGGGACATCGCAACGAGGTTTGCAAAGCGCTGGTCCGGCGACAGGGAGAGAACAGCCGCAACCTCGTCTTCGTCCATCGGCAACTCATTGAATCTGCGCTTGCCGTTGCCCTTGACCTTCTGCATGGTTCCATCGGACATTAACTGGCTGTCTGCGTCCGCTGTCTTCGCTCCGCTCATATTGCCGGCTGCAGCCATGTCCGTGGAAGAGCCGGGAGCTGTCTTACTGTCTTGAGTGGCTTCGGCATTTTCTATCTTTGCAAGATAGGCCGCCATAGAATCCGCGTAGATGGCATGCTCTACGGGATCGGTGGGCAAAGGAGCTCCGGTGCGTGCCATCTGGCGGATCATCTGTGGCGTCGGGAAGCGTCTCATCATCTCCGCCTGAGAGAGTCTCAGGGCGGGAAACTGGTCCAGCCGCGCCTCGAATGCTGAGTCGTCGAGGCTCTCCGGATGAAGCTGGCGCTGGAACCAGGCCTCCAACCCCATTTTGTTGACGGCCTGTTCGTCGCCGGGACGAGGGCCAAAGGTCAGGCGGTTGAGCGCGTGGAGCGTCTTCTGCTGGTGGGTAAGCGGAGTCTGCTGAACATTGGCGGGAAGAACAACGTTGTTCGAAGGAGTTGTAGCCGGTACTGCGGCCATAGCCGGGGATACGACCATCAAGACACAGAGTGCAGCCACTGTAGCGGCTCTGCCTGCGTCCAATCCATGGCCGAGAGACGTTGCTGACGTTGTCATGGTGAGGTTCTCCTGTGGCGCGCCTGGCCCGTTCCCTTGTTCAGACCCACACACAGGTGCTCAGTTGCGAAGTAAGAGAACTGTATTTGCGGTTGTATTTCGGAGTAGCAACGGCCTTTAGGCCGCGGAAACAAGATCCCACCAGAAAGGGCTTTAGCCCTGGGCCTCTTGCCTATGCCAGCGAAGAGCCCGGGGCTAAAGCCCAGGAGAGGTTTTGCCCATTTTCCGCGGCCTAAAGGCCGCTCCTACTCCGAAGTGCAGAACAACTGACCCTAAAATGCTGCCAGATCGCTCATCGCCTGGAACAGGTGCTCGGGCTGCGGCAGAATCACGTCTTCCAGTAACGGTTGATAGGCCACGAACGTGTCCATCGACCCAACACGGCGTACCGGAGCGTCGAGATCATGGAAGAGCTCATCGCCGATGCGAGCAGCTATCTCAGCGCCATATCCCCAGCTCAACATGTCCTCGTGCGCCACAAGGACCTTGCTGGTCTTGCGCACTGAAGTTGCAATCGCTTCCCAATCGTAGGGGCTGAGAGAGCGGAGGTCGATCACTTCGACATCGATTCCCTTCTCGCGCTCCATCCGCTGGGCCGCCTGCAGAGCCCTCGGCACAACCGCGCCGTAGGTGATGACACTCAGGTCTTTGCCCTCTTTGACGACCTTCGCCTTCCCAAACGGAATCGTGTAGTTCGGGCCCGGATAAGAAGATCGCCCAAAGGTCTCGCGGTACAGGCGCTTGTGCTCGAGGAACAGCACGGGGTCGTCGCAGCGGATAGCCGTGCGCAGTAGCCCGATGGCATCGAGTGCGTTGGAGGGCATGACGACACGCACGCCCGGAGTGTGCGTAAAGATGCTCTCACCCGACTGCGAGTGGTAGATAGACCCGCCGGTGAGATAGCCTCCGATGGGTACGCGCATGACCAGCGGACTGGAGAACTGCCCGTTCGAGCGCCAGCGCATCACGGAGAGCTCATTGCGCATCTGGTGCATCGCCGGCCAGATGTAGTCAAAGAATTGGATCTCGACGACCGGCTTCAGCCCGCGCACCGCCATGCCGATCGCGCGGCCGGTGATGTTGGCCTCGGCGAGCGGCGAGTTCCACACGCGGTCGTTGCCGAACTCCTTCTGCAGTCCGTGAGTCACCTTGAAGACGCCGCCCTTGCCCTTTAACTTCCCGGCGCGCAGTTCCTTGTCGCGTGTAGCGTCGGCCACGTCCTCGCCGAAGATGACGACGCGCTCGTCGCGGCGCATCTCGTCATGCAGGCAGGCGTTGATGAGGTCGAGCATGGTGCGCTCATTAGAGTCGGCCGTCGGCTCGATCTCGCGCTCGAAGATCGGGTCGGTAGGCTTCAGGTCCTCCGAGTACACATGGCGCAGGATGGTGTCGGGCTGGGGCAGCACCGCCGCGAGAGCGCGGTCGGCTGCGCGCTGCACCTCTTCGTCTACCTTGCGCTCCAGCTCGTTGATGCCCTGGGCGTCGAGGATGCCCTCGCGCAGCAGCCACATCTGCATCCGCGAGATCGGATCGCGCAACCCATCGGCATGCAACTCTTCCTCGCTGCGATAGAGCCGTTCGTCATCACTCAGGGAGTGCGAGTACGGCCGCACGACATGGCCGTGGACCAGCGCAGGGCCCTTGCCCGCGCGGCAGTAGGCTACCGCTTCGACCATCGCCTTGTAGCTCGCGATGGCATCGGTTCCGTCGACCTCAGCAAAGTGAAAGTTTGGAAAATTCGCGATCAGGCGCGAGATATTGCCGCCGGGGGTGTTCGCCTCAACCGGCGTCGAGATGGCATACCCGTTATCTTCAACGACATACAGCACAGGCAGTTTGTTATTGGAGGCTGTATTCAGCGACTCCCAGAACTCACCCTGGCTCGTCGAGCCTTCGCCGATCGACACATAGGTGACCTCGTCGCCGTGGAACGTCACATCCTTGAACTCACGGTAGTCGCCGTCAGCCTTCTTCGCAGCCTCTGGATGATGGCTGAAGTAGCGTCCAGCCTCGGCACAGCCGACGGCGTGGAGGCACTGCGTCGCAGTTGACGAGGAGGGCGAGACGATGTTCAGGCGGCGGCTCGTCCAGTGCGAGGGCATCTGACGCCCGCCGCTGGCGGGATCGTCTGCCGCACCAACGGCCTGCAGCAGTTGATCTTCGACCGTATTGCCCAGCGCCAGGCAGATCGCGCGGTCGCGATAGTAGGGGAAAAACCAGTCATAGCCCGGCTTCAGCGCCAGACCGGCTGCAACCAGCAGGGCCTCATGCCCGGCGCAGGAGATCTGAAAGAAGATCTTCTGCTGCCGTTTCAGCAGGATCTCGCGGTCATCGGTGCGCCGAGAGAGGTACATTAGCCGGTAAAACTCGATAAGCTGCGCGGCGGAGAGGCCGGCAGCAATGGGCTCGCCTGCCGGCGATGCCATGATCTTGCTGTTGGACGTATTCTTAGTCGCCAAGCCTCTGTCTCCCCCACTCCAATCCTTGCAAGATTCTACTCGTATCACGCGGTGGAAAGGGTTGGCCACTTTCTATGGTCGCTATTCGGATATCGACCGCTCGCACCAGGTAAACATTCTCAGGGGGGTAATCTATGCGGCTTTGGGGATAGCGTTCCACAGACCGTGCATCTAACTCCCCGATACGCCCGTATCCTTTTCAGGAGGCTGTTCGACGAGATGATGCTTTTTTCCGAAGTCCCCCCCCAAAGCAAGTCCTTTTTGACACTGGAAGAAGGCTGGCACAACGATCTTCTGGAGTTTGTGCAGCGCGGCCTGCCGAAGATCGTGGTTGCGCTGGTGATCGCGTTAATCCTGCAGCAGGTCATCTCGTTCTTCGTCAAACGCATGCGCAAGCGCGCCGACCGGCTGACCAGCAATCCGCAACGGGCGGCACAGATACGCACCGCCGCCGGCATCATTCGGGCTACGTCGTATGCCCTGCTGGCCTTCTATGTGTTTATCCAGGCGCTGGATGCGGTCGGCTTCCCGCTGGGACCCTTCATCGCCTCGGCCGGTGTGATCGGACTGGGAATCAGCTTCGGGGCGCAGTCGATCTTCAAGGACATGCTCACCGGCATCTTCATTCTGATCGAAGACCAGTACAACATCGGCGATGTCGTGAAGATTGCAGGGCTGCAAGGCCAGGTCGAAAACCTGACGCTGCGCTGCACAACGCTGCGCGACGGCGACGGCACGCTGTACATCGTGCCGAACAGTCAGATCGCGACCGTCTCCAATCTGTCACGCGACTTCTCGGTGGCAACGCTGACGGTAAGCGTCGATACGCAGGTGAATCCTGACCGGGTGATGACTCTGCTGACAAAGCTTGCCGCCGATCTGAAGGCCGATGAGGCCTTTAACAACGTCATCATCGCCGAGCCACAGGTGCTCGGAGTGGATAAGATCACCGGCCATGAGGTTCTCTACCCGATCAACCTGCGGGTTCGGGCGAACCAGCGCGATGGAGTTCTGCGGGAACTGCGTCGCCGGGTACTCATCGCGTTCGATAAGGAAGATATTCCCTTCGGTATACCGAACAGCACGATACTGTTTCAGAAACCAGATCCGACGGCTACGCCAGGTGCTGCGAGCGTATTGCCTTCGTAGGGTCGTCGTGTTGGAGAATGCCGTAGAACAGTAAATTTCGGCAGAGCAAAACAGATTTCTAATCGACACGATAAACGCGCCAAAACATGCCTATCTCTATATATTTCAACATTTATCCGTTATCCACCAAATGGCTAAATAGAGTGGCAACGCCTACGCGGTCTCCCGTGCAGCCGAGATATCCCGCCCCTACAGGGCTTTACCTTCTTTTGAACCGTAACCCAGGGTTGCGGCGACACGGCGAGCAAAAGCGCTCGCCAGCCGCCTCCACCCTGGGCTGGTATATATCGCCCCGTTGGGGCTTGGACCCTTGGCGGGTTGAATTCCTGCGCTCCATGTTGTGCCGATGCAGGTGTCCAACAGAAGCAGGCACACCGTAGCGGAGATGGGGCACCCGGTGGATAGCGATGTCGGGTCCGAGCAAATCCCCTCTGTCAAACTCTCTCGCGCAAAACATCGACAAGTGTCTCTACGCTCTGTACCGGGGGCAGGCAGGCGTTTGCCTTGCAGACGACGGCGTAGCTGCCCTCTACGGAAGGAAGGTTCGGAAGGGTTTCGGCCAGCGCGGGGGGGAGATCATGGCCTACGCGAATGACGCTCTTGTTCACGGCGAATCCAGCGATCGCGGCAGCTTCCAGCTCGCGTGCTTGGCCGTCGGACCCAGCGATACAAATCTGCGTCGGAGACTCTACGGCCCGGCGCAGCGCCAGGCCGTAGCTCGCGGCGTAGAGTCCAAAGTGTTCGACGACGCCGGCGAAGGTCTCCAGCGTCTCCTGCGCGCGGGTGTTGTAGACCTCGCGACTCGTCAGGGCGGCCAGACGCAGCAACAACGTAGCGGCGATAGAGTTCCCTGCCGGTGTTGGGGCATCCTGCAGCGGCTTGCGGCGAGCGCTCAAAGCGCCGATGGGGGCTGGCGCACCGTTGACTCGTTCGGTATCGAAGAAGCCGCTGCCGGTCACGTCGTAGAAGCGTGCGAGCATGGCGTCGGCTATCTCCTGCGCGACGGTGAAGTAGCGCAGCTCGCCCGTAGATTCCCAGGCATCCAGCGCGGAGTTGGCCAGAAAACCATAGTCTTCAAGCACGCCTGCGACCCTCGCCGCGGACCCTGCGTTTTCTCCGTAGGCGACGACATGCGCCAAGCCTTCTGCGGGATTCCACGCAACGCTCAGGATGCGGTCGAGCGAGCGCAGCGCAAACGCACGCACCTCGGGCAGATCCAGGACGCGTGCAGCTTCCAGATAAGCAGCGATGCACATGCCGTTCCAGCCGGTGTAGATCGTCTTATCGACATACGGCGTCCTGCGCTGAAGGCGTGCGGCGTACAGCTTTGTGGCAGCCGCTGCGAGCGTCTCGCGTACCTCCTCCGGAGGAGTCTTCAACCGGCCCGCGATCGTTTCGACGGACTCTCCCAGGTGCAGAACGTTCTTCTGAGGATTGTGGTGCATGTCGCCGACATCGCGCAGATTGAAGTTCGGTGCCACCACGGCAAACTCTTCCGCAGTGAGCACCGCCTTGGCTTCGGCACGAGTCCAGGTGAAGTAGTCGCCGTCGTCTTCCAGCGAGTCGTCGGCATCCTGTGAGGCATAGAACCCGCCGTGCTCACGATCGCTCAAAACTTCATCCATCCAGCGCAGAATGCCTTTGGCAACACGCGCGAATTCCGGCACTCGAAAACTCTGGAAGGCATGCACGTAGTTCTTCAACAGCTCGCTGTTGTCGTACGCCATCTTCTCGAAGTGCGGGACGATCCAGCGCTCGTCCACCGAGTAGCGATGGAACCCTCCGGCAAGCTGGTCGTGGATGCCGCCCGCTGCCATCTTCTGGAGAGTTACGGTAACGACATTGCGGGCGCGATCGGCCAGATCGCCACCGCGCGAGGCCGCGTCGATCAATAGATCAAGCGCCGCAGAGTGTGGGAACTTGGGCTGCGATCCGAAGCCGCCGTTACGCTCGTCGAACTGCTGAACAGCCGAGTCGACGAGCTTTTCCAGTAGCGGTGAACCGGGATTGCCCGCGCGACCGGAGAAGCTCTCATTTTCTTCGATCGCCAGCATCACGCCGTCGGCTGATTCGTTCACATCCGCGCGCTGGTTGTGGAAGGCGTCGGCCATGGTGAGCAGGACGCGCTGAAAGCTCGGACGGCCATAGCGGTCTTCGGGTGGGAAGTAGGTTCCGCCGAAGTAGGGCTTGCCCTCCGGGGTGAGAAATGCAGTCAGCGGCCAGCCGCCTTGCCCACTGATCGTAGAGACCGCAGCCTGATAGCGCGTGTCCACATCGGGGCGTTCGTCGCGGTCCACCTTCACGGCGACGAAGTGCTCGTTGATCACTTCGGCGGTGGTGGCGTTCTCATAGCTCTCGCGGTCCATGACATGGCACCAGTGGCACCACACGGCACCGATATCCAGCAGCACGGGCTTGTTCTCGCGCTCCGCCTTGGCGAAGGCCTCAGCCCCCCACTCGTGCCAGTCAATCGGCTGATGGCGCGCCGAGCGCAGATAGGCTGACGCGGCGCGGGCTAGAGAGTTTTCGTGTTCAGTGCTCGTAGTGCTCATAGATTAAGGGTATCGCGAGCAGGAGGGAAAGTTGTGCGTTGTTCGTTCTCCGTTGTCAGTTCAGGGCAATCCCATGAAAGTAAAGCCGGGGAGGGTGAAATGACAGGCGTTGGGGGGAAGCACAACGTATCCCTTTGGCCTCTTCGGGAGTACAAGCACCCGTGAATGCTGAGGTTTCTCCACTCCCGTTGGTCGGTCGAAATGACAAGTTTTTGGGGTGGGTGGGTTTGTAGCTACAACTAAGGGCAAAGGCCGCAGCGAACATCGCTGCGGCCTTCGCTTTTATGGTTCTACTGCCTTGTTTCCTGTTCCTACTGCTGCGGCGCTCCTGGTGTGGAGCTGAGCGGCTTGGGAGCTGCCGGAGCTGTAGGCGCCGTCAACCCTGGGATGACCGGAGCCTGTGAAACTCTGCCCACTGCAGCGGCTTCGATGTTGATGCCGTAGCGATCCAGCGTATTCGAGACCAGCTGCAGAAGAGCAGCGCGGTCCTTGGCGTAGGCCGCTGTCGAAGAGATCAGCGTGTTCTCGGAGGTAGCCAGATTTCTGCCCTGCTGCAGCACATTCGCAGTTGTCGAAGCGCCGAGCCTGTACTTCTTCTGCTCCGCATCGAGGCTCTGCGCCGCGTAGTCGCGCGCTGCCTGCGCCGCCGCTACCTGCGCCCGGTCGTTGGTCAAGGCATACTGCCCGTTGATGACCTGAATCCGGATCTGCGTGTAGAGCTGCTGCAACCGCATCTGCGACTGGCGGAGCTCCATCTGCGAACGGGTCTGGTCGGCCTGGGCCGTCCGGTTGCGAATGGGAATGGTTACATTCACCCCAACGCCATAGTCGGGCGCGCTGTTGTTGAACGTGTGGCCAGCAACCGTTCCGTACCCAACCGTCGGATAGGTGCCGGGAGCGCAAATGTCGGTAGTAGAGGTGAAACCGCAGATCGCGCTTGGGTTCTGAGATCCACCGAGCGCGCTTCCCCCATAAAACGCATACGCATCCACCACCGGCAGCAGACCGTTCTTCTCGGCCTTGATGGTGATCTGGTTGTTCTTCATGTTCAACACCGCCTGTTCGATCTGCGGGTTGTTCACATAGGCCTCTCGAACCAGGCCTTCTGCGGGCATGTCCTCTTCCGGCAATCTGTCGAGACCTACGCGATCGGTAGGAACTACCGGTGCGGCCGACAACTGCGGATCGTTCAGGTTGCGGGCGATCGCCTGCTTCATGATGAGCTGCTGATACTCCAGGTTCGTCTGCGATTGGATCAGCGCCTGTTTATCGCTGGCCACCGAGCTATCGGAGTTCACGACGTCCAGCGGCGCCAGCGTGCCGATCTCGAGCTGCTTGCGATTGTCCGCGGCGAGTTGCGCGGACTGAGTGAGAGCGCGTTCCTTGGCCTGTTCGTCCTCATAGGCGCTTACCAGCCCCCAGTAGATGTTCTCTACCTGATTGACGGTGTAGAGGAGCTGCTGCCGGAAGGCGGAATCTGTGATGCGCCGATCGTTCTTGGCCTGCAGGATGAAGCGGCCGTTGATTCCCGTTCCAAAGCCCTGCAACAGATGCTGTGTAGCTGTGACACGGAATGTCGTCAGGAGCTGTGGGCTATAGCTGTCAAAGGCGTTGCCCGTAGTGACTCTGTTGTTGTTGAACGTTGCCTGCACCTGAGTACCGGTCAAAAAACCCTGCGTATAGCCAAAGTTGAAGGTCGAGGTGGCCTGATTGAGCACAGTAGCACCACCAGAAAGTGCAGGGCTCGATTGGGGTTGATCCGCCGACTCGTACTCGAGAGCGCTCGTGAAGGAAGGGTCCAGGACCTCGGGGGTCGGGCCGCCGCCGCTGGTGCTGAGTACGATTCCGTTCGCGCCCGCACCGCCGCCGCCCACACCGCTCGTAGTGCCGCCCGGACCACCGCCGCCGCTGATGGTGGTCGTCGTACCACCCAGAGTGTTGGCCACGATGCCAGTCGAGACACCGCGCAGTGAGGAGCCGGCTCTGGCGCGGAGCAGGTCGGTGTCCGCGATATCCAGGTTGATGCGTGCGATGGCGATGTCGTAGTTGTTCTCCAGCGCCAGCCGCACGGCGTCACTGAGGCTCAGATAGATCTTGCCGTTGCGCAGGAGGTCATCCAGCTGGGACGTATTACCGAGCCGCGCCGCCGCGTAGGTGGTGGAGGTGTAATCCCGGAACGGGTTGGGGAAGAAGGGCTTGCCCTTGGAGTAGTCGGTGGAGGTAGGCCGCAGAAAGAGCGGCTCGGTCAGCTTCGGGTCGGGAGCCTGGGGCAGTCCCGGAGTGCCGGTGGTGTCGTTCTGCACCGACTGAGGAACGGCCGGAGCAGTCGGGCTGACCTGAGTCTGCGCCTGACGGGAAACTTTCACGGTAGCCTGCTGGGCCAACCCCTGCGGCAGAATGCTCACCAAAGTCATTGCGACACAGGCTGTCGCCTGCAAATGCCTGAAATTCACGGTCCGTTTCTCCAACACTCGGTTCTCCAACTTCCCTATGGCCTAGACGATGGCATAGATACGGTTGCGGCAACCGCCTGGTTCCCGCGCACCTGAATCTGAATGGAATTGCGGACCCAGTATATCGTCCGTAAATTGAATAGGCTCGGGTTAAAGATGCGGGAACGCAACAATGGACCCACATAATTACGGGGGTGATAGGTTTCGCGTCGTCATCCTGAGCCGTAGGCGAAGGACCCCCGCATTCGTGGTGGCACAGACGCTAAGCGCGCCACAAGTGTTGATCGTGTTTCGTGTAGCGTCTGTGGTGGCACGAATGCGGGGGTCCTTCAGCTACGCTTCAGGATGACGACGAAAAACAAACAACGACGAAAAACTAACAACGACAAGGAAAGCACCGCCCTTACGACGTTTATGAACCACTGGAAGCTCACACTCAGTTATGACGGCACTCCTTTCCACGGCTGGCAGGTACAGCCGGGGCTGGCGACCGTTCAAGGCTCGCTGGCCGGGGCGCTGCAGCGCGTCACCGGGGAGAGAGTTCTGCCCCAAGGTTCCGGACGCACGGACGCCGGAGTCCACGCCCTGGCTCAGGTGGCCTCGTTTGCCCTGGAATCTCATGTTCCTGCCGCGAATCTGCTGCGAGCGCTGAACCATGCGCTGCCGCCCAGCATCCGTGTGCTGACCGCCGAGCAGGTAGACCCGAGCTTTCATGCCAGGCACAGTGCGCGGCGCAAGACCTACGAGTACCGCCTCTTCGAACGGAGAGCCTGCGAGGGAGAGGGTGGAGTTGCCGGCGAACGGATCTGTCCGCCGTTTCTAGCGCCCTACGCCTGGGACTGCCGCTGGACGCTGGAGTTCGAATCGATGCAGGAGGCCGCGCGGCTGCTCCGCGGAACCCATGATTTCAGCTCGTTTGCGGCCTCCGACCCCGAACGTGGAGTTCGGGAAGAGGAAACGGCTGAGGGCCCGAATCCGGTAAAGACTCTGCTGCTCTCGGAGTGGGTTCGAAGGGACGATCTGCTCGTCTACCGGGTGACGGGTAGCGGGTTTCTGCACCATATGGTGCGGAATATCGTTGGAACCCTTGTTGATATTGGCCGCGGCAGTCTCCAGGTGGACGACATTCCGCGCATCCTTGCGGCGCGCGACCGTAGTGCGGCGGGACCGACCGCGCCGGCGTGTGGGCTCTTTCTACAGTCGGTTGAGTACGATTCGATGCCGCCGGCTGATTAAACGCCTTTAGATTTCAACCGGCACGGACGAAGAACAAGCAACAGCAAAAGCTTTAACGCAGAGGACGCGGAGGTTTCGCAAAGGTCGCAGAGGGTGTCGTGGCGGCCTTTGCGTTTTTCCTCTGCGACCTCTGCGTTAAGGCTTTTTGGCTGCCCGCCAAGAATTTGCCGGGATAAGATGAACGTCTCCCCAATTCATCCCTGCCCGCTTAGGCGTCTGGGTTGTACAAGTGGAAGCATTGCAAGTTTGAGGAGCCCTGATGAGCGCGGCCGACAATCAGCGCATCGCCACTCTGGCGAGCAAACGCGCGGTACATGCAGCGTTTGCGTGGCTGCATCTGCACGAGCCTCAACTGCGGCGCTGGCAGATGGAGTGCATGGCTATTCCTGCGCCTCCGTTTGGCGAGATTGCCCGTGCGAAGTGGTTCAGCCAGCAGTTCGAGGCACTAGGACTCTCCGACACACATATCGATGGCGAAGGCAATGTGCTGGCCGAGCTGCGGCGAGACGGAGACGACGAGCCCAATGGCCCTGTGGTTCTGCTCTCCGCGCACATGGATACCGTCTTCCCCCTCGAAACCGACTGCACACCGCATGAGGATGAGTCGCGCCTCCTGGGTCCTGGCGCCTGCGATAACGGAGCCGGTCTGACGGCTCTGCTCGGCCTGGCGGCAGCGATGCAGTCGGCGCAGGTAAAGCCTGCCTGCACGATCCTCTTTGCGGCCAACGTCGGCGAAGAGGGCGAGGGCGATCTGCGCGGGATGCGCTATCTCTTCGGCCCGTCGCCCTATGCGAAGCGTATTCGTGCGGCCATCGCGCTCGAAGGCGGCGGCAATGCAACGGTTGTGGACCGCGCGCTGGGAAGCCGCCGGCTGCGTGTAACCATCACCGGCCCCGGCGGGCACTCATGGGCCGACGCTGGACGACCCAATCCGATCCTCGCGCTCAGTGCTGCGCTGATTGCGGTCGCGCATATTGGCGTTCCGCGCCATCCACGCACGACGATTAACTGCGGGACCATCAGTGGTGGGACCTCGGTGAATTCGATTCCCGCCTCGGCGACTGCCGATCTCGACCTGCGGTCGATCTCAGCGTTGCAGCTCGATCACACCGAGCTGGCCGTGCTCAAGACGCTGGAGGCCACGCTGAAGGCCGAGAGCTCCGGCCAGTTGCGCCTGCACGTGGAACGCATCGGCAACCGCGCCGCCGGCGAGCTGCCGAGGAACTCCCCGCTCGCTCACAGTCTGCAGGCTGTCGACCGCCACTTGCACCTTGCGACGGAGTCGCGCATCGGCTCTACCGATGCGAACCTGCCACTCTCTCTGGGTGTTCCGGCGCTGGCTATCGGATCCGGCGGTATCGGAGGCGGCGTCCACACGCTGGACGAGTGGTACGACCCGACGGGCCGCGACCTCGCCCTGCGCCGTGTGTTGCTGCTGCTACTCGATGCAAGTGCGCTGGCAGGATCGGGCAGCTTGGTAGACTCGGGGGCGTGATGCCACGCCCATGCATTCTCTTCGCTATAGCGACACTCCTGCTGCCCTGCGCGATCTCCGCGCAGCAGCTAGCGCCTGACACCATCTTCTTCCACGGCGACATCCTCACGGGAGCCGGGCTCGGCGGCGGCCCGGTCGATACCCCTAGCGCGCGGGTGAGCGCCCTCGCGATTCGCGACGGCAGGATCGCCCGTGGCGGCGACGATTCGAGCATCCTCGCCCTCAAAGGCCCACACACCGAACTCATCGATCTCGACGGCCACTTTGCCATGCCCGGGTTCAACGATGCGCATACCCACATCGCCTATGCGGGACAGCAACGACTCAGCGTCGATCTGGATGGAACGACCTCGCTGAGCGACATGCAGTCGCGTATCACCGCCTACGTCGCCCACGCAGCACCCGGACAGTGGATTCTCGGCGGGGGATGGGACCACACCAAGTGGCCCTCGAAGACGCTGCCCACGCGCCAGGACCTGGACAGCGTCACCGCCGGTCACCCAGCCCTGCTCGTCCGCACCGACGGCCACATCGCGGTTGCGAGCTCCGCCGCGCTGGCAGCCGCACACATTACCGGCAGCACGATCGCGCCCGCAGGCTCGAAGATCGATCTCGATGCGAGCGTCGCTCCCACCGGCATCATCCGCGAAGAGGCAGCTCTGGCCCTGATCCAGAAGGTGATACCGAAGCCGGACGCAGAGGTTCGCCGCAAGGCGCTGCAGCTCTCGATCGACGATGCCCTGGCCCATGGAGTTACCTCGGTGCAGGACTTCTCGGACTGGGAGGACTTCCTGGCCCTGGAGGCTATGGAACGAGAGGCTGCGGGACACGGCGGCACGCTGTCCCTTCGGGTCTCCGAGTGGCTTACCTTCAACGACCCAGTAGACGTGCTCAAGCAGCACCAGGCCTCGCATCCAGCCAGCGATCCTTACCTCCACACCGGCATGCTCAAGGGCTTTATGGACGGCTCGCTCGGCTCTCGCACGGCAGCGCTTCTGGCGCCCTACAGCGACGATCCCTCGAACTCCGGCCTGCCGCGCTACGATCAGAAGCAACTGGATGCGATGACGACCGAGCGCGCCGTCGCCGGCTTTCCTATCGGCTTCCACGCCATCGGCGATCGCGCCAATAGCATGGCCCTTACAGCGTTTGACCATGCGCAGACGGAACGGATGAAGCGGCTGCAGAGCCTCCTTCCGCAACTGCAGACCAGCACGAAGTCGTCTATCACCGTCTCTGTAACGACGCGCTACCGCATCGAGCATGCGCAGGTGCTGGCCCCCAAAGACTTCGATCGCTTTGCCAGGCTGCATGTCATTGCTTCCATGCAGCCCTCGCACCTACTTACCGATATGGCGTGGGCTGGAGACCGGCTGGGCCCTGAGCGCGTGAAGTATGCCTACGCCTGGCGTTCGTTCCTCGACCACCATGTCACGCTGGCCTTCGGCACGGACTATCCGGTGGAGTCCATCTCGCCCTTCCGCGGCCTCTATGCCGCTATCACTCGGCAGAACGAAGCTGGGACAGCGAGCTTCCAACCGCAGGAGAGGATCACGCTGAACGAAGCGCTCTTCGCCTACACGCAGGGTTCGGCGTTTGCGGAGAACGCGGAGAAGCAGAAAGGGCGGCTTGAACAGGGGTTCTTCGCCGATCTCGTCGTCCTTGACCGCGACATTACCAAGGCCACACCGCAGGAGCTGCTGCATGCTCGGGTGCTGCGTACGGTTGTCGGGGGACAGACGAGGTATCTTGCGCGGAACTAGAGTACGAACCAATCGGATACAGACTCCGCCACAGGGACACAGTCTGTGCCGTTCATGGTTTCGCGAGACCTGTTCCTGCCGGACAATCTTTCTGTGCCGGATCAGCTGACAAGACCCAATCACGACCCTCAGTAGGATCCATCACTACCGTTAATTGGCGCAGGATGGGCAGACCTACATTCGGTGTCCCCCCAGCCATGAAGATAATCTCCGGTTGATCCAGCGTAACGCTCCCAAGTTTTGCGGTCCCCTGGAGATGGGCGCTGAGGATGGGCTGTTTTCCTGCAGCCGACGTGACGTATCCAATTGGAATAGGAGCAGCGACCAGCGAAAGCTTCTTGATGTACTCCATCGGCAGGATGATCGAGGAATCGTTTCCGCTGTCCAGGAGGGCTGGGATCTTCCTATCTCCGATCTCAAGGATGGCTGACGGGAGTGCAGTCGCGCCATAGGGATTGGCCTTGCAATGCGGAATCGTATCTGGCGTCTTCGGAAGGAGGACAAGCCGGCTTCTGGCTCCTTCCATGCGGACTAACTTATTGGGAAAACTATTTGGGCCTACGACTCCAACTTCATCCGGAACCTCATAGGCAAAGGCCGTGGCGCGTGCGTCCTGAATGGCGACGCCGCTGATGCTGGCATTCTTGAGAAATGTGTCGTACCCGGGAACCGGTTTTCCCGTATCTCCGTCAACGGAGGGTGACGGCCCGGTGTTGGGCAGATGGAGTCGATCGGCGACTTTGAGATCTACGAGGTTGCCGTTTGACCCTGTGTCGAAGACGACCGGGAGCGGCAGGCTATCGCCCACGCGCAACATCACCATCATCCGCCGCTCCGACATGTAGAGACGAATGATCTCGCGCTTCACAGGCACCTCTACGGAGGCCTTCGAGGTCTCAACCTGCGGTGAAACCGGGGCTGGGTTTGCGGCAGCTTGAAACGCGCTAGCGCGGAGAACGATGCCAGATAAAAAAATTGCGGCCAGCCATATTCTTGTCCTGGTTCTTGTCCTGCAAATCATCGACCCTCCCTTTCAATAGTACGATTCGTACTATTTCATAGGTGGGGTACGCTTGCAAGTGGGAAGGATACAAATGCTCACAGAGCTGGAAGGCGCGATTCTGTCAGAGATCGAGCATCGCGGACAAAAAACGGCATTTCAGGTGCGCCGGGCGTTTGCAGTCTCTTTTTCTCTGGAGTGGAAAGGGAGCGCTGGTGCTGTCTATCCCGCGGTCAAGCGTCTGGAACAACGGGGTCTCATTCAGGCATCGGTCGCGCAGGGGGGTAGAGCCACGCGAACCCTTTCCCTGACGGAGCTGGGCAAGGAAGAGCTGATGTCCTGGGCCTGTGATCCAATCCGGGCTACCAGCATCGGTATTGACCCATTTCGGTTACGCTCCGGAATCTGGACTCAACTGACACCCGGGCAGCGAAGAAAGGTCTTTGCCGGGATTCGAAAAGAAATTGAAGCAAGCATTCCGATTCTGGAGAGATACGTCACTGAGATCGATCGAATCGAGCGTCTCCGCGTGGAGCTAGGCATCGCGGTACAACACGCAAGATTGAAGATATTGGATCGCTGGAACTCGGAACAACTCTGAGCGGTCTGAGTTCGCCATGAGACCAAGGATATTGCTCCTGTTTTCCCTTCCGACATTCTCTAGAGGAGACCCGCTCGCGCCACGATGCCCACCACCCCGACACGTTCGCAGGCTCTCACAGCCCATCTCCTACTGATAGGAGTGACGTTCGTCTGGGGCACGACGTTTCCGCTGGTCAAATCGGCTCTGCGTGATGTCTCGCCACTGGTCTTCAACCTGTTGCGCATGGTTCTGGCCTTCGCAATTCTGGCAGGATTGAATGCGCGCAGCCTGCGCGGCCTTAGCCGGAGCGACCTGCGCTTCGGTGCGATTGCAGGGTTCTTTCTCGGGCTCGGGTATCAGTTCCAGACCGCAGGACTGGCGCGGACATCCGCCTCGAAGTCCGCCTTCATCACCGGGCTCGTCGTGGTCTTCGTTCCGCTGCTGAGTGCCATTCCTTTGGTACGCGCAGCAGGCGCAGCCAGACCAGGAATATACGCCTTCGCCGGAGCACTCGCGGCCTTTGCGGGGCTTGTGCTGTTGACGACACCGCCTGGCTCGGGAGCTGCACTGCTGAGCGGGCTTGGTGTCGGCGAATGGCTTACGCTGTGCTGTGCCGTGGGGTTTGCCGCGCATATGCTGACGCTATCCCGTGCCGCACCGAACGTCTCCGCCCGCCGTCTGGGGACGCTCCAGATCGGCTTCGCCGCTCTTGTGATGCTGGTGACGTTGCCGCTGGGCGGACATCCGGTGTTGCATCTCACCTGGCGTGTCGGAATCGCTCTCGCGGTTACGGCAGTCTTCGCCACGGCAGCGGCGTTCACCATCCAGAGCTGGGCGCAGCAACATATCCCGGCCTCGCACGCGGCCTTAATTCTGACTCTGGAGCCGGTCTTTGCGTGGCTGACTTCGCTGCTTCTGCTGCATGAGCGGCTGGGAACGAGGGCGCTCTGCGGAGCGGCGCTGATCCTGGCAGGAATTCTCGCCGCCGAAGCCGGGCCAACTCTTCGGCAAAGCCGAGTATCCTAGAGGAAGCTGGTTTATAGGCCATCTCGCCCTGGCAGCGGTATCGCGACATTTCAGGGCGGAGAGAGTCTATAAGAGCGGCGAACTGAAAGCCTCTCCACGGAGGTCATCGACCGGGTCCTAAGGGCGCACGGTACGATCTCAATTGAGAACGAGGAAAATAAACAGATGGAATCACCGAAGAATATTGGGCGCGGCCTGTGGGCAACTCTCCGCAGCGGTCGCTTGACCACCACCTTCACCCTTTTGGCTGTACTCTCTGTCGGCATTCTCGCGGGCTCGGTGCTCACCAGCAGCGTCAGCGGCAAAGAGCAGCAGCGCATAGACTCCAGCGATGCACGGCCGCTGGTCATCCCCTCGCCGGCTACGCTCTCCAACGGCTTCTCCGCGATCGTCAAGCAGGTGGGCCCGGCGGTGGTGAACATCAACACCGAATCGCTGCCCAAGCAGTCGAGCAGCAAGCCAGGCCGCCGCGGTCTGCAACGCGGTCCGCTACAGCAGACACCGCCGAATGGCGATGACGACGATCAGGGCCAGGGCGATGCGCAGGACTTCTTCAAGCGCTTCTTCGGCGGCGGTGGTGAGGATGCACCGGATTCCGGCCCGCGCCGCGCACTGGGCTCGGGCTTCATCGTCGATCCGCGTGGCTACATCATCACCAACAACCACGTCGTCGACAAGGCCGACCACATCTATGTGAAGCTCTCGACCGATCCCGATGCCACTCCCGGCGATCCGGGCCGTCCGGCTACTGTGATCGGCGTCGATAAGGACACCGACATCGCGGTCATCAAGATCGACACCAAGGAGGCGCTGCCGGTCATCAAGCTGGGCAACTCCGAAGGCGCGCAGGTTGGCGACTGGGTGCTGGCTATCGGCAGCCCGTTCGGCCTGTCGCAGACGGTCTCGGCCGGCATTGTGTCGGCGAAGAACCGCTCTATCGACGAGGCCCCCGGCCCCGGCGGCGTTGCCACCAACCAGTTCCAGAAGTTCATCCAGACGGATGCGGCCATCAATCCCGGCAACTCCGGCGGTCCACTGGTCGACATGGCCGGCCAGGTCATCGGCATGAACACCGCCATCTACACGCAGTCGGCCGGTTCGGAGGGCGTCGGATTCGCGATGCCGTCGAATACACTCGCCAACGTCTATAACATGCTGATCGGACCCGAGCACAAGGTCACGCGCGGTTCCATCGGTATCCAGTTCCAGGCGGCACAGTCTTCGGCAGTGGGCCGCATGTACGGCTTCGCGAACGGTGGCGTCATCGTCGGTTCTGTGGTGCCGAATGGCCCGGCGGCAAAGGCCGGCCTGCAACCCCAGGACGCCATTGTCTCGATCGACGGCACTCCCATCAAGGACGGCGACGGGCTCGTCGCCATCATCTCGGAGAAGCGTCCGGGCTCGACGGTGAAACTAGGTTATCTGCGTAATGGCAAGCAGGAGACTGCCACTGTCGGCATCGCTGACCGTGCCAAGCTGTTCGCCGACCTGGGCAACGCCCCCGACGACTCGAGTACACCCGAGGAGTCCGATGCCGGCCAGAGCAAGCTTGGCATTGTCGTCCAGCCCACCACTGCAGCAACCGGCAAGAAGCTCGGCATCACAGGTGGCGTAACTGTCACCAGCGTTCGTCCCGGGTCGTTTGCCGATGAGATCGGCCTGCCACAAGGGTTTGTGATCACCGAGATCAACCGTCATCCCGTAACGGACCAGGCAAGCTATAGCAGCATCATCTCCGGTCTGAAATCTGGCTCTGACGTTGTGTTCGTAGTTCGCGACCCACAGGCTCCGAGCAGAGGCAACACCTACGTTGGCGGAACATTGCCGTAAACAGTAAGCATGAAAAGAGATACGGCGCAGGCTTCGGCCTGCGCCGTATCTTTTCGGGCTGCTTATCCACAACCTGCATCTGGGCCGTTAACCCCTGGGCCTTGATTACTGGCGTGTAAATACGCTACCCTGAACCCATATTGCCGAGCGATCTCAATCTAACGCTTGACACACACTCCGGATTCAAGGGGATGAACTGATGCGCACATATCTCGCCACGATGGTTTCGGCTGGTCTGCTGCTGATCGCAGTTCCGTGTTTCGGCAGCCCTCGCTCAAGACATAGCGCTGCGAACACTCACGCAACCGTACGGAACTCCGCGCGGTACTCTCACGGCACCCTGCGGACTGTGGCGCATCATGAATCGGCTCCAGGCATGGCTCCGGAACGCGCCACCGAGATTCAGTCGGCGCTGATCAAGTCCGGCTACATGACGGGCGAGCCCACAGGCACATGGGACTCCCAAAGCGTAGCCGCCATGCAGAAGCTGCAAGGCGAAAATGGCTGGCAGACCAAGATCACTCCCGATTCGCGCGCGCTGATCAAGCTGGGGCTTGGACCTCAGCAGCCTAACTAAGCGAATCACACAGACCTCGCTTATTCTCAAACAATGAAGGTCTCCCCTCTCCGAATACTTTTTGGATGGACACTCGCGGTTGCCGCCTGTGCTCAGGCCCATGCCATTGAGCTCAGGGTCTCGTCGAAGGCGCTGGAGCAAACTCTCGCCAAACAGCTCTTCACGGGTGAGGGCGGACGCTACTACATTCGCGGCAACGCCAAATCGGCATGCTACGTCTATGCTGAAGCTCCGAAGGTCAGCTTCGTGAGCGACCGCGTCATGGTGCATGTGAAGACGCACTCCAAGCTTGGGACAAGCGTGCGCGGAGCCTGCATCGGTATCGGACTCAACACGGATGCGGACGTCTCCATCATCCCCGATGCGCAGGGCGAGATCATTGGCTTTCGCGATGCGCGGGTCGAACACCTGAGCGAGTCGAAGGAGCTCAACTTCCTCCTCGTTCCCTTTTTAAGCCGCCAACTGCCGCAGCAGATGAAGGTCAATGCCGCCGACCTGATGCGGCAACTGCTGGCCAACTCTGCGCAGACGACGGGCTATGACCTCAAGCTCGACAACCTGAAGATTCACTCGATGCAGGTGGATGGAGATGCGCTCGCCGTGGATCTCGATGGCACGCTTTCGGTGCATTAGTATCTGGGCCTGGAGTTGTCAGATGTCAGTTCTCAGTTGTCAGCAAAAACAACTGAGAGCTGACAACTCAGTTGTCATTACAGGGCCTTAGCGCCCTTACAAAAGTCTTACACGCGGCCTTGCGAATCTCCTCTATCGTCATAGTTGTGCTTGAACATTTTCAAGTCCACAGGCACAGAGGATTGACGCAGCAATGAACTCTCTCTTGACGCAAGCCGAAGTCGACGACATGGCTACCCAGCCGGCGCCCGCAGCAAACCCCCTCGACGTTGTGAAGCAGACGACGCAGAAGATCAAACAAGACCTGCGCATGGGCCGTGAGTACCAGCAAGGCCGCATCAACTGGATCACGACCATCGCCATGGGCCTGTTCCATGTCGGCGCTATCGCCGCGCTCTTCTTCTTCTCGTGGAAGAACCTCGCGATGGCCGTCGTCATGTACTTCTTCGCGATCAACGTCGGCATCGGCATGTCCTACCATCGCCTGCTTACGCATCGCGGCTATCGCGTTCCGCGCTGGCTCGAGTACTTCCTCGCCGGCTGCGGCACCCTGGCCCTTGAGGGCGGACCGATCTTCTGGGTAGCGACGCATCGCGTGCATCATCAGAACTCCGACGACGAAGGCGATCCGCACACACCGCACGACGGCACGTGGTGGGCTCACGCTGGTTGGATTCTTTCCGGCCGCGCTCTGCACTCGGAGACGGCGCTGCTGGGCCGCTACGCTCCCGACCTCTCCCGCGACCGCGTTCATGTCTGGCTGTCGAAGTACCACTGGCTGCCCTTGACCATCACGGGTCTTCTGCAGGTCGCGCTCGGCGCGGCGCTGGCTCCCGCAGGTCATCACGTCGCCGGTGCAGTCGGCATGGTGCTGTGGGGAACGTTCCTGCGCGTCACGCTTGGCCTGCATGCAACGTGGCTGGTCAACTCCGCGACACACCTCTGGGGTGCGCGCCGCTTTGAGACCAAGGACGACTCCCGCAACAACTGGTGGGTTGCGCTTCTGACCGGCGGCGAAGGCTGGCACAACAATCACCACGCCCACCCCGTCAGCGCACGCCACGGCCTTACCTGGTATGAGTTCGACATCAACTACTACGGCATCTGGGTGATGGAGAAGCTCGGGCTCGCGAAGAAGGTTCAGATCGCGCAGTTCGATCCCGCCAACCCCAAACCGGCTGGCGTCAACTAAACCGCTTCGATTCGAGTATCCAAAAGCGCAGAGTTCAGACTCTGCGCTTTTGTTTGTTTTTCGTCGTCATCCTGAAGCGTAGCTGAAGGACCCCCGCATTTTGCTGGTGGTGGCAGGTACTTCCGTGGCACCACAAATTCGGGGGTCCTTCGCCTACGGCTCAGGATGACGGCGAAAAACGGACCGCAGTCGATATACTCTGGAGAACGTCTGATCTCTCAGCGCAACCATGAACTTCAACCGACGTCGCGGAGCTATCGCCCTCTTCATCACGCTCGGTGTCTTTCTGAGCGGCGTCGCCGTCACGCTCAATATCGGTTGGATCCTGCTCAACACCCGCCGTCTGGCTATCGATATTCTGGGGGTCATTCTCTTCTCCGCGCTTATCGCGGGCGTGGTGCTGAATACTGTCTTCCTGGTCCGCGAGGTGCGGCGCAACGAACGGCAGGACTCCTTTTTGAATGCCGTCACCCACGAGCTCAAGACGCCCATCGCCAGCATCCGCCTTTATCTGGAGACACTGCAGCGTCATCCGGTCGACGAGGCGCAACGCCAGCGCTTCTACGGCATCATGCGCTCGGACACCGACCGTCTGCTCGGTACTGTCGAAACGGTCCTCAAGGCGGGCGAACTCGGCCAGCGGCACAGGGAGCAGCAGCGCACTCGCATTGAACTCTATCCTCTGGTCGCGGAGTGCATCCAAACGGTGCTTCACCGTCATCATCTGTTGCCGGAGACCATCACCCTCGCTGAGGTTCCCGGCCGCGTCCGCCTCTATGTCTTCGGCAACGCCGAGGACCTGCGCACAGCGGTCATGAACCTGCTCGATAACGCGGTGAAGTACTCTCCAGACGGAGTTCACATCGTCTGCGAGCTGCGCATCGAGAAATATACCTGGGCCGTGCTCTCCATCACTGATACCGGCCTCGGCATTCCTCCTGATCAACTCAAGCGCATCTTCAAGCGTTTCTATCGCGCGCCCACCAACGATCTGGTCAAGATCAAAGGGACGGGGCTGGGTCTCTTTCTTGTTCGCGCCATTGCGCGGCAACACGGCGGAGAAGTTCGCGCGGCAAGTGAAGGCCCCGGCAAGGGTTCAACCATGCTGCTGAAGCTGCCGTTGGCCATTGGCAAGGATGCGACGGACTCACCCAAAAACACCTAAGCTGGATCGTCTACTCTGGGATGCGGGAGCTCACAACGCGAATGCCACAACAACCTCTCATCGCCGTCGTCGAAGACGAAGAGCATCTCGCCCAGGGTCTGCTCTTCAATCTGGAGGCGGAAGGCTATCGCGTGCATCATGAGGCCGACGGCGACTCCGCGCTGGCATGGCTGCTGGCCGCGGCAGAACAGCCTGCAGCTGTTCTGCTCGACGTTATGCTTCCCGGCCGCGACGGCTTCTCGATCGTTCGAGCGCTGCGCGAGGCCGGGCACTACACACCGGTCCTGATGCTGACCGCTCGCGGACGCAGCGAAGACGTCGTAGAAGGCTTTGCCGCAGGCGCGGACGACTATCTGCCCAAGCCCTTCGATCTGACGATCCTGTTCGCCCGCCTTGGAGGCTTGCTGCGCCGCATGCACTGGCAGCGCGCACAGACTCCAGCGGCAGACCTCGCTCCTGCGGTGTCCGCCGGGAAAGAGTCTGCGAACACCATAGACGTCTACCACTGCGCCGGGCGCACGATCAACTTCGACGACCTGGAGATTCGCACTCCCGACAAAGTTGTCCACCTCACGCTCATGGAAGCGGATTTGCTTCGTTATCTCATTGAGCGACCGGGCAAGATTGTTGCGCGTAAAGAGATCCTCGAAAAGGTCTGGCACGTCCACGAAGATACCGACACTCGCGCGATCGACAACTTCATCGTCCGCCTGCGCCGCTATCTCGAGCCCGATCCTTCTAACCCGGTGCATCTGCTGACGGTGCGTGGTGTTGGGTATCGCTTTATGCCGGAAGAGCAGGGATTAGGGATTAGGGATTAGGGATTATTTTGTCGAGGCTGAAGATCAGCGTTACTTTTTCTTGAGAAGTTTCTAATCCCTAGTCCCTAGTCCCTAATCCCTAATCCCTGACTCTCCGATACACTTAACGCAGCCGCATGGACGCGGCATCAACTTGCGCATCTTCACTCGGTACATTCTTCGGGAGGTTGTCGGCTACGCTCTGCTCGGTGGCGTGCTCTTCACCTTCATCCTGTTCATGCGCTATCTGCTTGCGCTGATGGAACTCGCCGTACACGGCGCAGCCTCGTTCGTCGACATTGTCCGTCTCATCGCTTGTCTGCTGCCGCAATTTTTCACCCTGACGATTCCGATGGCGGTGTTGATCGGCATTCTCCTCGGCCTCAGCCGCCTGGCTGCCGACAGCGAAATTACCGCCATGCGCGCCAGTGGCATGGGGGTGCTCTCTTTCGTGCGCATCGTCAGCATCGTCGCGGTGCTTGCGTGGGCAGCAGGCCTCGTGAACTCGCTCTACGTCGCTCCGCGCGCTGCAGCCGCGCTGTTGCAAAATGAGGCACAGGCCGCAAGTGGCGCGGCTGCTATCCAGGTGCAGCCACGCGTCTTCTACGAGGACTTCAAGAACTACGTCCTCTATGTGCAGGATGTAGTTCCAGGCACCGGCGCGTCCGAATGGAAGAACGTCTTTCTGGCCGACCTCACCCAGCCGGCAACTCCGCACATTATCACGGCGAAGGAAGCCCTCGTGCTGCCGGGTGACCCGCAGACTCTGCGCATGCAGCTCACCGACGGCTCGCGGCACGACACGGATGCCAAAGATCCAACCCAGTATGACTTACACACGTTTAGCGAAACCGAACTGCCCATCCAGACAGGCCAGCAGGAAGAAGACACGCACCTAAGCCGCCGCGACACGCCTACCCAGGCACTCAGCATGAGAGAGCTCTGGAAGTACGCGCACGGCAGTGGCGACACGCTTCCCTACTCCATCGAGCTACATCGCCGCTTTTCCTACCCCGCTGCGTGCCTCGTTCTGATGCTCGTCGGCGTGCCTCTCGGCCTGTCTTCCAAGCGTGGCGGCAAGGGCACGGGTTTCGCCATTACGCTGGTTCTTGTCTTCGCTTACTACATCCTCTCGTTCGTAGGCAGCGCACTCGCCCGCCAGGGCAAGCTCTCACCCTTCGCCGGGGTGTGGGGAGCCAACATTATCTTCGGGGTCGCCGGCGTCCTGCTGCTGCAGCAGCTATCGCGCGGCGGCTTTGCCCTGAACCTGCTCGCAAGCGCCGGGTCGGCCATCGGCAAGCTGTTTTCAAAAGCTCGCAACTCCAAGCCTGAGGGCGCCTTCGGCTCGGGCGCACGGATGCAGCGCCTGCGCCGCGCGCTGCGTATTCGATTTCCGCTCATCCTCGACGAGTACGTCATGGGAAACTTCCTGCGGAACTTCGGCCTTGTGCTGGTAAGCCTCGTTGGGCTCTTTCTTATCTTCACCTTCTTCGAGCTCATCGGCGACATCATCAAGTACCGTGTTCCATTCATCACCGTCGGCGAGTATCTGCTGAATCTGATTCCGTTCATCCTCTATCACGTCACACCGCTCTGTTCCCTGGTGGCGGTGCTCATTACCTTCGGCGCCTTCAGCCGCACCAGCGAACTCACCGCGATGAAGGCTACCGGCATCAGCCTCTATCGCATCGTCGCGCCGGTGCTGGTGGTTGCCCTGGCGCTCTCCATCGCACTCTTCGCCTTCGACGAGACATACCTTCCCGGCGCCAACCGCCGCCAGGAGGCCCTGCGCGCAGAGATCAAGGGCAAACCCGCCCAGACCTTTCTGCGCCCCGATCGCAAGTGGATGTCCGGCCAGACCCTGGGCAACAAAGAACCCACACGCATCTTCTATTACCAGTTCTTCGACCCCACCACGAACGCCTTTGCCAACCTGACCGTCTTCGAGTTCCAGCCCGGCTCCTTCACGCTCACGCGCCGCATCTTCGCCACCAGCGCTCGCTGGGACGACAGCGTCGGCCGCTGGGTCTTCGAGAACGGCTGGCAGCGCACCTTTAACGGAGAAGTTACCAGCAGTTATCAGACGTTCACCATCAACACCTTTCCGGAGATCCGTGAGCAACCGGGTTACTTCAAGAAAGAAGACCGCCAGTCGCAGGAGATGTCGTACAGCGAACTCTCGGATTACCTCCGTGACCTGAAGCAAAGCGGCTTCGACACCACGCGGCTGCGCGTGCAGCTGAATACCAAGATCGCCTATCCGCTGATGGCTCTGGTCATGGCGATCCTGGCCGTGCCATTCGCGCTTTCGACCGGGAAACGAGGCGGCCTCGCCGGAATGGGGGCAGGCATCGGCGTCGCCATCGGCTATTGGGTGATCGCCGCTATCTTCGAGAACCTCGGCAATGTGAATTCGCTGCCCTCCATCCTGGCCGCCTGGTCGCCGGACATCCTCTTCGCCATGGTGGGCTCGTATTTGCTGTTGCGTGTGCCTACGTAGCCGCTGAGCCGTAGGCGAACTGGGTGACGACGAAAAACAGGCAACGGCAACAAACGACAATTTGCGCAGATTTTAATCTCATTCTCCTAACTTTCCCCCAAATCACAGAACTGCTCTACACTAAAGTCGAAATGAAAACCACAACCCTTTCTGCACTCGCCCTTGTCGCGACAGCTCTTCCCCTCGCGGCACAAACCGCCACCACAGCCACCGCCAAACCGCCCGTGCATCACAGCATCCCAACCACCGCACGTACCGCAGGCGGCGGTTGCGCCACACTGCCTACGCTCTCATCGAAGATTCCTGCCGTGCCGGTGGGAACACCCTGCCCCAAGGCGCTGTACACCCTCACCCGTACGCCCGATGTGAAACTGGAGTACATCTCTCCTCTCGTCGGACCGGAGGTTCGCGATGCGCTGGCGAGCGAGAAGACCACCTACTCCCTGATTTACGCCGACACGAAGATCGGTACAGGCGAGCTCGTACACCTGAGCAAGAACCTGTCCGTCCACTACACCGGCTATCTGGCCGATGGCACCAAGTTCGACTCCTCCGTTGACCGTGGCCAGCCCATCACGTTCCCTTACGGAACGCATCACGTTATCCCAGGCTGGGACACCGGCTTTGAGGGCATGCGCGTGGGCGGCAAGCGCCGTCTGTACATCCCCTATCAGCTGGCCTACGGTGAGGCGGGCCGTCCTCCCATCATCCCCGCGAAGTCCCTGCTGGTCTTCGACATGGAAGTGGTCAGCCAGGCTGACGCTCCCCCGCCAGCTCCGCGCCCCACCCCCCACCCCACGGCGGTACCTCCAGCCGGCAATAAGCCAGCGACACCTCCGTCGTCTTCGGCTCCTGCAGGCACTGCTCCCGCAAGCACACCAGCTGCAACAGCGCCGGCGAGCACAACACAACCTGCATCGACAACCCCCAAGCAGTAATCTAATCTCAGGACCGGAAGGGCACGGCCACGGCCGTGCCCTTCCAATTTCGCTTTACCTGTTTCCTGTTCCGTGTTCTCTGTTTCCTGCCTATGTTTCGACGCCTCAGCCCGCTCTTCCCCTATCTGAAACGCTACTGGCGGAACTTCGCCTGGGGCGGCCTGGCACTCATTACCTATAACTGGACCAAGGCCATGGTTCCACTCGTCGTCGGCGGCGCCATCGACGACATGCGCCGCGGCCTGAGTGCCGCAAAGGTCGAGCATCACGCACTGCGGCTGTTGGCTCTCGCCGTCATCTCCGGAATCTTTCTCTACCTCATGCGCCAGATCATCATCGGCGCCTCGCGCGAGATTGAGTATGATCTGCGCAACGACCTCTTCGCGCACCTGGAGTTGCAGCCGCCAAGTTTTTTCCAGAAGCACCGCACCGGCGACATCATGGCACGCTCCACGAACGACCTGAACGCTGTGCGTCAGTTGCTGGGGCCGGCCATCATGTACAGCGCGAATACGGTCTTCTTTACCGCCATCGCGCTTCCCTTCATGCTCCGCATCAGCCCCTGGCTGACGCTGTGCGCCTTCGTCCCACTGCCGTTCGCGTCCGTGCTGGTGCAGTACTTCGGGGCGCGCATTCATACCCGCTTCGAACGCATCCAGGCCATGTTCTCCGACATCTCCGCGCAGGCTGAAGAGAACTTCTCCGGGGCTCGGCTTATCCGGGCCTTCGCGCAGGAAGAGGCGCAGATCGCGGCGTTCGAGGAGTCCAACCGCGAGTACATTCGCCGCAGCCTGATGCTTGCCCGTCTGATGGCGATGCTCTGGCCCACGCTGGAGTTCTTCCTGGGCATCTCCATGATGCTCACTCTCTTCGTCGGAGGCCGCGAGGTCGTGCTGCACCACATGACGGTCGGCCAGTTCACCACCTACAACGTCTACATGGTGCAGCTCATCTGGCCCATGATCGCGATTGGCTGGGTCGTGAACCTCGTGCAGCGCGGCGCAGCTTCGATCGTCCGCATCGATCAGCTGATGAAGCAGCAGCCTGTCATCGACGATAGTGAAGCCAAGCCCGAGTTTGCCTCTACACCGATTGCCGGCAGCATCGAGTTCAACGATCTCAGCTTCTCCTACGCGACTGGTGGCGAGGTGCTGCATAACATCTCGCTCGAGATCCCTGCCGGATCGAGCCTCGCCATCGTCGGGCCCACAGGCTCCGGCAAATCGACGCTCGTCTCGCTCATCCCGAGACTTCAGGACGCAGCCTCCGGGATGGTGCTGATCGACGGCCGCCCCATCCATGAGTACCCACTCGCCACGTTGCGTCACGCCATCGGCTTTGTCCCGCAGGAGACGTTCCTCTTCTCCACCACGATTGCCGACAACATCGCCTTCGGGGTTCCCGCAGCGGCGGAGGAAGGCCGCCAGGCTCTGGATCAAGCTGTCGAATCCGCAGCGCACACTGCACACATACGCTCCGAGATCCTTGAGTTCCCGCAGGGCTTTGCGACCGTCGTAGGCGAGCGCGGCATGACGCTCTCCGGCGGCCAGAAGCAGCGCACGGCTATCGCGCGCGCCATCCTGCGCGATCCGCGCATCCTCATCCTCGATGACGCGCTGGCCTCCGTAGACACCTACACCGAAGAGCAGATTCTCAACGGCCTGCGCGCGGCGATGCAAGGCAGGACAACGATCTTCATCGCGCATCGCGTATCGACCGCGCGCAATGCCGATCGCATTGCGGTACTGGCCGATGGCCGCATCGTGGAGTTCGGCACGCACGACGAACTGCTCGCACGCGGCGGCTACTACAACGGCCTCTTCGAGAAACAAAGTCTTGAAGAAGAGATACTCACGGCTTGAGAGAACAGAGATTAGATAACAGAGATCAGGTAACAGGTACGAGACATGTTCTCTGATCTCTCATTTCTGTTCTCTCTTCTCTGCTACTTCGTAACTCCCATCACCTTCACGATCACGCGCTTCGAGCGCTGCCCGTCGAACTCGGCATAGAACACCCGCTGCCAGGTTCCGAGATCGAGCCTGCCATGCGTGATTGGCAGCGTCGTCTCATGGTGCAGCAGCAGAGCCTTCAGGTGTGCGTCGGCATTGTCTTCGCCGGTCTGGTGATGCTTGTATCCCGGCCAGCGCGGCGCTAGCTTCTCAAGCCACTTACCGATGTCCTCGATCAGGCCATCTTCGTTGTCGTTGACGTAAATTGCCGCGGTGATGTGCATGGGCGAGACAAAGCACAAGCCATCATCGACGCCGCTACGACGAACGATAGCCTCGACCTGCGGGGTGATGTGAACCATCTCATACTGCTCTTCGGTGTTGAACGTCAGGTACTCGGTATGAACCTTCATGCGGCTATTTTAGAGTGCCACAATGCGGGTGCCCCATCCTCGACGCGCGCTCTTTGCGCGGCAGGGTGGGGTATCGTTTGCGGTAGCAAACGACCGCTCTTCTTCACCCAGCCACTACCAGCCAAGAACGGTCGCGCTTCCGCGCGATACCCCACCCTGCCGCGCGATAAAGCCGCGCGTCGAGGATGGGGCACCCAACTGTTGCCGCTGCTCTTGCTTTTCTGGTTGTCATCCCCGGAGGGGATCTGCTTCATCCGAGCCGCTATAACCGCCAGCATTTACACTCCTCCCATGCGCGCCACTCTTCTGCTCACCACGCTGGCCCTTGCCACCGCAGCTCATGCTCAATGGAATATTCAAGACGCCTACACTACCGCCAGCCTGCGCGGCATCCACAGCCTCGGCAACGGCATCGCCTGGGCCTCGGGCACAGACGGCACGGTGCTCCGCACCGAAGACAACGGCGCACATTGGCAGCACTGCGCCATTCCACCCGATGCGGAGAAGCTCGACTTCCGAGGCGTCCAGGCCATCGACAACAAGACGGCCATCGTCATGTCCAGCGGGAAAGGCGATCTGTCGCGGTTGTACAAGACCATGGATGGATGTCAGACGTGGAAGTTGATCTTCACCAATCCTGACAAAGATGGATTTTGGGATGCCCTGATATTTGAAGATCAGACAACCGGTTTCTTGCTTGGAGATCCAGTGCATGACTCCTTCTACTTGAGTGAAACAACCGATGGTGGAAAGACCTGGATTCAGAAGCACAATCGAGGCTTACAGGCAGATGCTTCCCTGCAAGGAGCCTTCGCTGCCAGCAACACTTCGATGTCCGTAATGCACGGACTGCCTTCCTTCGGCTCAGGAGGTGTGGGCGGGTCCTTCATATATCGGCTGGTCGCGCCGATGGTCTACGAAGGCAACTCTCCCCAAAAGGATCAGAATAAAAACAGCAGCATGGATGGGTGGACTTCTGTTCCAGTTCCACTCGGATCGAGAACTGAGGCCTCAGGTCTGTTTTCACTTGCCCTTCTGCCGACAGCACAAGGCATCGCCGTCGGTGGCGATTACCTCAAACCCAACGTCTCCACCGGTACAGCCGCGTTCACTCGAGATGGCGGCCATAGCTGGACAGCATCAACCACCTCACCCCACGGCTACCGCTCCTCCGTCGCCTACGACGCCTTCACCAAAACCTGGATCGCCGTAGGCCCCAACGGCACCGACATCTCCACCGACGACGGCCGCAACTGGCGCGCTCTCACGCCCAGCCCCGCCGACGCCCCCGACGCCGACAAGAACTGGAACGCACTCTCGCTGCCCTTCGTAGTTGGTCCTCACGGCCGCATCGGCATCCTGCGCGATGGCGCGCTCGCGCCGCACAATTAGCCCAGGGTGTAATGTCGCGCCGCCGGTTACGTCAGCCCTTGTAGTGACACACAGAAGCCTTTTCTCTAGCGGGCCACGCAATCTAGAACGAATACAGGAGACGCCATTGCTGACACCCCTCACAGAAGCGCTGCGAATGACCGGCATCATGGCCTGGGAGATTCTCTGGGCACTCTGCCTGGGCTTCATCCTCTCGGCCATCATCGAGGCCGTGGTCTCCAAAGAGCATGTCAGCAAGCTCCTGCCTGATTCTTCCGCGAAGACCATCGTTGTCGCCTCGGTGCTCGGCGCGGCCAGTTCTTCGTGCTCCTACGCGGCTACGGCACTGGCGCGCTCCCTCTTTCGCAAGGGCGCGGACTTCATCGCGGCCATCGCCTTCCAGTTCGCCTCCACCAATCTGGTGATCGAACTCAGCGTGCTGCTTGCCGCTCTGCTGGGCTGGCGTTTCATGGCGGCTGAGTTTGTCGGCGGTCCCATCATGATCGCGCTCGTCGTGATCTTCCTGCGCGCCACGCTCAAGCCGCGCGTCATTGAAGCAGCGCGCAGACAGGCGGAGCGCGGTCTCATCGGGCGTATGGAAGGCCACGCCGCCATGGACATGAGCCTGCACACCGGCACGTTCTGGCAGAAGCTCACCTCGGCCAAGGGGTACACCGCAACCACGCACTACTACTGGATGGATTGGTACTCGCTATGGCCGGACATCGCTGGCGGCCTGCTGATCTCCGGATGCCTCGCCGCCTGGGTGCCGCAGCACTTCTGGCAGGGCTTCTTCCTCACCGGCCATCCGATGCTGGCGAAGCTGTGGGGGCCGTTCGTCGGCCCGCTCGTCGCAGTGCTGTCCTTCGTGTGCTCGGTGGGCAACGTGCCGCTGGCCGCCGTGCTCTGGAACGGTGGCATCAGCTTCGGAGGCGTCATCGCCTTCCTCTTCGCCGACCTCATCATCCTGCCCATCCTCAACATCTATCGCAAGTACTACGGGTGGAAGGTTGCAGCTCTTCTCTTCGCAGCCTTCTATGCCGCGATGGCGCTGTCCGCACTCGCCGTCGAAGCGCTCTTCGGGGCGCTGCATCTCATCCCCCACGAGCGCTCCGTGCAGATCATGCAGGAGAGTGTCCGCTGGAACTACACCTCGGTGCTCAACATCTTCTTTCTGCTGGTCTCTGCTGTTCTGCTCCTGCGCTTCCTGAAGACCGGCGGACCGGAGATGTTGAAGATGATGGACGAAGCGCCAGCGCCCGGGGCTCCCGCGCACCACTGCTGCCATTGAATCGCTTCGCGAAGAATGTTGTGAGGACCACCCATACCGTGTCATTTCGACCGACCAACGGGAGTGGAGAAACCCCTGCATTTCGCTCGTGTGGGCGATATTGTTCGCACCAGCATTCACAGGCGCTGTATGCACCCGTGAATGCTGAGGTTTCTCCACTCCCGTTGGTCGGTCGAAATGACACGGTATAGGTGGAGTTGTCAGGATTTATACAACACAAAAAGGCCCCGGCTCCATCCGCTTTGCATAGGCCTGCCTGGTTTTCTCTATCCTCTACCCTCTATCCTCTACACTCTTCCGTGATGACTCTCTACGCCGCCACCTCCAACCCCGGCAAGCTCGCCGAGTTCGCCACCAGCGCCAGCACCGCCGGCATCGATGTCCTAGCCCTGCCGGGCATCCAGTCGATGCCCGAACCCGTCGAAGACGCCGACACCTTTATGGGCAACGCCGAACTCAAGGCCGTGGCCTACTCACGGCTCTCGCCAGGCCTGCTGGTCTTCGCCGATGACTCCGGCCTTGCAGTCGATGCCCTCGATGGCCAACCGGGCGTCCGCTCGGCGCGCTTTGCCGACGACCTCGGTTTCGAGCCCGGCTCAGGAAGTAAGGACGACCGCAACAACCGCTGCCTCCTCTCCCTGCTTGCTTCACACCCTCACCGCACCGCCCGCTTCGTCTGCACCCTGGCCCTGGCCCGGGACGGCGAAGTCCTGCTCCGCGCCGAGGGTACCGTCGAAGGCGAGGTCCTCTACGCCCCCCGCGGCAAGGACGGCTTCGGCTACGATCCGCTCTTCCTCGTGCCCTCGCTTAGCCGCACTCTTGCCGAGGTTCCCCGCGAGCAGAAGTGGCAGATCAGCCATCGCGGCAACGCCTTCCGCAGCCTCCTGAAACAGCTCCAAAACCGTCCAATGTAAGAATTTCGCACAAACACGCCGATTACCGCTCACTCGGCCAAGGTTTGCTTGACGCTGCATTTAACACAGCGGAATAATCATCCTGCCTACCTGCGGCGAAAACCGCAGGAACTCAACCTGCCCACAACCCCAGAAAGAGTTCTCAGGCCAGCCTACCCAAGGATCTCAGGAGTACCGCATGGCCACAGCCGCAGCTCCCGCAACACCCACACTCCGAGGCGTCCAGCCGCTTCGCGCCGGCGAAGGCCACTCCTTCTTCTGGCGCCGGCTGCATTCGCTCTCCGGCATCGTGCCCATCGGCGCGTTCCTGATAGAACACATCGTCTCCAACTTCGAAGCCGTCAACGGCCCGCTCGCCTATGCCCAGCAGGTCAAGTTCCTCAACAGCCTGCCGCTGGTCCGCGTCCTCGAGTGGTGCTTCATCTTCATCCCCCTGGCCTTCCACGCGCTCTACGGGGTCTGGATCGCCTTCCGTGGACGCGCCACCGTGAACGTCTATCCCTGGGCGGGAAACTGGGGCTACCTCACGCAGCGCGTCACCGGCATCATCGCGCTGCTCTATATCGTTCAACACCTCTGGAGACAGCGGTTCTCCGGCGTCAGCCTGCCTGAGCATCCCGGCGCGGCCTTCGCCAAGGTGCAGCACGAGCTGCACAATCCCTGGATGCTGGCCATCTACGTGATCGCGATGATCGCAACCTGCTGGCACTTTGCCTATGGCATCTGGCTCTTCGCCGCGAAGTGGGGCATTACTCCTGGCGATAAGGCTCGCAAGCGCTTTGGCTACGTGTGCGCCGCGGGGGGTACTGCACTTTGTGTTCTCGGACTTGTTGGGATGTATGCGTTTATCAATCCGAAGTATGCGAACGCGCCTGAAGATGTCATGCCCACGCAACCTCCCGCAGTCGTACAGCCTGTACAACCCTGAGTTTGTGTTGAGGGAAGTTTCGTTAAGGGCACGGCTTTAGCCGTGCCGCCAAACGCCTAAATTGGATCGGGGCTTTAGCCCCTGAGGTACGGAATGGCAGCTACACCCAGAATTATCGTCGTCGGAGGAGGCCTTGCCGGTCTCTCCGCCGTCATCAAGATCGCCGAAGCCGGCGGCAAGGTCGACCTCTTCTCCATCGTCCCGGTCAAGCGCTCGCACTCGGTCTGCGCCCAGGGCGGCATCAACGCTGCCAAGAATCTCAAGGGCGAAGGAGACGACGTCTTCAAGCACTTCGACGACACCATCTACGGCGGCGACTTCCTCGCCAACCAGACGCCGGTCAAAGCCATGACCGCGCAGGGTCCGGCGATCATCGACCTCCTCGACCGTATGGGTGTGCCCTTCAACCGCACCCCCGAAGGCCTGCTCGACTTCCGCCGCTTCGGTGGGACGCTCTATCACCGCACCGCCTTCGCTGGTGCGACCACCGGACAGCAGTTGCTCTACGCGCTCGACGAGCAGGTACGCCGCTACGAGTCCGAAGGCAAGGTCACCAAGTACGAAGGCTGGGAGTTCCTCTCGGCCGTGCTGGACTCCAAGGGCGCCGCACGCGGCATCTGCGCGATGGATCTCCGCTCCATGGAGACCCGCACCTTCCCCGCTGATGCCATCATCGTCTGCACCGGAGGCAACGGTGCGATCTTTGGGAAGTCCACCAACTCCGTCGTCTGCACCGGCTCCGCGCAATCGGCGCTGTATCAGCAGGGAGCCTTCTACGCCAACGGCGAGTTCATCCAGGTGCATCCCACTGCGATCCCCGGCGAAGACAAGCTGCGGCTTATGTCCGAGTCCGCGCGCGGCGAAGGCGGCCGCGTCTGGGTGCCTCGCGACAAGAACGACAAGCGCATTGCGCGGTCTATCCCCGAGGCCGACCGCTGGTACTTCCTCGAAGAGTGGTATCCGAAGTACGGCAACCTCGTGCCGCGCGATGTCGCGACCCGCGCCATCTTCAAGGTCGTCTACGAGCATGGCATGGGCATCGACGGCCAGCCGATGGTCTACCTCGACCTCACCCACATCGATCGCGCCACGCTGGACCGCAAGCTCGAAGGCATCCTCGAGATCTACGAGAAGTTCGTCGGCGACGATCCCCGCGAAGTCCCGATGAAGATCTTCCCCGGCATGCACTACACCATGGGCGGCCTCTGGGTGGACTTCAACCAGCAGACCAACATCCCGGGCGTCTATGCCGCCGGTGAGGCGGACTACTCCATCCACGGAGCGAACCGCCTCGGCGCGAACTCGCTGCTCTCCTGCATCTACGGAGGCTTCGTCGCCGGGCCGCAGGCGATGGCCTACGCCAAGGCCCTGCCCGCGCAGGAAGGCGACGGAGGCCATGCCGCCGAACTCGCCCGCCAGAAGGAAAAGAACGAGGCCCTGTTGAACAACAAGGGTACGGAGAACCCCTTCAAGATCTGGCGCGAACTGGGCGAGACCATGACCAAGCACGCCACAATCATCCGGTATAACGCTGGGCTAGACGAGGCTGATGCCAAGATCGTCGAACTGCTCGACCGCTACAGGAACGTCAATCTCTCCGACAAGAGCCAGTGGGCCAACACCAGCTTCGCGTTCACCCGCCAGCTCTACAACATGCTCGAACTGGGCCGGGTCATCGTGCAGGGCGCGCGTCTTCGCGACGAGAGCCGCGGCGCACACTACAAGCCCGACTTCCCCGACCGCAACGACGAGAAGTTCCTCAAGACCACCAAGGCCGCGTACAAAGACGGCGCTCCGGCCTTCGAGTTCGAAGAGGTCGACACCCAGTTCATTACCCCACGGCCGCGCCGTTACGACGCGACCGCATAAGTTTTCCCGAATCAAGCGTCTCTCATTAGCAAGAGATGAGTGAGGTAAGTCATGAGAAGGTTTTTTGTTGCTTTGGCGATCTGCTTTTGTTGCTTCGCGGCACACGGGCAAAAGACACGACTAGCGCAAGGCATAGAACATGCGAAAGCGGGAGTCGTTTACCCGATCAAAGTACACGTTTCTGGCATACGTTACCGCTCAGAAAATCCCAAAGGGATTCTGGACGTGGGTATGCCCAACAAAGCAATGTACGAAGATGCCGTCATAGATGGGGGAAAAGTGGAATTGCAGCTGAACCAGGAGATTCCCTTTCCTCTCTACAATTTTCCACTTGGAGATCAGCAGGCACGACTTTTGAAGGATTCTCATACAACGAAAGACACGCCACTATTCCGGGAATATGAGTTGTTGCTTCCGGATAAGACCGTATGGCGCTTTATTGTTACGGGGGTCTCCGAATAGAGAAACCAGTTGCTAAAGAAGGTGCCCTACATCCGTGATCGTCGATTTTGCCGTCTAAGGGTACATGATCGACCTACTTTACATCACGCTCGCAGTCATCTACGTGGCCGTAGTTGTTTCGATGGTCACATACAACGTCCGCCTCCACACCAAGCGGGACACCCTGGAAGAGATGGGCCGCCTGCCGATGTCACTGGAAGAAGGCATACTGATTGCCACGGAACACAAGCGGCATCATCTGTACGCCAGTAGTCACTAAGTAAAAGTAAGGCCCCGGCGAGGAATCGCCTGGCAGATGCATCAAGAAGCGCCACATGGCGGGTAGCCCGTAACCGGGGCCTGCCACGTCGAAGTACTAGGTAGAAGCGAGGGAGCAAGAGCATGGCACAAGCAGCCACGAGCACCAGAACGATTAAGGTCGAGATCAAACGCCAGTCCACACCGGACGGCAAGGCAACGACCGAGGCCTTCGAGATTCCCTACCGTCCGAACATGAACATCACCTCGCTGCTCGGCGAGATCGCGCTCAATCCCACCACCGTGACCGGTGCGGCGACCACGCCGATCACCTACGACTCCAACTGCCTGGAAGAGATCTGCGGCTCGTGCGCGATGCTCATCAACGGCAAGGCGATGATGGCCTGCTCCGCGCTGGTGGATAAGCTTGTAGCTGCGGATCCAGCACAGCCGATCCGTCTCGCGCCACTGTCGAAGTTCCCTGTCGTGCGCGACCTCGCCGTCGACCGCTCGGTGCTCTTCGAGAACCTCAAGGCCGTCAAGGCCTGGGTGCCGATCGACGGAACCTATGACCTCGGCCCCGCGCCGCGCCAGTTCCCTCAGATCCAGGAGCAGCGCTATCCGCTCTCCAACTGCATCTCCTGCACCATCTGCATGGAGGTCTGCCCGCAGTTCAACGATGCCACCGGCTTCGTGGGCGCAGCAACCATCGCCCAGGCACGGCTCTTCAATATGGACCCCGCCGGCTCAGTGCTCAAGGAAGACCGTCTGCGCGCGCTGGCCGGCGATGGCGGCATTCAGGAGTGCGGCTTCGCGCAGAACTGCGTCCAGGCCTGCCCCAAGGGACTGCCCCTCACCGAGGCCATCAGCGATATGGGCCGCGACGTGTTCGTGCAGCAGGTCAAGGATTTGTTTACGAGGTAGCTAAATCGGAACCTTCGCCAACGAAGTGATGAATTGAATTCCCGGAACTATCTTGCGACTGAGCCTGTCGTCGTTGGTCACGAAGAGATCGCACTGTGAGGCGGCTGCAACAGAAAGCTGGATGGCATCCGGGGCTTTAATTGTCTTGTCCTGCCTGACCTGCGCAAAAATACGTGCCGCGTCCTTATTGAAATCGACCATATGCATGCCCGGAGAGGTGAGATGTCTCTCATATTCCCGCATGAGTTGCATGTCGCGCTTCGCTAGCGGCTGTGTCAACACCTCGCCCAGGGTCAGCGTAGAGGTATAAACCAAGTCGCGTCTGACAGCAAGGCGTTCGACTAGAGCCATAACAGTCTTGCCTAATATCCCTCGGTCCTCGATCAGGTAGATGAAGATGTTCGTGTCCAGAAAGACTCGGCTCACTCCCAATCCTCCCGCAAGCTCCTTACATACTCATCGGGATCGATGCCTTCCCAGACATGCTTTCCCAACCCGCGCAATTCATACAACCCTCGCAACCACTGAACGGAATCGGCTCCGCTAGGCTCCGGTCTGTTCTTCGCCCATTCCAGTAATTCGTGATATTCGACGGGTATCTCTTCCTTGTCTGGGTAAAACTTCTGGTGACGCTCAGGATGAACATAGTCCGAAGAACGAAGCAGACGGATGCGATTGTCTTCTTGCCGAAAAACCATGCGATACCGTCCTCCCTGTTTTCCAGGAGGTATATTTGCCGCAGCATGCTCATAAGCATGTTGCCGAAGACTCTTCTGGTCGGCTCTTCCGCCCCCCAAGCCTTCCTGCGCCGCCCGATCGATAATTTCACCAATGGTGAAGGCGTCTCGCGATGGGTTCTCCCGATGCAGCAGCGCTACGATTAGGTAAAGCTCATCTGCAACTTTGACATGAGGCTTGGTATAGGTCATTGTTCCCATCGAAACACCTCCATTTTTCTGTACTGTACATTTTGTACCATACAAATCCAAACCTGTACACGCCTGGCACTGACGGCTGCTCTCAAAACTGCCTTCACCGGCCCCG
>Ga0185299_10000548_pt1 | contig 97475 bp, 100 predicted proteins | sample PaiPotPPA55metaG_FD_128002 | JGI IMG/M metagenome (GOLD analysis project Ga0185299, IMG submission 128002) | Iron sulfur acid spring bacterial and archeal communities from Banff, Canada, to study Microbial Dark Matter (Phase II) - Paint Pots PPA... ... | reverse complement strand
AATAGAGTACGCATGGGGGTGACCTCCTGTCGATGACGAGTGTTTTTCACAATCCCGTCATTCCAGCTGTTCACCCCTCAACTGTCCAGCTGCGCATTCCCAAAAATGATGGTTTTGAGACAATCCCGCAAACTTGCCTCTAGGGAATTCGTAAACTGATTGGCAGTAATGTCTTCCAACGCAAGACATGTTTGCCAGCCATGGCCACAAACTTGGCAAACTGGCAAACCGTGGCGACGGGAGGAGCGGGATTAAGTCAGTCCGCCCGCCCGGACATCGGTCTGTCAGCATCTGCTGCCTCCACCCTGGTCAATAGAAGCGGATCTCCGGTTTCTCCGTTCAATCTGCCGACAACCCTTGACGGGCGTCCGAGGTTCCAGGCCTGCCACTCGTATTCTTCCAGCAGACAGTAGAATCTCTCCGCGGGCAGCGCCTGCCCTGACTTGGCCGGCAGACGATGTACTGGGCGGCCGTAATGGAAAATAATCCCCTCGTCCTTATCCCGGAGGCCCACTACATAGAGGGAATCCCCAGGCGGAACGAGCGCCGCCAGCTGCAGACCTTTCATCCTTGGTTCACGCGCGTCGTTGCGATGCGGCACAACCGAATAGACATGGACTATCTTGGCGCCTAGCCAGGCCAGCACCAGGCAGCTCAGTACGGTTCCCGGACCAAGGCGTGGGAAAGGCCAACGCAGGCGTCCAGACATCCAGGCCAACCACACCAGCGCCGCCAGGCCGGCGATACCAGGGAAAAGGGGAAAACTGTGCCGCGGTGCGTGCTCGGCAAGGAAGCTCCAGAAGAGCATGTTCGGCCAGGTCCAACAATGGAGCGCTTGCAGCAGCCTGCGGCCACGCGCATCCCAAATTCCCGCGAAGCTGGGTCGCAGTGTCAACACAGCCATGAGCGACCAGGGCAACATCGTAGCCAGCAAGCGCAGCGGGTGAACCGGCACCAGCCACCAGCGATACGCCTCGCCGTACAGTTGCGGATAGATGCGTGCCAGGCCTTCGCGTACGACCGTGCGGGAGAACGGTTCGACGCCGACACGCGTCATGGCTGCTCCAACCCAGAGCAAAACGAGACTCGCCGCCAAGGCGCCGGAGAGCAGATGACGCCGGCTTAGGAGAAGCTTCAAACGTTGGCGCCACCACAGGAGCGGGATGGCAGTCAAGTAAAAGAAGACCGGGGCGGACCATTTGGTGAGAACGCCGCCTGCCAGGCAAAGCATGGCTCCCAGCCACCATGGCCAACCTCGTCTACCTGTTTCATCTTCTTCCAGGGCACGCAAGAAGCAGAGGATGGCCGCGGTCACCCAGGCGACCTGAAGCATATCGATCTCGGCGGCGCTGGCCTTGTCGAGCCACATGGGCGAGGCCGGCAGAATGAGCGCGGCAATCAGCCCAGCCTTCCGGCCCAGGGCACGGGCGAAGTACCAGTAAAGCAGAAACACGGTGACGGTGGCCGCCAGCGCCGCCGGCAGCCGTGCGCTCCAGGTCCGAACCTCGCCAAGCGGCCAGCTCACCAGCGCGATGGCGACATACATTCCCGGAGGTTTCGTGAGATAGGGCTCGCCGTATAGCCGGGGAACGATCCAGTCGCCACTGCGCAGAAATTCTCTGGCAATGAGCGCGCGCAGATTCTCCGTGCGCCAGAGATCGCCGCTGTTGATGCCTGGAAAAAACAGCACGAGGCAGAAGAGTGCCAGTAAGAGCGGATACGGCCACCACAGGTCGAGCGGCTGCCGGGGATCGCGAATTTTTGCCGTTGCGAATGGCGCTTTCTCGAGGTTGATAAGCTGTCCGACCTGGAGTTGGGTCATGCGCAGCCTCCATGCTGCATACCGCCCTAAGGATCTTGGTATTTGCAGATGCTAGTAAATGGAGTAGTTTTTCGCCAGACGGACCTTCCTCTTCTCGCCAATGGACTGGGAAAGCAATGGCTCCAGATGAGCGACGTACCCGGCTTTGGGATTGGGTATGGTTTCTGGCTTTTGCCGCCGCATCGTCGGTTTGGTGTGTCACGGCGTCACGGCAACTCGGCGCTACTTTCGATGAACCGGTCTATCTCCAGCGCGGCCTGGAACATTGGCGGACGGGCAGCAGCAGCGGCCTGATCCGCATGGGCACCATGCCCCTACCGGCCGACGTGCAAACCTTGCCGATCTATTTCTGGGAGCGCTGGCATGGGGCCCAGGTCGATCCGTTGCGGGATTGGGAACAGGTTATCCCCTGGGCGAGGGCAGGAACACTTATTTTCTGGTGGCTACTGCTCTTTTACGCCGGGCGCACGGGCAGGCTGCTGGCCGGGACGTGGGCCGGGCGTCTGGCGATCGCCGTCCTGGCCTGCGAGCCAAGTTTGCTGGCTCACGCGGGCCTGGCGACGACTGACATTGCGATCAGCGCATGTCTTCTGGCCTTCGTCTATCATTTCCGCGCGGGCCGTGAGTCGGGTTGGCTGCGCCGCGTCGGTCTGCCGGCATTCTGGTTCGGCGCCGCCGTGCTCGCCAAGGCTTCGGGATTGGTGTTCGGCGGCATCTGCCTGGTCGTTTTGGAAGTGGAACGCCTGGCGCGCCAGGGTTCCTTGCACAAGGAAATTACCGCCACCTGGGGGACCTATTGCCGGCATATCTGGAATCAGACCAGGCCCACGCGTCGCGACATGGTGCAGATCGTGGCCGGCGGCATGCTGCTGACTTTCCTTTACTGCGGCTGCGATTGGCAGGCTCAGCCGTCCTTCGTCGCCTGGGCGCAGGGTTTGCCCGACGGCGCGAGCAAGCAGATCGCCGTCTGGTCGGCGGAGCACCTGCGCATCTTTAGCAATGCCGGGGAAGGCATCGTTCGACAGGTGAAACATAACTTGCACGGCCATGGAGCGTTCCTGCTGGGCCGGAGTGAGCCGCGCTCGTTGTGGTATTATTTCCCGGTCTTGCTGACGATCAAGCTGACGGCGCCGCTGTTGCTTGCGCCTTTGGCCCTCCTCGTGTTGCACCCCCGCGCCCTGGCAAACTGGGCGTTCTTGACGTCGGCCGTTCTGGTGCTTTTCAGCTTCACCTGGCACGTGCAAATCGGCATTCGCCTGGTTCTCCCGGTGGTCGTACTAGGTGTCGTGGGAACGACTGCGGCCGTGGTGAACGCCTGGCACGCTAGCTCATGGTTGTGGAAAAGGCGGCTGGTTGCCCTGGGAAGCGGGGCCGGAGTGGTTTGGGCGGCGACGGCGGCTCTCCTGGTTTGGCCCCATGGGCTCTGTTACGTCAATGAGTTGTGGGGCGGCACGGCACAGGGCTATCGGCTGGTCAGTGATGCCAATTATGATTGGGGACAGGGCCTGCCCGAGCTGACGCGCTGGCAGCAGCAACAGGGCCTAGAACGGTTGGATATCTGGTACTTCGGCACCGATCCGACGGTCGTACGGCGGCCCTTGCACGTGATCCCTCTTCATGTTCTACCGATTCGGAAGCCTGAAGATGTGCTGCCTTATGTGCGCGGCCGCCTGTTGGCGGTGGGCACGACGCTACAATACGGCGCCCCCGGCCTAACGGAAGCCCATCGCCAGGCGGCCGCGTTGCTCGCCACACACCATCCCGTGGCGCGGACCACAACCTTTTTGATCTACGATTTCAGGCCAGAGGCGCGGGCCGGTATCTCAGCGCGGGAATGAATGCTGTTCCATGGCGTCGCTGGAATCGAACGGTTCAATCAGGAAAACGTCGGTGCGCTCATACAGGTGCAGCTCGGCCAGGCGGCCCTGGGTGGCGGCATAGCGATGTCCCATTTGCAAGCGCTCCTGCGCGGTGCTTCCCGTGAGGATGAGCCACACCCGTGCTTGCGTGGGAAAAGAAGCATCTTCCAGGGGTACATAGTCATCGCGGCAGTGCCGAAAATAATAGAGATATTCCCAGGAGTTGCCGACCATGAGATCGCCGGGCTGGCGGTGAGCCAGTACATAGGCAGACGCGCTGGCGCAGTCCGCACGCCCCCACGGCACAATGACATGCTGAACCGCACTCGCCGCCGGAATCAACAAAAGCAGCAGCACTAGCAGCGTGCCGAGCCGGCTGCGCGCGCGCAGCCAGGTCAGGGAAATGGGCACTCCGGAGGCGACCAGAAGGAGCAGGGCCGGCACCGCATAGACCATGATGCGTGCGCCGCCATACGGATACGCGCGGCCGCAGGCCGCCAGGAAAGCCAACAGAATCGGCACCAACAGCAGGGACAGTAAAGACCATTGCCGCCGCCGCGCGAAATATATCGCGCCGATAATCCCGAGCAGCACCAGCGGCTGCCCCGCAGGCGGGCAGGCATAGCGGAACACCTCGCACGTGGATGCGACCGCCCAGAGCGGCACCTTCCATGGCCTGTCCCAGGGCGCGAACAGGTCGAGCCAGCATTGCGTCATTGGCCCGCAGCGCTGCGCGTGAATCGGTCCTAGCAGCAGCAGGGCAAACGTGCCGAAGATGACTGCGCTCAGCAGTCCATAGCCCAGCCAAATGCCCAGCGAACGCCGTTGCTGCCACACCGCCGGCAGCAGTGCGACCAGCAGCCCCCCCAGCAGAAAACAGCCCGGGTATGTCAAAAAGATAATGACCGGCGCGATCAGCGTGTAGAGCGCCAGCTGCCAGCCGAGGCGCCAGGACGATGTCGAGCAATAAAACGCGAGCAGGACCGTGGCACTGAGGAGATCCACAGAGTACGGCTTGGCCTCGCAGGCATGCCAGAGAATCGTATCCGCACACGCGAACGGCAGCACAGCCCAGGGCACCGCCTCGGGAGTCAGCAACCGGCGGGCGACGAATGCCATCAGGACCAGCGCCAGGCAACTAGCCAGAAACGACACCAGGCGCAAGGCATAGGTGCCGTCGCCCATTGTGAGGAAGACCGCCCGTTCGATCCAGAGAAAGAGAGGCGGGGCGCCTTCGGCAAAGAAGAGAGGACCGAGAAGATCGGTAAAATTCTTGCCAATCGCGTTGAGAACCAGCGCCGCTTCATCATGCCACATGGATGGGTTGCGGCCGTAGTGAAAGGCACGCAAAACCAGACCCAGACCGACGAAGCAGCCCGTCCAAAAGCCGGGCCTCTTCTCCCAGGGCAAACGATACATTCGGTGGACCTCTCCATGAGAGGAAGTTGACCTCGGCGGGCAAAGTCGGCAAATACCAGCCTTGGGCATGCGAGGCAAGATGAAGTGAACCGGTTGTCACGCCATTTGACTGGCAGCAGGCAGCGAACTAGATTTGAATAACCTGCTACATGGTCCTACCCCAAGTTTGCCCAACCTCGAGTTCAGACTTCTCCCCGGAACGTGAGACACTGATGTCGCAACCCACGAACGCAAGCGACCGTCGCGCCGTGGCCCGCCGCCGCTGCCCCACATCTACCAGCTGTCGTCTGCTTGGCGAGGTTCCCAGAGGGGCCGAGCTACGCGATATTTCTCCGCAGGGCGTCGGCTTGCTGTGCCCGGATCCCGTAAACCCGGGCGAACATTTGGACCTCCATCTAAGCGGACCCCGCACGAGCCTGGGATTGGCTCTGCGCGCTCGGGTGGTCCATTCCCAGGAGAGACCGGACGGCCGCTGGCTGGCCGGCTGCGTTTTTGACGAGACTCTCCCCGATAACCTGGTCGCCCTTCTTCACTAATAGCCTGAAACAACAATGGGGACTGGCTCGGCAGGACGCCGTGCCTGTCCCCATTTTTGTTTCAGGCTCTAAGTCTAAGGGCACATGACGTGATTCCTTGCGGTCTAATAGCGCAAGACCATTCTCAGCAAAAAGCCATTGAAGCCGAAATCGCGCTGCGCCGCAATTGAGGTGGTATAAACCGCTCCCACCTCAAGCTTACTCGGGACCAGCACGGCATCGGCCCCCACCGCCAGCGTGACCAGGTTGCCGGTCGATTCGAAGCTGCCCAGGTCGATAAAGCCTTCGCGCAGGGGCAGATCGACATCGACCGTCGCCGTATGGTAAATCCAGTTGAATTCCACGAGGGGATAAAGCCAGCCAAACATCCGTCGATCCACGTGCAAGCAGCCATAGAAAATATCGGCGCCCTTGCCGTCCGATCCCGTGGGGAACTCGAAGCCAAGGTCTGCCAGCACGTGGTAGTCGCCGAATCCCTTGCCGGCCGTCACATAGGGCGCCAGATGGGCTGGCCCGTTTCCCTGAAAGATGGCCTTGGAACCGATCGGCGCCTCCCAGCGCAGACCGGTGGTGACCAGGAACTGATCGGCCGCATCCTTGACCACGGTGTACTGGACAAAGCCGCCGAGATTGAGCCAGCCTTCGCGCTGGCCGCTGAAATCGATCCGGTTTTCCAGCCGGCCGAAATGGTCGCGGAATATGCCCGGGGCAGTGCGATCGAAGTTGGCCACCGCGTAACCACCCTGGTTGATACCCACGGCAAGCCGATCGGAAAGGGCGCCCGTCAAGGCCGCGCCGGGCACCAACCACAGATTGCCGTTGGGCAACGCGCGACTGGTGTTGAACCAGGTGAAACCGGTGATCGGCAACAGCTCCGTGACGGCGCGCGGGTCAATATTGAACAACGGATTGCTCATGAAACCGATGAAATGATCAAATTCGTGCGTGCCGTCCAGGCAGCCTCCGGGCGGCGCGTGCTCTTCGCTGGCGGGCAAAACGCTCGCGTGGTAATCAGGCCGAGAGGCGTTATCTGCAAACACGCTCGGGACGGGGACGCTCGTATCCGCGGGCGCCTTCTCAGCATCCTGCGCCAGAGCGGCCGAGCCGAGCAACAATACGGCCAGCAAACTCCATTGCCACTTCATGAGCAAACTCCTTTTTGCTTGGCCGGCGGTCATCATGCGGAATCTCTATCTGCGCTCCGGCCCACAGGATTTATTCGGAAAGCAGGGGGGGCAGTCGGACCGGAAGCAGCATTCTTAACGGATGATCCCTGGGAGACCTCACAAGCCTTGCGGAACGTGGTTGATTTTAGCGGCTAGACGGCAAAAGCGACTTTGCCGGTTTGACCGAATGAACGGAATTTGCCCTTATTGGACCGAGCCCCGAGACGACAATGCTGGTGCACTTCGGCAAGGACCGCACTCAGCAGTGGACCTTGGTGCGGCTGGAGAAACCAACAGACTGAAAAAGGGGGCGCAGCACGAGCAAGGGGGGAGCTGAGCCGGCAGATTGCTCTTGAACGAAGCAGCACCGGTTGATCCTCGCGGGCTCCGAAGAAAAACGCGAACAGGATCTGAACTTTTAGGGGTCCAGGAAACCAGTTTGCCACGGGTCACGGGGCCAACGTCCAGTCCCAAGAATGCCGGCGTCGTGTCGGCCAGACAACCTGGTATAACCCATGTTTCCCAGTTTATCTATTCGTCCGCCCGCCCGCCAAATACATGAGTCGTCCTGTGCTCTGCAGTGTCCTTGCTCAGGGTTGGCACCAGAGCACCTCGCGCAATGCCCGAGGGGTCGGCAGGAACCACCAGGGACGCCAACACGGCAGCGAGTTTCCGGTCGAGATTCGCCTCACACCGATCCAGACCGGCGCGGCTCATGCTTCGCGCCTGGCCATCGTGGGTGAGCTTACCGCCTCCATCGCCCACGAGATCAACCAACCGCTGGGAGCAATCCTGAGCAACGCCGACGCCGCCGAAATGCGCCTCTGAAAAGCGCACACCGTTTCGAGCAATGGGAGAGCCGTCGAAGAAGGCGCCTTCGGCACAACTGTCTCACGAAGGATGGCCAGCTAACCTCGGTCCGGAACAGATAACGGCCAAGGTGAAGAGGGTGATCGGAAGATTTGGCCGTATTGGACTAAAGTCCAATGTCGCCATTCCAGTCGCCCGGTAGATAGTAGTTATCGAAGTGATCCTCGTAACTGTACCCTTGCGCCGGGCTCGGGCCGGCGTCAGGAGATCCATCGATGTTTCTTGGTTGATTATTGGCCCCATCTGAGCGTAACCAGGAGAACAAGCCACCATGAATCGCTTCCTATTACTCAGCGCCCTGGCGTTAGCCGCATTCGCCGGCACGTTCGGCTTCGTCAAGTTCAACGAGCGCGGCACCACCCCGCCCGGAATGGTCTGGATTCCCGGCGGCGAATTCACCATGGGCAGCGAGAACCCCAAGATGCGTGATGCTCAGCCTCTGCACCGCATCCTGGTCGATGGCTTCTGGATGGACCAGACGGCAGTCACCAATGAACAGTTCCAACAATTCGTCGAGACCACGGGATACGTCACCGTAGCCGAACGCACCCCCCAGGCCATGGACTTTCCCGGCGCTCCTCCCGAGAATCTGGTGGCAGGCGCCGTGGTTTTCGCGCCACCGAAAGGCCCCGTTTCGCTGGACAATCACCTCCAGTGGTGGACCTACGTAAAGGGCGCCGACTGGCGGCACCCAGAAGGACCGGGAAGCGATCTGCAGGAACGGGCCAAGCATCCTGTCCTCCAAGTCGCCTGGGAAGACGCCGTCGCCTATGCGAAGTGGGCGGGCAAGCGCTTGCCGACGGAGGCCGAGTTCGAGTTCGCGGCTCGGGGCGGACTCGAGCGCAAAAGATACCCCTGGGGCGATGAGCTGAAGCCTGACGGCAAATGGATGGCCAATATCTGGCAAGGCCGCTTCCCTTACGAGAATACCGAAGAGGACGGTTTCCGTGCGACGGCCCCGGTCGCTTCTTTTCCAGCCAACGGCTACGGCCTGTACGACATGGCCGGCAATGTCTGGCAGTGGTGCTCGGACTGGTACCGGCACGATTACTACCGGGACCTGACCGCAGGAGCCCAGCCGGCGCGCAACCCGCAGGGCCCTCCGGACAGTTTCGACCCCGCGGAACCACGCGTCGCGAAGCGCGTCATGCGGGGCGGATCGTATTTGTGCACCGACCAGTACTGCACCGCCTACGAGGCCGGCGCCCGCGGCAAGGGCGCCGCGGATACCGGGACCAATCATGTCGGCTTCCGGTGCGTGAAGTCGGCCAGGTAGAACCTGCTACGGCGGTTCGTAGCAGCGACGGCCATGATCAAGGCGTCGTTGTCTTTGGCTGGGGTGTGATGCACGTGAAAATGCCGAACACGGTGAAATCGGCAGGGTTCGTTGTTAACAGCGATTGGACACCCGCTTGCTGGTAGGTCGCGGCGAGGAGCGTATCCAGGAGTCGCTTTCTGCCCAGGGAGAACTGTTGCAGCCAGGCGAGAAACTGTCGGGTGGCCGCATCATTGGGAAACAGCTGCACAACTTCTCTTGCAGTCCACCATTGCTGGGCGAGCTGACGAGCTGCGGTCATGTCAAGAGGCTGTGCGAAGCGTCGGGGGTCGGTGGCGACATGAATGAATTCCGCAAGTACCTGCGGTGCGATGGCGATGAGGTCGCCCGTGGCAAGGAAGCGCGCGAATGTGTTCCTTGCGGCGATGTGCTCGGCGTGCTCCAGCATCTCGGCGGCGACGAGAAAGCCGGTGTCCAGGCCATGGATCATGACCGGCCTTCCAACATTTCACCGAGCAGGTCGTCGTCGGAAGTTAGCGGTCGCAAAACGGCGCCAACACTGACGGGTGGAATGTCCAGAATACTATGCGGCTGCGCAAAATCCGTTGCCGGTCCACCTGGTGGCGCAGCAATAGCTTGCACCGCAACGTACTGGCCCTCAGGTAGTCGAACGCCGCCGTCCAGGATCACAACGCCATTCTTTACACGGCCATGGGCTACCATGAGAAACCTCCTAATGCTTATTCGTACTCTAACGGACGAACAGCGGAACAAAAAGCTCAAATCCGAGGATAGAGCAGACGTCCGCCGAATAGGCGGTACGGCGAAACGAGCTGCGTCCGCTGCGTCCCTTTTCACGCGCGGAACGGAGTAGTGACACTTGGGCCGGAGAGTTTCCTGCCCGATGAGTTCAGTCCTTGCACCAGGAGAGAGCAAATGCTGAAGAACACCAGACTGCAGATGATCGCCATGCTGGTGATCGGCGGGCTGTTCGGCTATGCGGCCGCGTCAGGCAAGCTTGACGTGTTCCGCAAGGCGAACGCTGGCCCGCCCCAACCACTCGTGGCCGACAAGGAAAGGAGTTCCACTCAGGCTACTACTGCCGCATGTTGCCTGGAAGGATCGCCCAAGGCGCAGCTAGTGGCCATGGCCGATCCAAAGGTGACCAACACCGCCGCCAGGTTCCAGGCCGAAGGCAAGAAGCCGAACATCGTCTTCATCATGGGCGACGACATCGGCATGTGGAACATCGGCGCCTACCACCGCGGCCTGATGGCCGGGCGGACGCCGAACCTCGACAAGATGGCCAAGGAGGGCATGTTGTTCACCGACTACTACGCCGAGGCAAGCTGCACGGCGGGTCGCGCGAACTTCATTACCGGCGAGCTGCCCATCCGCACCGGCATGACGACGGTCGGCCAGGCGGGTGCCAAGATGGGCCTTCCGGCGGAAGCCTGCACGATTGCCACCGCGCTCAAAGCGCAGGGCTACGCCACCGGCCAGTTCGGTAAGAACCATCTCGGCGATCTCAATGAGTTCCTGCCCACCGTCCACGGCTTCGATGAATTTTTCGGCTACCTGTATCACCTGGACGCGATGGAAGACCCGGCGCACCCAAACTACCCGCAGGACCTGCTGAATGTCGTCGGTCCGCGCAACATGGTCCACAGTTGGGCCATGGATAAGGACGACACGACCGAGATGCCGCGCTGGGGCAAGATCGGCAAGCAGAAGATCGAGGACGCCGGCACGCTTTATCCGGAACGGATGAAGACGGTGGACAACGAAATCCGCGACCTCGCCTTGACGTTCATCGACAAGGCCAAGGCGGACGGCAAGCCCTTCTTCGTTTGGCTGAATCCGACGCGCATGCACATCGTCACCCACCTCTCGGACAAGTATCAGGCGCTGCGCAACTCGAAGAATGGCTGGTCGATACAGGAAGCCGGCATGGCCCAGCTCGATGATGACGTCGGTCTGGTCATGCAGAAGCTCAAGGACATGGGCGAGGACGACAACACGATCGTCGTGTTCACGACCGACAACGGCACCGAACTCTTCACCTGGCCCGACGGCGGAACGACGCCATTCGCGCAGTGCAAGGGGACGATCATGGAAGGGGGCTTCCGCGTGCCGTGCATCCTGCGCTGGCCCGGCCACGTCCCGGCGGACACCGTGCAGAACGGTCTGTTCTCCGGCATGGACTGGTTTCCCACGTTCCTTGCCGCAGCCGGCAATCCGAACATCACCGACCAGTTGCTCAAGGGCGTGAAGCTCGGCGACCGGACTTACAAGAACCATCTGGACGGCTACAACCAGATGGACCTGATCACCGGCAAAGGCCCGTCCAATCGTCATGAAATCTTCTACCTCGGCGAAAGCACCGTCGGCGCCGTGCGCATCGACGATTACAAATTCCGCTTCATCGACCAACCTGCCGGCTGGCTGGGTGAGAAGACCAAGCCTGACGTCCCTTACATCACCAACCTGCGCCTGGATCCGTTCGAGCGCATGGGCTGGCCAAGCAATGGGACGAAAGAAGGGGCGCAGCAATACTTCGACTGGTTCAAGTATGAGTTCTGGCGCTTCGTGTTCGTCCAGCAGGTGATGGGCAAGGCACTCCAGTCCTTCCTCGATTACCCGCCAATGCAGCGCGGCGCGAGCTTCAACCTCGATGCCGTCAAAGCGGAGATGGCGAAAAGGATGCAACAGGCGGAGGCCGCGAGCAAAGGCAGCGGCAACTAACCGGATGACCCTCACGTCGGGCGGCGCGAAAGCGCCGCCCGACCGGGTGAGCCGAGCCTTTGGGAGGAGAATGCCAGTTTGGCATTGCGCCCTTCGAACAACTTCCGGAAAGTTCCGAAAAACTACTGGCCTTCAAAATGTCGGGCAAACTGCACGACGAGGACTACAAGAAATTTGTGCCCCTGGTTGACGCCGCGCTAGAGAAACAAGGCAAGGTGCGGCTGCTCGCCCAGTTCGAGAATTTCCACGGCTGGGATTTACATGCCATGTGGGACGACATCAAGTTTGCCACCACGCACTGCACGAAAATCGAAAGGATCGCGCTGGTCGGCGAAAAGACGTGGGAGAAGTGGATGGCCAAGGTGTGCAAACCGTTCACCGTGGCCAAGATCAGGTATTTCGACGCTTCTGAGTCCGACGCGGCGCGCGCCTGGCTCGACGAAGCCTTACACGAACTTCAAAGGAGAATGTGCGATGTGTTCTCGGTGCAAGCTCGCGGGTCTGGCGTTGCTGGGCGTCTTTGTGCTGGCATCCATTGCCTTACCCGATGATCCCAAGAAAGAGGCTGCCGCTCAGGAAGACAAGCAGGTAATCGATTCCAAGGCGACCCATGGCACGGCCGCGGCATCGGTCAATTTCCGCAAGGAGCTGAACCTGCCTTTCGCCTCCTTGAGCACTTTGGGCTCGCGTATCGACGCGGCGCGGCGTACGCCCGATCCGGTCGTGCTGGCCCATGCAGCCAATGAATTGTCCGTCGCGGAAAAGGTTTCCGGGAAGCAAGCCAGCTTGACCTCCAGCGCTCTCATCAAGGAGGCTGCCGAACTGGCCAAGCTCCGGAGGCAAGCAACCGAACTGCAAGCCGTGTCGCGCGTGGCTCAGCAAATTGCCAGCGAGGAAGAGTTGGTCAAGAGCCTGAGAGCCATTACCGACAGCGCCATGGCAGAGGCCAAGGCCGACCAACTGGCGGTGCAACAAAACCAGGAGCCGACCTGGGCGCCGCGCAAGGTCGTGGTGAACAACTACACGACGCAGTACCTGACTCTCTACGTCAACGGCATCTACAAGGGGGAAGTGGATCCCGGGCTTACCAAGGTCATTGTCATCGAGCATCGTTGGAACCCCACGGTGTTGACGGCTTACGGCAATGAGGACATTGAGACGTGGGGACCGGTCAATATCTGGGGGAGGTTCAAGACTTATACGTGGAACATCAATTAAGCAAGGCAAGGGGCTCGTTGCCCAGCGTCTAGCAGTCTGTTGAGGTTCCAGACACCTTTTTCAATAGGCTGCTAAGAACAGGAAGAGGTCCAGGAGTACGCGTGTGCACCCTGGAGGACAAGGCACAGTGACGCGAGTCACATTCTTCAAGGAGACGTCATGAACGCAAGTTGGAAGAACCGTTCGTTGGTGGCCGCGGTGGCCATCGTGGTCGTCGCCGGCTTGATCGGCCTGGCGCGTTTACAGCCAGCCCAGGCGGCGCGTGACGATGCACCGTTGACGGGTCCGCGCTACTCGGTCATCGAGACGGAGGCGCACAACCTGATTGTCACCGACAACAAAAACAGCACGCTCTATTTCTACACCATCGACAAGGACAAGGAGGTCGGCTCCGAACTGAAACTCCGCGGCTCGATCGACCTCAATCAGGTCGGCAAGTCCACGATTACACCCATGAAGGCCGCAGCCGGTCAGTAGTGTTCCGTTCATCAACCGGGCGTCTGAGATTTTTCAGCCTCCAGCGCCTGGCTGGACATTTTGACAAAGGAGAACGCTGATGAGAATTCGCATGGTGTTGGCCGTCGTGGCGACTGCAGCGCTAGCGTTGCTGGCCGCGCCGACTGCCAACGGCTGGTATCGCGGCGGCTATCACTACCACTATCATTACGGCGGTTATGGCGGCGGCTATAGCCATTACAACAGCTTTAATGGGGGCTATTATCACGGCGGATCATCGGGCTACAACGCCTACACGGGCCGATCCGGGGCCTCGAGGTCGTTCTACAACCCCTATACAGGCAGGTACGGAAGCGCTCAGGCGGGCTACAACCCCTACACCAACCGGTATCACTATCACTACAGCTACGGGGGATATTAAGGAGAAAAACGGATGAGAAAGAGGTGTTAGGAAGCGTTTTCGGCCTGACCAGGTCTTGCTGTTGAGAAGGCGCGGCCGGAAACGGTTCCTGACACCTTTTCTCCTTCTTTTCTCCTTCTTTAAAAGGAGAGTTGCCATGGCACATGAGATGAGCCAATTCAGGGCGCTGGCCAACGAGCACTTACGCCGGGACATGGAGGCCGGTGGAAAATGGCTTTGTGAGTGCGAGGCCTGCCACGGCATCCGCTCCCTGATGGGCATGGATAAGGTCCTCGGCGTACGGCCCATGGTGAGAGAAATTTACAAAATCGAGCAACAGCTCCAGGCGTTGCCGGCTGGACCCGACCGGAGCAACCTGTTGCAGCAGTACTTCAAACTTCATGATGTGCTCGCAGAGGAAATGGCGAAATAGGAGCAAATGCGGAGTGCAAAGTCCATCTTGTGGCGTGAAATGTTTCACAACTTCAGCTAGGAGGAATCAGCATGCGTGCACGGACACATTTGGCCCTGGCCCTGGGCCTGGGCGCGGTCCTGGTCTTCGGCCCGCTCGTGGCGGCCGGGAAAAAGCCCGCCGAGCGCGATGACCCGAAGGCCGAGGGCAAAGAGGCTCCCGGCAAGGGCAAGCGCGCTCAGCAGTTCATCGCCGCCTTCGAGAGCGGCGACGCCCGGGCGGTCAGCACCTTCTGGACCGAGACCGCGAATTACGTCGATGAGAACGGCCGCGAGTACAAGGGACGCCCCGAGATCGAGAAGATGTACGAGAAGTTCTTCGCCAAGAACAAGCGGATGAAGCTCAACATCATCGTCACGTCCGCCCGCATGGTGGGCAACGAGGTCGCCGTCGAGGACGGCATCACCGAGGTCACGCCCGCCGACGGCGGCCTGCCGAGCTCGGCCCACTTCTCTGCGGTCCTGCTGCGCAAGGACGGGGAATGGTACTTCGAAAGCGTCCGGGATTCGATAGCCCGCCCGCCGTCCAACGCCAAGCACTTCGAGGACCTGGACTGGCTGCTCGGCGAATGGACGGGCGAGTCGGAGAAGGGCGAATCCGCCAAGGCCACTTACTCCTGGGCCGAGAACCGGAACTTCATCGTCTCCTCGTTCGCCACCACCCTGGATGGCCTGCCGGTCGTCGGCGGCACGCAGTGGATCGGCTGGGACGCGATCGATAAGCAGATCCGCTCCTATTCCTTCTACTCCGGCGGCGGCATCGGCGAGGCGGTGTGGAACAAGGACGGCGATACCTGGACCATTACCGTCAATGCCAAGGCGTCTGCCGGCAAGAAGATATCGGCGGTCAACGTCCTCACCAGGGCGGACGATGACCATTGCACCTGGCAAATGACCAAGCTGATGGTGGACGGCCAGGCCATGCCCGATGCCAGGCCGGTGAAGATGAAGCGCGTCAAGGCGCCCCAGTCGTGAGTCGGACCGTAGCGGAATTCGTGAGAATTCCGCTGAGAACAAACGTTGAATTCTTGCGAATTCAGCTACCAGCAACTGAGTAAAAGGAGACTGTGATGTTAAAGAAGATCGTTCTACCGGTGATCGTAACCGGCCTGGCGGTTCTGTTGACTCCAGCCGCGGTCCGCGCCTATGGCGCCGCCCATGTCGGCTATACGCACGTTGGCCCGAATGGGGCATACCACGTGGGCGCCACCGAGGTCCGCGGGGGCGGCGGCTCCGGCGGCGCCGCGTATGGCGGGGCATACCACAGCGGCGGGGAATACCGCGGCGGAGCGGCGTACGGCGGCGGCGGAGCCGCTGGTGGCTACCACTACAGCGCGGGCTACTCCGGGGCCGCCGGCGGGGCCGCCTACGGCAGCGCCCATTATGGGTACGTTCGCTAGTAATCGGCGTGCGCGATTTTGCCGTAACGACTCCACCGGGCTTGTCCCGGTGGATCGATGACTGACGGCCAGTGACCGCTGCATACCTGCCGATGGCCGCCACGGGGCTTGTCCAGGACAAGCCCCGTGGCGGCGATTCGTGCGTGGACGCCGGGCTTTCATGCGCCCAAGCGTAGCAGCCTTCTGTTTGGGCAATCGGTCGGATATGCTGGCTACATGGCCGAAGAAAACCTCCCTTCGCCCGCAGGTGCACCAAGCATTGAGCTTACAGCGCTTTCCCCCGCGTGGCAGCGTGCGGACGTCACGCGCTTGCCCGAAGAAGAGAAAGAGACAGTCGCTCGGGAGCCGCTGCTTGAAGCCGTCGGCACGCACATCGGGCCATACAAGTTGGTCCAGAAGCTTGGCGAGGGCGGCATGGGTGCGGTCTTTGTCGCCGACCAGGCGACGCCCGTCAAGCGCCGCGTCGCCCTCAAGGTCATCAAGCCGGGCATGGACTCCGTCCAGGTGCTGCATCGCTTCGAGGCCGAGCGGCAGGCGCTCGCCCTCATGGATCATTCCAACATCGCCAGGGTCCTCGACGCCGGCACGACCACGGCCGGCCGCCCCTACTTTGTCATGGAGCTCGTCAAGGGCGTGCCGATCACGACCTACTGCGACGAGCTCCATCTCACGTTGCGGGAACGCCTGGAGTTGTTCATCCCCATCTGCCAGGCCATCCAGCACGCGCACCAGAAGGGCATTATCCATCGCGACATCAAACCGTCCAACGTGCTGGTGTCCATGCAGGACGGCAAGCCGGTGCCCAAGGTGATCGACTTCGGCGTGGCCAAGGCGCTGCATCAGCGGCTGACGGACCAGTCGATGTACACCGAGATCGGCCAGATCGTCGGCACGCTGGAATACATGAGCCCCGAGCAGGCAGAGCTCAGCGCGCTGGACATCGACACGCGCGCCGACATCTATGCCCTGGGGGTTCTGCTCTACGAGTTGCTGACCGGGACAACGCCGCTGGATCCGAAGCGGCTGCGCCAGGCGGCGTACACGGAGATTGTGCGGCTGATTCGCGAGGTCGAGCCTCCCAAACCAAGCACGCGGCTCTCCCAATCGAAGGACGCGCTGACGAGCCTGTCGCTGCAGCGCCGCACCGATCCCGGGCGGCTCATGAAGGAAGTGCGCGGCGAGCTGGACTGGATTGTCATGAAGTGTCTGGAGAAGGACAGGACACGGCGTTACGAGACGGCCAACAGCCTGGCGCACGATGTGGCGCGCTATCTCAACGATGAAGCCGTGGAAGCGTGCCCGCCGTCCAGGCGTTACCGGCTAAGCAAGTTCGTGCGCAAACACCGCGCCGGGCTGGCGGTTGCGGTTGTTTTTGCGACTTTGCTGCTCGTCGGCGCCACAGTAAGCTCCTGGCTGGCCGTGCGTGCAACCGTGGCCGAAGGAAAAACACGCGCCGCCCTGAATGAGGCCAGGCGGCGAACCGCCATCCAGATGCTGGAACGAGGCCTGGGCCTGTGCGAGCAGCGCCAGGAGGCGCGAGGAATGCTGTGGCTGGCCCGCAGCCTGCAAGAAGTCCCCAACGATGATGACTCCCTCAACGAGACGATCTGCGCCAACCTCAGCAACTGGGCGACTTGCGTGCACCAGCTTCGCGGCGTTTTGCCGCACCACGGCGAGATCCGCTCCGTGGCGTTTAGTCGCGACGGCCGGATAGCGCTCTCCGCAAGCGATGACGCGACCGCGCAGTTGTGGTCCGTGGCAACGGGCCAGCCCACCGGGCCGGCTCTGCAGCATGCCGGACCCGTGGAGACGGCGGTCTTTAGTCCCGATGGCCACACGGTGCTAACAGGCAGCGCGGATAAGACCGCGCGATTGTGGTCGACAGCGACCGGCCAGCCTCTCGGCCCACCCTTGCAGCATCAAGGCGCAGTTCATGCCGTGGCGTTTGACCCAGGCGGCAAGTTGGTGCTGACAGGAAGTGAAGACAAAACCGCGCAATTGTGGTCAGCGGCAAGCGCTCGGCCTCAGGGTTCGCCTCTGCAGCATCAGGGGCCGGTTCGGTCAGTCGCTTTTAGCCCTGACGGGCGAATAACGCTTACGGCAAGCGATGACGGCACCGCGCAGTTGTGGTCAGTGACTGCCGGTCAGCCCGTAGTCACCCCCTTACGGCACGAAGGCGCGGTCCACTGCGCAGTCTTCAGCCCTGACGGACAGATGGTGCTGACCGGGAGTGACCGTACGGCACGGCTGTGGTCCGTGGCCAGCGGTTTGCCCCTCGCTTCGCCTCTCCAGCATCAAGATATAGTTTGGTCGGTGGCCTTCAGTCCCGATGGCCGGACGGTCCTGACGGGTAGCGCTGACAAAGGCGCTCGGTTCTGGTCGACAGCCACCGGCTTACCGCTCGGACCGCCCCTGCTGCATCAGACCTGGGTCCGGGCCGTCGCCTTTTCTCCCGATGGCAGCGCCGTGCTTACGGGAAGTGCGGACAACATGGCGCGGCTGTGGTCCGTGGCGACCGGCCAACCCCTGGGGCCTCCCTTGCAACACGAAAAAGGACTCCGCTCTCTGGCCTTCAGCTCTGACGGACGAATGGTGCTTACCGGCAGCAGTGACCAGACGGCGCGACTGTGGTCTGTAGCGACCGGCCGGGCGCCGGAGCTGACACTTCGGCATCGGAACTGGGTCGTGGCCGCAGCCTTCAGCCCGGACGGAGGAACGGTCGTGACGGGCAGTGACGACGAGACGGCGCGGCTGTGGTCGGTGGCGACCGGCCAGCAGCTAGGCCCCCCTTTCCAACACCAGGGCGGGGTTTGGTCCGTGGCCTTTAGTCCCGACGGTAAAACGTTGCTGACGGGAAGCAAGGACGGGACGGCTCAGCTCTGGTCCGTGGCGACCGGCCAACGCCTGGTTCCGGCCTTACGGCATCACGGCCCGGTCTGGTCTGCGGTCTTTAGCCCCGACGGCAAAACGTTGTTAACGGAGAGCGACGAACAACTAACGCGTCGGTGGTCAGCCGCCACCGGCGAGCTTCTCGGCGCGCCCACGCCGCATCAACACGGTACGCATGTTCTCGCCTACAGTGCCGATGGCCGGACGTTATTATCGATAGGCCCTGCCAAAACAGTGAAGCAGTGGTCCACGGCGACCGGTGAACTCCTAGGGCCTTCGTTTCAACATGCTGCACGCGTCAGGCGCGTGGCCTACAGCTCCGATGGACGCATGGTGCTGACCGGATGCGATGATTACACGGCGCGGCTCTGGTCGGCGACGACCGGCGCGCCATTGGGTCCCCCTCTCCACCATCAAGCCGCAGTCCTGGCCGTGGCTTTCAGTCCCGACGCCCACACCGTGTTGACGGGAAGCGGCGACCAGACGGCGCGGCTCTGGTCCGTGGCGACAGGCGAGCCCCTGGGTCCACCGTTGCTTCAAGGACCGGTATGGGCCGTCGCCTTCAGTCCCGACGGCCGGAAGATTTTGACCGGCAGCGAGGACCATACGGCTCGGTTGTGGTCCATTCGTCCTCCTCTGGAAGACGACGTCGGCGTCATCAATCTCTGGCTTGAAGTCGTGACAGGGATGGCCTTGGACGAGCACGACGCCGTCCGATTGCTTGAGGCGAACGACTGGCGAAGCAGGCGCCAGAAGCTATCGGAACTCGGGCGGCAGGATCTTCCACCATGAATAACAACCAACCTCGGCTGTAGGACCAGCATTAGTGATGGCGACTCAGGATGGTTCCGTCTTGGCTGGATCTTGCACAGGGAACCGCACCAGGCCTGTGCCGAGCACGCGGGCTAGCTCCTTGAGAAGCAGGGAAGAATCAATTGGCTTGCGCACCAACCCGACGGCGCCGAGCGACTGCCCCCACTCCTGACTGGCAATCTGTAGGCCGGTCATGATGATTACGGGGATGGACGCCAGCGCCGGGGAGCGCCGCAGCATCCACAAGAGCTGCCAGCCGTCGCCCTCAGACATCATCATGTCCAGGAGCATCACGTCCGGAGTGGACTGTCCCTGCAAGCGCGCTATTGCCTCCTTGGCATTGGCGGCAGAGACAACGTTGTAGCCTTCCTGCAGAAGAATGGCGCTGAGTCCTTCGCGCTGGATGGCATCATCCTCAACGATCAACAAGGTTTTGACTGCGTCGGGCACCGAAAGACCTCCCAAGTCTGCATAAACTTGGGGATCAGCTCCGCCATTATTGTACTGGCGGGGACGGACAGGAGGGAGAGGGCGCGAAAAGCCAGCCGGCATGAATAGCTGAATGGTTCCAATTCCGCCGAAAGATTGCCAGGAACCTGCCGGGCGGGCGGAGCACATCGCGGTCATGGAATTGGACCAAAGTCCAATATCCTTCCTTCAGCTCCGAATAAGAAATCCTTGATTTGCAAGCTTTTTGCCTGGGCGGATGATAGAGTACCTATCGCGCCGCTAGCCCACGGCAGCTACAAGCTCTTAAGGTTTCTTACGCATGAGGGTTTCCTGATGAAGACGATTTTGCGCGCCTTGGTGGTCCCTCTTGGCATGGTCTTGCTGGCGTCGCGGGGCTCTGCCGCGGATGATCTGCAAAAGTTCCTGAATGCCGTCCCGGCATCCACCAACACCATTACGGTCATTCGCATGCAGGCCATCATGCAGAGCCCGCTGGCGGTGCGCGAGGGCTGGGCCAAGAAGCGCGAAGTGGAATTCCACGAAGGTACGGCCCTGTTGCCGCCCACCTCGGACGTGGTCGTGATCGCATCGAAACTGATGCCGGGGAACCTGGCCAATTCGCCCACCATCGCCTTGATCCCCCTGGAGCAGCCCATCGCCGACCGCGACCTGGCCGCCCGCGAGCACGGCGAAGTCCGCCCGGTCGGCGGCGAGTTCGTGGTGCTCAGCTCGCGCAACTGCTACATGGCCACCAAGGGCAAGTACCTGGCCATCGTCAGCCCGGCGGACCGGCAGGAAATGACGCAGTGGATTCGCTTTGTCAAAAAGAATCGGGAGCCGGCCTTCACGCAGTATCTGCAAGACGCCTTGAGCGCGGACGCCGGGGCCGGGCTGACGGTCGCCATTGATACCGAGGATATCCTCGATCCCCGTCTGGTTCGGTACGCGATCAATCATAGCCAGACGTTTGCCGGAGACAGGAAAGTGGACGCCGTCGCCGTGGATGCGTTGCTGGGCAGGCTCAAGGGGGCGCGCCTGACGGTGCAGTTTGACGACGCCATCACCGGCACGCTGCGCCTGGAGTTTATCGACAAGGTCGGCAAGGAAGGCTTATTGCTGAAGCCCTTCCTGAAGGAGATGCTCGGCGAAATCGGCGCCGAGCTGGACGAGTTCACGAACGGCGAAGTCAGCCTGGAGGACAACGCCGTGCTCATCAAAGGGCAGGCGACGATGCCGGGGCTGAGACGGGTGCTGTCCCTGGTCCTGCCGCCCGTGCCGAAGATCGATACGAGCCGGCCGGTGAAGAGCAATGTGCCGCAGCCGAAGCCGGAACTCACGCCCGCGGAGATGGCGGCCAAGGCATCGCTCGCCTTTTACCTGCATGTCAACGCCATGCTGATGGAATTGCAGAAGAAGAACCGCCGGTCGGGGGACTATGAGAAGACCGTGGTCTGGCACGAGGCGTATGCGAAAAAAATCCAGCAGCTACCGACGGAGTATGTGGATCCGGAGCTGGTCAAATACGGCATCCGCGCCAGCAACCGCCTGGGCGCCCTGGCCGACTCGCTGCGCGGCGTCGCCGTGCAGATCCAGGCTCTGGAGACCGGCGTGAGCACCACGATCTTTGTCGGAGCCACTTCTCGGGGTCCGCTTGGCTACTCGAATTCCTCCCCGGATTCGCAACTCGACTCGAACTTACAGCAGATCAGGACCATGCAAGCCGAACAGATTGCCATGGGCGCCGGCGACCGCCTCAAGATCTGGAACATGATCTACGACGATAACCGGTCAACCGCGCAAAAAATGAGCGAGAAGTACAAGCTCAACTTCGAGGAGATGCCCCGGAAGTAGTGGCTCGCAGCGGCAAGCTGGTTGCAGGCATTGGACCAAAGTCCAATAGCCTTGTTTTTCTTATCGCTTACATTGTTGAGCACAAGGCAAACTACGTGCTTATGGAGGATTACATCATGCGCATGCATCGCTTAGTCATTGCGCTGGCTGCTGCCGGCGTGGCACTTGGCGCCGCAGCAGCCCAGACCCAGCCTGCCGCCCAGCCCATTGCCATCCGGCTCCTGGTCCCGGCCGGCGCCCAGGTGGAATTCGACGGTTCGAAAACGACCATGACAGGTCCCTCGCGCCAGTATGTTTCGCCGCCTGTCGCGGTCGGGCGCGACTATACCTACACGCTGAAAGTGATCGTCAACGACAAAACGATAACACGCGAAATTCGCGTACGTCCTGGGACGGACAACGCCTTTGACCTACGCCGCGACTTTCCCGCGCTGGCGCGTACCACGTCCGGTGGCAATCAGCTCGCGCAAAACGCTGCCCAGCGGCAGTCCAATTACGCGCGCAACCGCGGCATGACCGAGGACGAGGCGCTCAAGCTGGGCGTCGACGCCTACGTCTACGGCTACCCGCTGGTCACCATGGAGATGACCCGGCGCGTGATGACCAACGCGGCCGAGCCGAAGGACAGTCACGCCCCCATGGGCCAGTTCCATAACTCCAGGACCTATCCGAGCGCGTCCTTCCGGGACGTCACCGCTCCCAACGCGGATACGCTGTACTCCACGGCCTGGCTGGATGTCGCCAAGGAGCCCTATGTCCTGAGCCTGCCGGACGAGGGTGACCGCTACTACCTGATGCCCATGCTGAGCGGTTGGACTGATGTGTTCCAGGTCCCGGGCACGCGCACGACCGGCACCAAGGGGCAGAAGTATGCCATCGTCGGCCCCAACTGGAAGGGCGATCTGCCCGAGGGAGTCAAGGAACTCCGCGCGCCCACGAGCATGGTGTGGATTCTGGGCCGCACGTATTGCACCGGCACGCCGCAAGACTACAAGGCCGTGCACGAAATTCAGGACCAGTATTCCCTGGTGCCGCTCAGCGCCTACGGCAAGCCTTATACCCCGCCGCCCGGCAAGGTCGATCCGAAAATCGACATGATCACGCCGGTGCGGGCGCAGGTCAATCGCATGAGCGCCGCGACCTACTTCACCCTGCTGGCCGCGCTCATGAAGGACAACCCGCCGGCCGAGGCGGACGCGGCGATGGCCGCCAACCTGGCCAAGATCGGCATTGTCCCGGGGCAGGACTTCGACATGAGCAAGCTCGACCCGGCCGCGGCCAAGGGGCTGGAACGCGCTCCGGGCGAGGCGCAGGTAAAGATCATGGAGCACATGAAAGCGGCAGGCACGGAGGAGAACGGCTGGATGTTCACGACCAGGACCGGCCTGTACGGCACGGATTACGTTCAGCGCGCCCTGATCACCGCGATCGGCCTCGGCGCCAACCGTCCCCAGGATGCGGTGTACCCGACGTCCGAAACGGACGGGGCCGGCAAACCTTATGACGGCGCCAAAAAGTACATCATGCACTTCGACAAGGGCCAGACTCCCCCGGTGAACGCCTTCTGGTCGATCACCATGTACAACGACGAGTACTTCTTCGTGAACAACCCGCTTAACAAGTACACGGTCAGCCCGCGCAACAACCTGAAGGCGAACGACGACGGCTCGGTCGATCTCTACATTCAGCACGAATCGCCCGGCAAGGATAAGGAAGCCAACTGGCTGCCTGCCCCTGCCGATCGCTTCATTTTGATGTTGCGCATGTACTGGCCGAAGGAAAAGGAGCCGTCGATCATCGACGGCTCGTGGAAGATACCGCCGGTGAAGCCTGCTCCATAACGGTTGGGCGAGGCGGTCGGGGCGGACGTGTCCGCCCTGGCCCCTCGCCTCTTGCCGTTTAGCAGCAGCGCAATTTAGCCGTAGTTTAGCGGCGACCCGTTAGGGGAGCGCGATCGGGAGATAGGCAGGTCATTGGTCATTCGTCATTCGCGAATGACGAATGACGAATGACGAATGACGAATGACCAATGACTAATGACAGCACGAAGCGCGGACATTAACTTCCTGAACGTCAATAAACGAATTCAAGGGCCGCGTTGTCAACAACCGTTCTGGAGGAGCATCATGAAACCGTTATGTGCCGGTCTCGCAGCAGTGGTGATCTTTTTCAGTCTCGCTCCCTTATCCAGGGCCGATGACAGTGCGTACCAGGACCTGCTGCGGCGTTTGCCCGATTCCACCAACATCGTAGTCGTCGTCGACGTGCAGGCCTTGCGCCAGGCGCTGGGCGTGGCGCCCGGGAGCACGCTGATGGCGTCGGATATGTGCACGCTCCCGATCGCCGCCAGCAAGTTCGTCATGGGCGCCCACGTGGACCTGAGCGAGCGCCGCCATGTGTGGTCGATCGCGATGTGTCAGCACGGCCGCAAGTTCTCGATCCAGGACATCGCCAAGTCGGAAGGGGAGGCGGTGGACCAGGTGGTGGGCTACAGTGTGGTGCCGTCGCCGCGCAACGCTTACTTCGTCGAACTCGGGCCGGAGACGCTCGGCGTCGGCTCGCCTGGCAACCGGCAACAGCTCAAGCGCTGGCTCACGTACCAGAAGAACAACCAGCTTGCCGCCCTGTCGCCGTACCTCCTCCAGGCCGCGAACCCTTCGGATCCGGCGCTCATGACCATGGCCGTCGACCTGGCGGATAGTCTAGACCCGGCTGCCGTGCACCGCGGGCTGAACGGCTCGCAGGTCATGGCGGGGCTCAAGAATCCCAATTACGAAGCGGTTGCCAAGACCCTCGTGCGCGTCAAAGGCTTGACGTTCACCATCCAGCCCGGTAGTCCCTTGAACGGCAACCTGACCGTGGACTTCGACACGGACACCGGCGCCATCATCAATTTTGCCAAGCCCCTGCTCATCGAGATCCTGCAGAACGCCGGCGTTTATGTTCCTGACTTCGACGACTGGCGGCCGCGGCTGAAGGACCGCTCGATCGGCATCAGCGGCCCGCTCTCGTTCAATGCCCTGCGCAAGTTCGGCGCCCTGATCCAGACGCCGGCGCCGCAACCCGAGGCCGCCGACATGGCCAACTACAGCTCGCTTTCGCCCGTCGAGCAGATGAAGACCTGCTCGCTCCGCTATTTCAAGAACGTCAACCAGATCCTGAAAGACCTGAAGGAGGACAAGACCCGAAGTGTGAAGGGCCTGGCCGATTGGTACGACAAGTACGCCGGCCAGATCGATAAGCTGCCGATTTTGAATGTCGATCCGCTACTGATCTCCTTTGCCTCGGCCACCAGCGAGCACTTGCGGGCCATGGGTTCGTCGCTGAAGGGCATCTCGCTGCAAAGCGGTTACCTGCAGCAGCAGAAGGCGGAAGGCCAGATCTACAACGCCCCCAATTACACGGGCAACTACAGCGGCTACAACGCCTACGGCGGCTACTGGGGCGGCGGCGCCGCCAACCTGGCCAATAATGTGGCCTTGTACCGCTCCGGCACCGCCGGCGGCGTGACCACGGTCAACAACTACGCGCAGATTTACCAGCAGCAGCTTCTGCTGGTCTCGCAAGGTGAGGCCGCGCGTGTGGTCCTGTGGCAACGCATCGACGACGAGGTGGCAGGGGTCCGCCGCCAGATGACCCAGAAGTACCAAACCGAGTTCTAAGGATAGCGCAATTCCGGCAGGATACTAACCCGAAGCGTTAGCGAGGCCCTCGCTAACGCTTCGCGTTGCTATGTTGCACCAGCTTCTCGCAATCCTGTGCATTTTCACTCTTCTGCAACCTTAGCCCGCGGCGCCAGCAAGGGCCTTGCTCAGCTTGCGCCATCGACCCGATCCCCTCCTTTTGGTGCCCTGCGTCCGCATCTGCGCGCAAGGCGAGCCGGAGTCGGCGTTCGGTAAATGAAAGCAGCCTTCTCAACGCACCGCACCGTGAGCGAGAGCCTCTCTCCCGCCCCACCGCAAGGAGATTGTTATGTCGCATCAACTGCGTCCGCGCCGCGCTTCCGGCTCCCTCCAGGTAGAGGCACTCGAGGAGCGCTGCCTCCTCTCTTCCGCAGCCTATGCCACCGCGCTTTACCATGACCTCCTGCACCGGAATCCCGCCCCCGCGGAGGTGACGGGAGTGGTTATCCGGCTCGATTCGGGCGAAAGCGCCGGTCACATTGCTCAGGGATTTACGACCAGCCCGGAGTTCCAGACCGATGAAGTGCTTGCCGATTACGGCAAATACCTCGGCCGTTTACCGGCGGCGGCCGAGCTGGCGGGCTGGGTCGCGGCGCTGCAGGCTGGAGTGCCGGAGACCCAGGTGGAAGCAAGTTTCCTGGCATCGACGGAGTATTTTAGCCGGCATGGCGGCGACGCCGCGCCCTGGCTGAACGGGATTTATCAGGACGTGCTGGGCCGAAATATCGACGCCGCCGGCCTCACGTCGTGGACTGCCGAACTCCAGACCGGCACCCCGCGCCAGGCAGTGGCCCTGGCCATCGCTGCGAGCACGGAGGGAGAAGGAGTCCTCGTGCGCAGCGCCTATAGCGACCTGCTCGGCCGGCCGCCGGATCAAGCGGGCCTGGCGGGCTGGGTAAACGCCTTGCAAGGCGGCCTGCCCCCCGCCACGCTGCGGGCGATGCTGGCCAGTTCCGAGGAATATATTCAACAGCGCGCGGGCGGTCTCGATGCCCCTTCTCCTGCTCCCGTAAGCGATCCCCCGCCCTCTTATTCGCCCGATCCTGATCCGATCGGGGTTCCCGTTATTCCCGATCCCGTGATTATAGATCCGGGCGCCACCAGCCCTGGCCCCACGGACCCCGGCACCCCGGCGCCCAGCATTCCCGATCCCGGCAATACGGACCCGGGGACAACCGATCCAACAGCCTCTGATCCCGGGTCCGATGGAGGCGGTGATCCTGGAGCCGGCGGCGGCGATTGCGGTTGCTAACCCTGGTCCACATCAAACACAATGGCTCTCATTTGGTGTGGCATGCGGTTTCTTCCAAGATTCCTACTCTTGCTTCCAGCATTTCCAGCCGTGAGAGCAGGTCTGAATCCAGGGTTGCAGTTCTTGGGGCATCAAGGAGTTTCTCCAAGGATGCTTCAGAATAGTAGTCTGTTCTCTTGCCATCCTTCTTTATGTTTCCAAAGGAGCAGACATATTGCCCGAGACTCGTGTTCCAGCAATCAACCACTAATTCAGGCCCGCCTTTTCTCAAGCGGACCTTGTCGCCAACAGAGAATTGCGCCATAGAAGTCTGCCTTCCGAGCTGAGGAGCAAGAGGCGAAATTGACTGAAGGACCTTGCCTGGAAACGGGACAGGGCGGCAATGGTTCAGGCGTACGGTCGCCCATTGTGTGGAGTTTCCTTTTCATGCCTGGACGCGGCTGTCCTACGGGTCCCAGACGCCTGACCCTCATCCTCAGAGATAACCTGTTCCAGATTCTTCAGCGCGTCGGTAATTTCTTGGCCGTCTTGAAGCATTTGACCCATTGCGACTGTGGCGGCTGCTGAGCGTGATGGGCAACCAGCGGGAAGTGGAACCTTGCCGTCAAGGATACCGCTGATCTCCTGACGATGGTCTTTCAGGTGATTGTTGAGTGTCAGAGACCAGGACTCAAGACGATTGTAGGCTCGCTCAAGGTTCGACATGGCTGATAGCCTCATTCCTTCTTGGGCGATTGTGATTGGGGGTTCGCCGCGACGTCGTTCTCCCGTTATTGCCTTGCCGCACCACCCGCCGACTGTCAGGCCGGCGGGTGTGCATGGGCGCATAATCCAACCCTCAAGGCATGTCCCTTTACTGTGGCGGCCTGGGCGCCTGCGGTGTGCTGTTCTCACGCTTCGAGCTGCCCTGCCTCGTCGTGCCGTTTGCTTCGGAGTTCTCGCTGCCGGTTCGGTTTGAGTTGTCGAGCTGGCGGCGATTGTCCTGCAAGCGGTCCTTGGCGCCGTCGATGTCACGGTCTCCGTCGCTGCGCAAACGGCGACGATTGAGCTCGCCATCCGTCTGGCCACGACGCGAGCCCGGCGTGAACGTTGCATTCAGATCGTTGAAATTGGCCACGACTTGCTGACCGGCCCGCACCGGGACGGTTTGTTCGCGGGTTACTTCACGGCCGTTTTCCAGCCACGAGGCCTTGATCGTGTAATAGTAGGCGCGTCCTTGTTCCAGGGGCGGTGAAGTGTAGAACCGGTCCGTGCCGCGCTGCTGCGTCGCTTCGTTTTCGAACCATACCCTGGCTTCCCTGGTCGGGAGCATGACGCGAACATTGACGGAATCGTTACTTTCTCTCAGCGCGGACCCTTCTTGCCGGCGTTGCCCGCGTGCGGCGTCTCTTTCCCGCGCTTCAATCCTGGTGACCATGGTCTGGTCGTTGTCGTCGCTATTCGTCGTCACCGTGATGAAGCAGCCTTCCTTGAGCTCGTTCAGCTGGACATCCTTGCCGTCAAAAGTGATCGTCGCGTCCGTGGCGACCTTGTGCGTGTGCTTGTTGGAACCGTCCTTGTCCGTCATGGTGACCTTGCCATCGGCGGCTTTCACGAACTTGCCTTCATGAGTTTTCTCCGCAGCCAGGGCCGATTGGCTTGCGAAGAGAGCCACGGCCAGGGCGCCGAGCACGACGGGAAAAGACCGATACAGAGACCGGTACAACATGAGATCCTCCAGTTTGGCGTCAGTGACGCGAAACACCAGGCAGAGCACGGTCAAGCTCCATGGACGCTTCCGGTTGGTGCCCGTGCTCTGCGAAACGCACCAGCGGAGGCAAAAAAAACGACGTGGCGAAATACCAAAAGGCACTTCACCACGTCGGCTTACTCGTCAACGGGCCCCCGGCACTGCCCGGTTGCCCTTCATCTAGTTTTCCGACGACTGCGAGGCACTCAGAGATATTCTGGATTCTCTAAGTCTTTAACTATTCTATAACCCGGCAGGATAAAGGCAAGCGCATTTTAATCTGCTCCCTGGAACAGTTTCGAGGCGAGCCTGTCAGGGGGAAGCTGAACGACGCCCCAGAAGGACCAGGACGATACCCGCAACCAACGCCGTCACACCCACGATCGGATTCAGTATGATCGTGTGCGGCCTTGAGACGTCGATTTTGAAGAATCCAACGTCCGCCACGCGCTCCGTGGTGAAGAACGTGACACTCGGGACCGCCAAGGCGACAATGCCCAGGACTACCAGAATCAACCCGATCACTACGAGCGGTCGCATCCTCAGCCTCCTTATTCGTGTCGAACAACCCGCTTGCAGAACATGATGGCGAAACCGCGCCACGCATTTATTGCACAGGACACTCCTTACCTTCTACTGCGGCTCCAATAATAGCCGCCACCCCCGCCGAACAGAGCCAGCAAAACGATGACCAAGATGACAATCTCAACAGTACCCATAATCTTTTCTCTCCCTTGGGCGAAAACCAGGCCGGCTTCGGCCCTAACCCATACCCGTTCACACGCTGTTCAGTCGCGAACTTTTTTCACGGCCTGCTCGACCTTGTCGACGGCCTTCTCGGCGATTTGCTTGACCTTGCCGACCGCCTGGTCGGTCTTGCCTTCCGCGCGAAGCTTGTCGTTGCCGGTCAACGCGCCGGCGGCTTCCTTGAGCCGGCCTTTTACCACGTCTGTCTTGCCACCCATGATGGTGACTCCTGTTGCTAGAGGTTTGTTGAGCAAAAAAAACCGACGTGTCCGAACGCCTTGAGGCATTCGAGCACGTCGGTTTACTTGTTAACTGACCCCCCGGCACCGCCGGGTTGCCCTTTATCTAGTCATCCGAAGACTTCAAAATCATTAACTCGTGGAGCCGCTTTCCAGCTCCTAATGCTCTACCAACCTCATTGTATGGCGCTGAACGAGGAAGGCAATTGATTCTTGTCTTTGTTCTGTGGCAGTTGGGCCATCTTCTTAAGTCCATTTTTTCGCGGATTGATCTCGCCGCCGTCTGCCGACCGCGTCGCGTTCCACGGCGCCTGGCTGCTTAATTTGTTTCTTGATAAAATACGATGAGCCGAAGAATGGACATTTGTTTAGTGTCCGAGCCGTAATCCTTATGGCCAATTACAATGGCTCAGGATAACCAACCAGACGTTCAGGTCGAAAGTTGGCTCAAGACTTTGGGCATTGAATCGCTATGTCAATGGGATGTGCTGGTCTTCCAGTACCGGCATCAGTCCAGCCTGGTCAGCGCCGAGCACATCGCGCGCTTTCTGGGCTATGCGAACGCCGAGGTCGTCGCCGCACTGGACAGCCTGGAATCCTCGGAGCTCGTCAAGCGTTCGCGGGTCTCCCAAGGAGTGCGCTTGTACCAAGTGACCGCGTCGGCAGACGCTGCGCGTCGGGACGCCGTGGAGCGGCTCCTGACCTTCGTTGACAGCCACAGCGGGCGTCTTGTGCGTCTGCTCCTGGCCCGGAGGCTGCCGGGCAGAGACCGACCTGACCGGAACAAAAACGATTCCCCTTTCCTTGGCGTGAAAGGCAGTAAACATGACTGAGAGCCGTCTGATCCAGACGGGCATTTACGGCCTGGACGAAATCTTCTTGGGCGGGATTCTCAAGGGCAACCTGATCCTGGTCGAAGGCGCGGTCGGCACGGGTAAGACCCTGCTGGGCATGGAGTTTATCTACCGGGGCATTACCGAGCACGACGAGCCCGGCATCATCGTGGTCTTTGAGACATCCCCGAGGAAGGTCATCCGGGATGCCGGAGGCTTCGGCTGGAACCTAGACGAACTAGAGCAGCGGAACAAGCTGAAAATCATCTTCACGAGTCCGCAGGTGCTCGAGCAGGAGCTGCGTTCGCCGGAAAGCCTGCTCCTGGAAACCGCGGCAGAGATGGGCGCGCAGCGCATCTTCATTGACGGCATTTCGTTGTTACGCTCGCTCTCGACCGGCAACGGCGCCAGCGGCAACGGGGCCGCCTCCTACCGCGAGCTGTTGCAGCAGCTCATCGATGGGCTGCAACGCGAGAACCTGACGGCGATGCTCTCCCACGAGATTCCCGCTCACCATGAGCAGTCCTCCACGTTTGAGGTTGCGGAATTCCTCGCGGACACCGTGATAATCCTGAAGTGCGAACCTCACCACCGCAATACCCACCGCAGCCTGGAAATCATGAAAAGCCGGGGGCAGGACTACGAGGCCGGCAAGCACACTTTGCGTATCACCGCCGGCAAGGGCTTGGAGGTGTTCCGCCGCGTGCAGCTCCGGGCGCGTGGCGTCCCGGTTCAGCCTACCTCCGATAAACGCTCGCCCATCGGTTGCGCGCCGCTCGATGCCCTGATCGGCGGCGGTATCTACGACGGATCCACCACCATGGTCGTGGGCATCTCGGGCGCCGGCAAGACCGTGCTCGGCGTGCAGTTACTGCTGGAAGGAGCCGTGAAACAGGGTAAGCGCGGCATGCTGGTCTCCCTGGATGAGCACCCGGCACAGATCCTGCGCAATGCCGCGACCCTCGGCATGAATCTGAAAGAACAGATCGACACGGGAATGGTCCGGGTTCTCTACGATTCTCCTCAAGAGTTGGAGATTGATGCTCACTTTGATCGCATCATCCGGACTATTGAGGAGCACAAGATAGAGCGGCTGCTCATTGACGGCATGACGAGTTACAGCAATGCACTCGCGGATCAGGGGCTGTACCGCGATTTCATCCACTCCCTGGTGGCCTATAGCAAAAACAAGCTACTGACGACCTTCTTCAACTATGAAAATCCCGAGTTGTTCGGCCTGTCAAACTACATGCCGGATTTTGCCATCAGCTCCATCGTGGATAACCTCATCATGATGAACTTCGTGGAGCTAGGCAACGCGCTGCGCCGCGCCATCACCGTGGCCAAGGCGCGGGGCAGCCAACATGAGTTTGTCACCCACGAGTACACGATCGGGCCAGGCGGTATCAGCCTTCTGCCGATAGAAGAGGGCAAAACCCTGCCCGTGCTGCCGTTCCAGAGTTATTATGGCCTCCTGAGCCGCGCGCCGACGCGGCTCAGCCCCGATTTGCCGCGAGGCCGGGGGGGCGCCGCCAATGCCGAAGCAACGTAACACTGCTGTTCTTGGCCTGCAAGACGGAAGGGAAGCCATGCCCCTTCCGGAGCCGCATATGCCGGAGCAGAACCGCAACCAGGACCTTGGCGAGCTCTCTGCGCAGCCGATCGACGTCGAACTGCCGCCGGCCACCCGTGCCGACATCCTGGACCCGGCGCTCTGGCAAGACGGGCTGGCCAAGTACGCCCGTGGCACGAACCTAGCGGTGGCCCTGGCCGATGCGGCCGGCCGCCTGATCGGGTCGATCATCAACCCCCGACCGACGTGGAGTCTCTTGCATTCCAAGACCCCTCGGCCCCTCGTTCCCAAACTCCAGTTTGGGAACGAGGGGCCAGCGGGGGTGGGGTGTCCCTTCTCCCTGGCGCCGCTTTCGCCCTGTAACTGCGTTGGCGACGCCCTGGCCAGAGGCAGTGTTGTCGTGGCGCGCGACCGCACGGGGCTGGTGCATGTCGCCGTGCCGCTGGTGCTGGGCGGACATCCTTTAGGGGCGCTGGTCGCGGGCCAGGTTTTCACGCGCTACCCCGAACAGCTGCCGCTGCAGCACAGCGCCAGGCAGCTCCTTCTCTCCCCAGGGAAAGTCTGGGAGTCGGCCCGCCTGGAGCATCCCGTCAAGCAGTCCACCCTGGAGGTTTACGCCGACTTGCTGGCGACCCTCGGCCAGACGTTTCTCCAGACCCGCTATCACGCGCTCCGGGAAGCCGAGCGCCTGGCCGAGAATGCCAAGCTCTACCATGCGCTCCAGGAAGCCGACCGCCGCAAAGATGAATTTCTGGCTATGCTCAGCCATGAGCTTCGCAACCCTCTGGCCCCCATCCTCAACGCCGTGCAACTGCTTCAACTCCAGAAAGGCGAGAACTCCGTTCAGCAAAGAGCCCGAGCCATCATTGAGCGTCAGGTCGGGCAACTGACGCATCTCGTGGATGACCTGATGGAAGCCTCGCGCACGATCACCGGCAGGATTCAGCTTCGCCAGGAACAGGTCGCCGTGAGCGGCATCGTAGAACGTGCCGTGGAGACGGCTCGTCCTCTGATCGACCAGCGCGGACATGAGCTCACGGTGTCACTGCCGCCAGACCCGATTTGCCTGTACGCGGACGCCTCCCGGCTGGAGCAAGTGGTGACGAACCTCCTCACCAACGCCGCCAAGTACACCAACGAAGGCGGTCACATCTCGCTCTCCGTCCAGCAGGAGGGCGACAACGCCGTGCTGCGTGTGCGGGATACGGGCCTCGGCATCGATCCCGCTTTTCTGCCCCACGTCTTCGACCTGTTCACGCAAGCGGAACGGTCAGCCGACCGTTCGCAAGGTGGCTTAGGTATCGGCTTAGCCTTGGTGAAACGGCTGGTGGAAATGCACGGGGGAACCATAGGGGTTTCCAGCACCTTGGGGCAAGGCAGTGAGTTCGTCGTGAGTCTGGTTGCGCGTGAGCCGGGGGCGCCGTCTCTGGAGACGCAGCCGACGCCAACCGAAATCGCCCAGCCGACCGGGCCAGTCTTGCGAGTACTGGTGGTGGATGACAACGTGGATGCAGCGACCGCCTTGGAAATGCTGGTGGAAAAATCCGGTCATCGGGCGTGCAAGGCTCACACCGGCCCGGCCGCACTGGCAGCGGCCCTCGATTATCGGCCCGACGTGATGCTGCTGGACATCGGCCTGCCGGAGTTGGATGGTTTTGAAGTAGCCAGGCGGATACGTCAGCAACCCGTTCTCCACAACATCGTGCTTGTCGCCCTGACGGGGTATGGCCGGGAGACAGACCGGCAGCGTTCGCAGGAAGCGGGGTTCGATCACCACCTGGTCAAGCCCGTCGACTTCGGAAAGGTGCTACAGATCTTGGCGACCGTCTTGGAGAAGGCGTGAGTGGTGAGTGGTCGGACCACTCACCACTCACCACTCGCCAGCCGGGGCATGACCGAAGCCGGGCTGGCGAAAGGAAAGAAGTATGGCGACGAGCGAGAAGACTCTGCGCGTTCTCGTGGTTGATGACAACCGAGACGGCGCTGACGCCTTGGGTTTGCTCGTTGAAGAACTCGGCAACCAGGTGCATGTGACCTATGGCGGGGCGAAGGCACTAGAAGTTGCCACCGCATTTCGGCCCGATCTGATGCTCGTCGATTTGGTAATGCCTGAAATGGATGGTTGCGGTCTCGTTAGTCGCCTGCGCCAGATTCCTGCCTTCGCGCAAACGAAAATCGTAGCCATCACCGGCCAGAAAGACCAGGAACACAAGTCCCTGGCCATGAAGGCCGGGTGCGATACGGTCCTCTTCAAGCCCGTTGCTCTGACAGAAATAAAAGCGGCCTTAGCCAGTGTCGTTCCTGTGGTCCCACCTGCGGGCCAATCGCCAAAGCAGGCCCAGGAGCGCGCGCGTCCCGGAGCGGAGCCGCGTCTGCCGATTGACGAAGCTCGACGAATCAGGAGCGCGCGCAAATCAAAAACCCTTACTCAAGAGGAAAGCGAAGCAGCTATCTGTGATGGGATCATTCGCTTTCAAGAGGAGTATCTGGGATGGAGGTCGGGGCGGATTCACGCCCACCTCATCAAAGACCTCCTGGTGGTCCGCATTTTAGGTGTTTTGACGCTAGCCGAACGACAACTGGGCAAATCGGTGTCGCCGGAGAAAGGCATGAATCTCATCAAGCAAGTACGGAAGCAACTGCTGGAGTTGGCACGCCCGATGTTGGAATCGCTGGTCCACGAGGTCGCCGGCGTGAAGGTGTTAAGCATGCACCATGACATCAGTACCGTGACCGGCGAAGAAGTCGTCATCTTTTCCTTGGCCGACGCGCCTCGCTTCCAGTAAGAACCCTGCTTATTTTGTTCTTGTTTCCCGGAAAAGCGGCGACTCCGCCAGAGTGAAGATAACGATCTCCTCGCCGGTGATCGTGCTGATGTCGTGGTGCAGGCTCACCACCTTGATGCCGGTGACCTTCTGCACCATCGCTTCCATGACCGAGCGCGATGTTTCAATCAGGTGGGTCCGGACTTGCTTGAGCAGGTCGCGGCCCTTCTCGGCCGGAAGCGTCTTGGCCAGTTGCTGTTCCGCCACGGTCAAGACCCCCCTGAGGCGGACCACGAGCAGATTATTGAGCAGGTGGGCATGAATCTCCTTGGGGCCTCGTCCCATGTAGTTCTGCTCAAAAAGACTTATCCCCTCGCAGACGGCGGCCTCGATCTCTCCTTGCGTTTTCATGCAGCCATGATAGCAGATAGCAAGCGCAGAAGAAGAGAATACGCTTGCCTTGCCTGTGCTGGGGCGTACAATTTGGCGGGAGTGCAAGCCTATTTTGCCCTCCCGATAGAATACTGGATTTCGAGTCGTCGGATGACTAAGTAAAGAGCAACCCGGTCTTGGCCGGGGGGCTCGTTAGCGAGTAAGCCGGCGTGGCCGAATACCCGAGGGTGTTCCGCCACGTCGGCTTTTTTGTTTCGCTGACTAGGCAATTTGCTCATGGGGGACAGCGGAGTATGGCGCGCACCGGCACCAGTCGCAGGGGGTTTCTGGGCGCTGTTACAAATCTGCTGATGGCAGCCATTGGCCTGATCGTCGCCATCCCGGCCCTGGGTTATTTCTGGTCCCCCCTGCGCAGGAGGGGAGCGGCGGAAGGGGCCGGCGCGACCTTTCAGGACGCCGGGCCGCTGGCCGACATCCCTGTGGGGCCGTGGCGGCTGCTGTCGCTGGAAATGGTCTACGAGGATGGCTGGAAGAAGAGCCGTGTTCGACAAGCCATCTGGGTCCGTCGACAGGACGGAGGAGACCAAGGCATTACCGTCCTGTCCACTATCTGCCCGCACCTGGGATGTCCCATTAACTGGCACCCGGACCAGTCCCAGTTCACTTGCCCCTGCCACGGCGGCATGTTCGATACGCTCGGCCAGCGCACCGGCGGCCCGCCGCCGCGCGCCATGGACCCGTTGGATTTTGAGGTCCGTTCGGGGCGGCTGTGGGTTCGGTGGCAGGACTTCAAGATCGGCGTCGCGGAGCGCGTGCCGGTGCGCGTCTAGCAGCCTGTTGAAAAAGGTGTCTGGGGTTGAAAAAGGTGTCTGGAACCTTTTTCGACAGGCTGCTAGCCGTGGCGTGGAGGGCTTATGCACGCCGCACAAGAACAGCCGTCGCAACTCGGCTTCTGGGGCCAACGTACCGGCTGGACGGTCCTGAAGCAGGCGCTGTTTCTGGAACCCCTGCCGGGCGGCTCGCGCTGGGCGGCCGCCTTCGGCAGTCTCCTTCTCTTCGCCTTCGTGCTCCAGGTGGTTACCGGCGTTCTGCTCTCCATGAACTACGCGCCGTCTGTGGACAGCGCCTGGCCGAGCGTCAAGTTCATCCAGGATGAGGTGCCGCTGGGGGCGTTCATCCGGGCAGTACATCACTGGGGCTCGAGCGTGATGGTCATTCTTCTCCTGCTACACTTGTTGCAGGTGTTCATCTGGGGAGCCTACAAGAAGCCGCGCGAACTCACCTGGATGTCGGGGGTCTTGCTGCTGTTTTGCACCCTCGGCCTGGCCTTTACCGGCTATTTGTTGCCCTGGGACCAGAAGGCGTACTGGGCGACCAAGGTGGGCCTGGGCATCGCCAGCACCACGCCCGGCATCGGGGACGGTCTGCGGACGCTGCTCCAGGGCGGGCCGCAGATGGGCAACCTGACACTGACCCGGTTCTTCTCGATTCATACCTTCGTGCTGCCGGGACTGCTGGTTCTGCTTGTGGTAGTCCATCTTTACCTATTCCGCCTGCATGGGGTCACACCGCCGTGGTGGGAGTCCGCCGAGCAGCTCAAGGCACAAGAAGAACCCTTCTGGCCCAAACAGGTCTTGAAAGACGGCGTTGTGTCGCTCGTGTTTCTCGTCGGGCTCGGCTTATGGTGTTACTACCGGCCCGCGCCCCTGGAAGCGCAGGCCGACCCGTCGCAGCCTTACGGGGCCCGGCCTGAATGGTACTTCATGTTTCTGTTCCAGCTGCTGCGCTACTTCCACGGCCCCTACGAGATCGTCGGCACTTTCGTGCTTCCTACGGTGTTCTTCCTGGTCCTCTTCTTCTGGCCGTTTCTGGACCGCAACCCGCGCCGTAACCCGCGCCAGCGGCCCGTGGCCATGTCGCTGCTGAGTCTGGGAACTGTTGGGCTGATCGGCCTGACGATCTTCGCCATCGCTACCGACGTGCGCATGACGGAGCCGGCGCAGGCCGTCGCCAAGGCGGCCACGCCGGCGGCGGAGCCGGCCGGCGCCATCCAGCGCGCCGATGTGGCCCGGGTTTACAACAACAACTGTGCGGCCTGTCACGGGGTGGACGGCAGCGGCAAGCAGATCCGGGCAGGGATGCCGACCATCCCGGATCTCACCAGCCTGGCCTGGCAGATGTCTCAGACCGACCTGGAGATCGCCCACCGCATCCAGGACGGCAATGAGCCGCTCATGCCGGCCTACCGCGACAAGCTTTCGCAGCAGCAGATACTGGCGCTAACGATCTACGTCCGGGCCTTCGCCGTTATCTCCACGCCACCCGCCGGCCCGAAAGCCCCGCAGCCCGCGCCGGTGACTGCTCAGATGGCCCCCATTCAGGTGTATCGCGTCTACTGCCTGGCGTGTCACGACGCCGATGGTCGCGGCCGGACGGCTCGCAAGGCCATGCCGGACCTGCCCGATTTCAGCGACGCGAAGTGGCAGGCCGCGCGCAGCGACGCCGAATTGAAGCAGTCCATCCTGAACGGCAAGGGGAAGTTCATGCTGCCCATGAAGGACAAGCTTGGCCCTGCCGACGCGGAGCAGATGGTCGCTTACCTGCGCGCCTTCCGTGGCGGCAAGCAAATCGTGCAGGTCGAGCCGCAACTGCCAGTCGTGCCGCAACCGCCGGCCCTGCCCGCGGTAGTGTTCCACGCCAAGGCCCCGCCAGCCATGCCACCCCCAACAACCCCGGCCCGGGAGGAAACAGCCGCGCGGACGCGCGTAGCGGCCAGCCTGTACCGCCAGTATTGTCTGATCTGTCACGGCACCAGCGGGCGGGGAACCGAGATGAGGGCCAGTATGCCCACCATCCCGGATTTTACGGACCGCCCCTGGCAGGAACTGATGAGCAACCCGCAGCTGGTGGTGAGCATCCTCGACGGCAAAGGCACGCTGATGCCGGCATTCCGCGGACGCGTCAGCGACGTGCAGGCGCACGACCTGGCCGCTTACGTCCGGGCTTTCGGCCCCGTGCGGGCGGTTCCCCTGGAAGTGCCGGCCAGTGATTTCGATCAACGCTTCCATGCATTACAAGCGGAGTGGAACGAATTGCACAGGCAGTTGCAGGAGGTGTCAAAGCCCGCGCGCAAGCCGTGACGCACCCGGAGAAAAAGGGCCTGTTGAAGGGAGATGGCCGCCACGAGGCAGGGAATCGGCATCGCCAGGCACTTGTTTTCCGTGGTCAGCGCCATACAATGCGCTTGTAAGTGTATTTTAGCGCTCCGCTAAATACTTAAAGTGAAGTCGTCGGACGACTAGATGAAGAGCAACCCGGCTGTGCCGAGGGGCTCGTTGACGAGTAAGCCGACGTGGCCGAATACCTCAAGGTGTTCGGCCACGTCGGCTTTTTTTTGCTCCTGATGCGGGGCTGCCGCAAGCACGGAGGAGGAATCGATGGTTAAGTCCAGTTCAACCATGGCGCCTCGCGTGACGGCGCCATAGCCCATCATTGAACCATATGTTTGGTTCGCAATGTTCGAGGTAGGCCTTTTACCGGGCCTGCAGACAAGTCAGAGGAGTATAACTATGTTTCGACGATTGGTTCCATGTCTTGGAACATCGGCACTCGCTCTCGCAGCGTTCCTGGTCGCGGCCGCATCGGCTGCGGCCCAGCATAACACGCGCGGCGGCGGTTCCTCTTCAGGGCACTCATCCTGGTCCGGCGGCCGTGGCGGCTACAACGGCTGGTCCGGCGGCCGTGGCGGCTACTACGGCGGAAACTATGCACCGTATTACGGCGGGTATTACGGACAACGGTATTACTCGGGTGGTTACAACGACAACTATCCCCAGTACTACGGTTCTCAGTACGCACCGGAAGCAAACGCGTACGCTTCCAGCTATAGCGTCAGCGACCCGTCGAGATCCACCAGGGACGAAGCGTCGGTGTCCACGTACCCGCCTCAGGACGAGAACGTGGTGCACATTAACGTAAGGGTAACGCCCAGCGCCGAAATCTGGTTTGAAGGGGAAAAGACAAGCCAGACAGGCAGCCTTCGCCAGTTCACTTCTCCGCCCATCGATTCTGATCGTGAGTGCACCTACACGATCCGTGCCCGCTGGACGGAAGGCGGGCGCGAAGTCGATCGCACCCGCAGCGTTAGCTTCCATGCCGGTGATCAGCTGACGGTCAATTTCATGGCGCGCCGGTCGCAATGACAACAACGACAAAGGAATCCATTGTCCTTCCTCGTTCAGCGCCATACAATTAGGTTAGTGGTGGAGCAGTAGGAACTGAAAAGCGGCTCCACCTAGCGTTAATGATTTGAAGCCTATCGGATGACTAGATAAAGGGCAACCCGGCCGTGCCGGGGGGCCAGTTAACAAGTAAACCGACGTGCTCGAATGCCTCAGGGTGTTCGGACACGTCGGTTTTTTTGTTTGGTTTTCTACCTCTGGCAACAGGAGTCACCGTCATGGGTGGCAAGACAGACGTGGTGAAAGGCCGGCTCAAGGAAGCCGCGGGCGCGTTGACCGGCAACGACAAGCTTCGCGCGGAGGGCAAGACCGACCAGGCGGTCGGCAAGGTCAAGCAAATCGCCGAGAAGGCCGTCGACAAGGTCGAGCAGGCAGTGAAAAAAGTTCGCGAGTGAAGTTGTAACAGCGTGTGAACGGGTCTGGTTTTCGCCCAAGGGAGAGAAAGATTATGGGTACTCTTGAGATCATCATCTTGGTCGTCGTGTTGCTGGCTCTGTTCGGCGGGGGTGGCGGCTATTATTGGAGCCGCAGTAGACGGTAAGGAATATCCGAGCCACACAATCGTCAGGGTTAGAGACGTAGTGAATCTTGAATAGCTGTGATGGTTGATCAGAAGTCGTCGGATGACTAGATGAAGGGCAAGCCCGGCAGTGCCGGGGGGGCCCGTTGACGAGTAAGCCGACGTGGTGAACTGCCTCCTGGCAGTTCGCCACGTCGGTTTTTTTGTTCGTGATAATGGGCCGGTTCTTTAGAGGATGGGCTACGTGGCAAAGGCATCGGTCGTACCTGTTTGGCAGCGTGCTCTGATTATCCTGACCAGCACGGTCGTGGCCGCCATTGTGGTCAGCTGTTTGTATTGGGCGCAAAAGATCTTTATCCCGGTCGCACTTGCCGTGTTCCTGACCTTTCTCCTGGCCCCCCTCGTCACGATCCTGCAGCGGCGCGGCCTGGGACGAACACCCTCGACCATCCTGGTCGTGCTGCTGGCGGTAGTGGTACTGGGCGGCGCCGGTTGGCTGGTTACGGCCGAGGTCACAAGCCTGGCCGACGACGTCCCGACCTACACCAGGAACATCAAGGGGAAAATCCGCTCGCTGCGGCACATGAACGAGGGGTCGGTCATGGAACGCCTGGACCAGATGCTCCAGGACATTACCAGGGAGTGGGAATCGCTGGCGTCTCGGTCGAAAGGCGCCGCGGACGAAGCCGCCGGGCCGGGCGGTGCTGCGCCGGGCGGCGCTGCCCCGGGTGGCGCTGCGCCGGGCGGCGCTACTCCAGACAAGCCGGCCGCCGTGGTGGTGCAAGCGGAGGGCTCAGGCTTGCTGTCGCGCGTGCCGGCTCTGCTCAGGCCCCTCGTGGAGTCGTTCGGCGCCCTGGCCCTGGCGCTGGTGCTAGTCGTGTTTATGCTCCTGAAGCGCGAGGACCTGCGCAACCGGCTGATTCGCCTGGTGGGTCGTGGCCGGATGACCGTGATGACCAAGGCCGTGGACGACGCCGGCCGGCGCATCAGCCGGTTCCTTCTCATGCAGCTCATCGTCAACGTCAGCTTCGGTCTGGCGCTCAGCATCGGGCTGTTGGCGATCCGAATCCCGCATGCGTTTTTGTGGGGCCTTTTGGCGGCCGTCCTCCGCTACATCCCCTACCTCGGCAGCTGGATCATGGCGGCCTTGCTGGTCGCGCTGAGCCTGGCCTTATTCCCGGGCTGGCTGCAACCCATCCTGGTCCTCGGCTTGATAGCGGTCCTCGAGATGGTCACGTCCAACGTGATGGAGCCGAGGCTGTTCGGCCACAGCATGGGCATCTCGGAAGTGGGCCTGCTGGTGGCTGCCGCCTTCTGGGCCTTTCTGTGGGGGCCGGTCGGGCTGGTGCTGTCCAGCCCGCTGACGGTCTGCCTTGTGGTGCTCGGCAAATACGTGCCGCACCTGGAGTTCCTCGACGTGCTCCTGGGGAACGAGCAACCCCTGGCCGCGGACGTGAGCTACTACCAGCGGCTGCTGGCGCGGGACCAGGACGAGGCGGCGCAACTGGTCCTGACGGAGGCCAGGACCTCCTCGTTGGAACAGGTCTACGATGGCATCCTGGTGCCGGCCCTGAACTATCTCAAGCGCGACCGCGCACGGGACGACGTAACGGACGCCGACGAGCAATTCGTGCTCCGGGCCACACGAGAGATCGTGGAGGACCTGGGCGAGCGGCAGGCGGCCGCCGTGGAGAAGGCCGCCGTGCCGGTGGCGGAGAGCCCGGCCCCGGCGCCGCGCAAGGTGCGTCTCCTGGCGTGCCCGGGCCATGACGAGGTGGACCTGCTGGCCATAGAGATGTTCCGGCAGCTCCTCAACCCGGCCTGCTGGGACGTGGAAGTATTGTCGATCGAGATGCTTTCCGCCGAAATGGTCGCCGCGGCCGGGGAGAAGGGGCCGGCGGTCCTCTGCATCGGCGCCGTGCCGCCGGGCGGACTGGCCCATACGTGCTACCTGTGCAAACGGCTGCGGGTCCGGCTGCCTCACGTCAAGATCGTGGTGGGGCGCTGGGGGCCGACGGGCGATCAGGAACAGAATCAGCAGCTGCGGGAAGTGGGCGCCGATCTGGTCGAGATGAATCTGCTGGAGACGTGCAACCACCTGAACGCGTGGCTGCCGGTGCTCACGCAGGAAGGAGGCATACCGCCTCAGAAGGTCGCCGGATGATAAACGCCGTTGGGTGTGCCAACGGCCGAGAATGGATGACCACTCATTTTATGAGTGGGTTCTTAAAGGAGACCGAACATGTTGGAAACGAAAGAGAGATTTGACGACACGGCCCGCACGGCCAGAGGAATAGCGGACAGGGCCGGCGAACAGGCCCAGGCGGCGACGCAGACTGCCCGCGACACGGCCAAGGAAGCCACGGGCATGGTAGGCGCCGTCAAGGACAAAGTGCATGACGTGGCGGCCGGCGCTTGCGAGCTGGTCGGCAAGGCCACGGACAAGGCCCAGCAGTGGGCCTCCTCGGTCGGCGATGCCGCGGTATACGCAAAAGACAAGGCCCAGCAAGCGGCGTCCTCGGTCGGCGATGCTGCGGTCTACGCAAAGGACAAGGCCCAGCAAGCGGCCTCCGCGACCGTCGACACGGTCGGCAGCCTGGGAAAGGAAGTGACTGCCTTGATCCGCCGCTACCCGGTTCCTGCCCTGCTCGTGGGGGTCGGGGCCGGCTTCCTGATCGGGCAGCTGCTGCACCATTCGCTGTCGAAAAAGGCGTGATGCTTGGGTTCTTGAAGTTGTGCAGCTTCGGGGATTCCATGTCGGGGTAAACCGGAGCGAGCGTCTCTCGCCGCGCCGAGATCAGGGCCGCGGCGGGGGACGCAATTGCCGCTGGTGTTGCGCTGTTGCTGCAACGACAGCGGTAAGGAGCCAACAAAATGCGGACGGTGATGATAATCAACCTGAGACACTACCGGCACAACATGACATAGGAGAAGGTACCCATGGAGACAGCAGTAAATCTTGACCCGCATGAGAAGGGCTATCGGTTTACGCCCCTTCATCATGTCACTGCCATCTTTGAATCACGTGATCCTGTCCGCGCCGTGCTGAAGTCCCTGAACGATTCCGGATTCACCGCGGAGGAGATCGAGGTCTTCGTCGGCGCAGCGGGTGCGGAGAAACTCGACCTCAGCGGCGAGCATCATGGGGTCATGGTGCATGCGCTGCGCGCCCTGGAGACGTTCGTCGCGGATGAAACGGAGCTGCACCAGCAAGTCGATCAGGCCCTGCGCCGGGGCTGCACGGCCGTCAACGTTTTTACCGCGGACGATGAAGAGAAGAAACAACGCGCGGCCAAGATCTTGAAAGCCTTCAACGCCAGCGACGTTTGCTATTGGGGGCGATGGGGGAACGAGCGTTTGTGACAGGCGGCGTGGCGAGGCGGCCCCCAGGTTGCAGGATGCATCTAAATCAGTTGCGCGATTCTGCGGCAACGACTCCGCCGGGCTTGTCCCGGTGGCTCGATGACTGGTGGCCAGTAACCGATGCATAAATATCGATGGCCGCCACCGGGCTTGTCCCGGCGGAGCCACGACTGACGGCCGGCCGACAGTCGTCGCTCCACGGGGACAAGCCGGACAAGCCCCGCGGCGGCGATAACTTCTCGATGCAACGGATCTGGCTGCCAGTCACCGGTCCACGGGGACAAGCCCCGCGGTGCCGGTCATGCTGCGGAATCGTGCACGCTGATTCAGATGACAATTTCCCAGAAAGCAGGCTGCCATGGTAAAGCAAATGCTGAATCTATCCAAAGCCTTTGCGTTTGACCTTGACCAGGCCAGTTTGATCAGCCTCCGGAAAGCCCTTCCGGACTCCACGATCGAGGTCGTCAACGGCGCCACCGCCGCTTCCCTCACTCATGATTGGAATCCGGGAACGGTGGACCTCGTCGTCGTGAAAGCACGCAAGGAAGTGGCGGAGACGCTGGAGCTGTGCCGATTTCTGGTTTCGTGCGGCGTCCTTGCGCGAGACGCTCCCGTGGTAACGGACTCCCAGGAAGAGACGCCGAAAACATTGGGCCTGCATCGGCGCCGGCGAGACGTTGGGCGGCGGCTCCATTCTCCGCTTCTGGTCCTGGTGCCGCCGGGCCGGAAGAGCATCGTCAAGGACGTGCTCAAGGCGGGCGCCCAGAATTGTCTCATGCTGCCCATCAACGCCAAGGACGTGGCCAGCATGTTGGTGCACGCGCAAGCAGGCAATCAGCCCGGCCGGCACACGCTCGACCTCGAACGGGCCCAAACCGAGGACCGCTGGCGCGATGACGGCGGGGAAGGGTAAGCGAAGGGAAACGGAGACAAAAAAGCTGGGTGGCCAGCAAATCGATCAGGCTTTCGCAGACGGTGCACGGCCATCAACGTTTCACCGCGGAAGCACGGGGACGGATTGAGAGAGACTCTGTTGGTCTCTCTTAATCTGGGCGATACGCGTGTTTTCCTCGTGGACGGGATTGCCCTCGAGAATGCCGCAATCCGCCCGTGGATCTTCGAGGAAACGCGGGCCATGCCAGACCTTGACCGTCTCCAGCGCCGCAATGCCGGGGCAAATGACCTTGCGGCCGCCGCTGTAGCCGGCCATCAGATGCGGTTCGATGAGTCCGGTCGTGATCTTCAAGTCGGCGCGAACATAACGGCTGTCGAGATAGATCGGCACCCCGTTGGCTGTCGTGCCGAGATAATCGTGCTCTTCCAGAACCTTGCCATGATGGTTTTCGATCCGATAGTTGGCCGCAATCTCCGGGCCCAGCATTTCCACCAGCTCGGCTCCCTCGTTGGGCCGATGTAGTCCCGTGGCATTGAGAATCAGAATGTCCCGGCGCGCGATGCCCTGCGCTTCCAGCGTACGCAATACGGGCGGCAGGATCAGTCGATTCGGCACCGGCCGCGTGATGTCGCAGACCAGGATGCAGGCATTCTTGCGGCCGCGTGCCAGCTGAGCCAGCGGCGCGGTGCCTGTCGGCTGTTCAAGAACCTGAGCGATCGCCGCCTCCGGATCGGCCAGCGGCGGCGCCGGCCGTATCGCCAGCGGGCCCACGACGCGCTCGGCCGGCAACTCCGCTTCCAGTCCCGTTCGCCCGTAATCAAACCTGACGCGCATGGACGCTGCTCCTGACCGCTCTTGTCCGATCCCGACTCTGTGAATATCATCTTTGTATTCCACCCAAACGCAAGGGACAAAGGACAGAACGGTCATGTCAATCGATAAGAGTCTCCGCCGGAAAAACAGCCTGCAACGAGCCCGCAACGTTTTGACGCGCGGGGAGCGGATCAAGGTCTTGCAGAACGAGGAGCGCTGGCAGGACGGCCGCAGCCCCTTCGGCCTGCCGAAGGTCCGCGTCGTGCGCATCGTCGTGAAGAAGGTCAAGAAGGCCAAGGAAGAGGAGAAACCCGAGGGCGAGGCCGCCGCAGCGACGGAAGCGGCCTCCGCACCGGCTGCCAAGGGCGCCGCCGGCAAGGCGCCGGCAGCCGCCAAGGCCCCGGCCGGCAAGGCCCCCGCAGGCAAGGCGCCGGCAGGCAAGGCGCCGGCAGGCAAGGGCAAGGAATAAGTTCTTGCAACGGATAAAGCCAAATTTCGGGGCGAGCGAAAATGAGTTTGCCAGTTTGCCAGCAGAGTTTGCCACGGTTGGCAAACTCAGTTGCCGGCGTAACGCATGCTTCCGCGTGCCAAGCCGATGCGCTTTGTGGACTGGCTCGTAACCGTGCCCATCACGTACCTGGACTCTGCCGGCGAAGCGGCCGAGGAGTAAGTTTCCGTAGCAGAAGGGCAATGGCTACTGGCTCCTGGTAGCCGAATGCGATTCACACCAGCGAATAAGCGAGGCGAACACCGGCTTGAGCGACAGCGCTAAGGCGGTAAGCTTATACTCGACCCGAACCGGAACTTCGGCATAAACGCGCCGAAGAACCAACCCATCGCGTTCCAGTTCCCGCAACTGCGTGGTCAGCATGTGCTGGGTAATGCCAGGAAGCGCTCGACGAAGTTCCCCGAAGCGATGAATGCGTTGATGCAGGAGCGACAGGATCTCCAGCTTCCACCTTCCGGATAGCATACGGAGTACCCGGCGCACCTCCTGGCGAAGGGCTGTCTGGTCCGATGTCGCAAGACGAATTCCTCGACTCATGGTATCTCTATTCATACTTGGTATCAATTTTCGTCCTAGTTGACAATTTTATTCTACAGCGAATACACTGTTTACGACAATTATTTCATGTGCTCGGTGCCATGGTGATAGCCGTCCGGCGTTTTCCCACCAGGAGCAAACAATGTCGAACCCACCTGCGAGCAGCGACATCATCCGTCCGACGTTACACCACTTCGGGCTAATTACAGCCAGGCTGGAGGCGATGGTTGATTGGTATGCCAAAGTACTCGGCATGGCGCCAAACCACGAATCCAGGACTCCCTCGGGATCACAGACTCCGTCCGGTTTAAGGGCTGCCTGGGTCACCAACGACAGGGCCAACCACCGTATTGCCATCATGGAGTTACCCGGCCTGCAAGACGACCTGCAGCGGAGCCGCCATCCTCGGCTGCAGCACATGGCGTTTAAGTTGCCTTCGATCGACGCTCTGCTGGCCACCTATGCGCGGCTTAAGAGTCTTGGGATCGAGCCGGTCCTTACGGCCGACCACGGCGCATCCACGGCGTTTTATTACGAAGATCCCGACGCCAACAGCGTCGAACTGACAGTCGACAACTTCGGGGATTGGGAGAAGTCGAGCGCTTTTATGCGGACGTCCCCGCAATTCGCGGCCAACCCCATGGGCGCGTATGTCGATCCCGAAAAGCTTATCAAGGCCCGCGCCGCGGGAATGTCGGTCGCGGAAATGCACCGACGCGCCTACGCCGGGGAATTTCCGCCCCTCAGGCCAATGGACCCACGTCGGTTGATGTAGCTTCCCTTCACCTGGGTGAGCGAAGTCAGCTAAACCGCCAGGCTAATTCCACAGACGAAAACCGCCCGCGTGAAACTGAAGCGGCTTTTACCTCACAATTAAGACTTGAAGAGGCACTAGTGCTCCGTCACAGCTTAAAAGTCGGATTGGTAATTTCGGGCGAATAAGCGATGCTGCGTGGCACAAGGAGGTGTGCCATGCGGAAGTTGTTCGACGATGCGCTCGTCATCCGGCTCGTATTGGACGAGGGGTTCTCAGCCGATTGCATGGCATCGTACAACTGGAGTGCGAAAAAGTTTTCCGGATCGGCCAGCTTTTCGATCAGCAGCGGCAGGATCACCGGCCCAAACGCGATTAAGGCTTCGAATTCTCTTCCCACCGCCCTGGTGTGCGGATCCGAGCTGATGGCCAGGCCGCCGCTTTCCAGGCCCTGAACGCCGTCTCCAAGGCGGTTCGCATCTTGACTGGGATCTCCGCCTGCTGCTTGGGGAGCAGGTGTTTCTGGGCTGGCGACAGGTATGACTTGGCGAGTTTTTCTCTCATGACATCCTCCGCGATCGCCGCGAGCGGGGCCGGTAAGGTCCGCCCCTTGCTGTAGAAAGCCAAGACGCGCCCATACAGGCCTCCCGCGAGTTCGTTCAGGCCATGCTGGATTCGCAAGTCTCCACCGCATTTTGACTCCCAGCGAGGCCCGTGTCCAGGTCCGGAAACGGAACCGTGTGTCATGCCGGAGGTCGAATGGCCCCAGGCGGCGATGGGGCCGTTTCCCGAGCGGGCAAACCCATAGCCACGGTAGAACGTGTCGAAATGTCGAATGCACACCGAGCCGGTGAACAGCGCGTGGGGCGGCGGCATTGTTGCGCCCCAGGGCAGCCGGTATCATGGAGCCGGAAGGAGGACAGATGCCATGTCCGGGAAGCCGCGCGAATGGAAGTACCTGGAACGCAGGCCTGGGTCGAGCTACCAGCAGCTGTGCATTAAAGGGAAACGCATCTGGGCATGGACGCTGTACTGCGAATTCATGAGTGAGAAGGAACCTCGGACGCCTGCCCAACTCGCCGCGGATTTCGACGTGCCCCTGGAAGCGGTTCAGGAAGCCATTGCCTATTGCCAAGCCGACCCCGCGGAAATCCGCGAGGATAAGCGCAAGGATGACCTCCGCGCCGAGGCGACCGGCATGAACGACCCCGCTTACAAATACAGCGGCAAGCCCCGGCCCCTGTCGACCGAGGAGCGGGTGAGGCTCGGCCTATGAGGCTTTATATCGACGACGACAGCGTCGATCCCAGCCTCCTCCGATTGCTGCGCCGTGACGGACACGATGTCCAGGCGCCTGCGGAGGTCGGACTGGCCGGCAGCAATGACCAAGTTCACCTGGCCCACGCCATCCGTGACCAGCGGGCCATCTTGACGCGGAACTACGCGGACTTCGAGGATTTACACGATCTTGTTGTATTCGCTGCGAATGGTGATCACGGAGGCATACTAATGGATCAAGACACGAAGCCGGCGCCATTCAACGTGGGGGACCACGTCCGCTACGTTGCCGCAGAGAGGCGCGCGTTGCCGGCCGGCCAAGGGAACGAAACGGAACTGGTCCTCGTCCCCGGAATGGAGGGCGTCATCGTACTTAGCACCGGCGCACTCTCCCACCAGGGCGCAGCCGCGCCCAACCCCTGGCACTGCCGGGTCCAGTTTCAGAATGGCTTCCAAATCGACATTACCCCGGAGACCGGCGCCGACTTCGAAGTGGCCCGCAGCGCAGGCTCGCCCCCACGGTGATGTGACCTGAGCCGCTCCTGTGCCTCTGCGCTTGAGCACGGCCCAAAGCCCATGATTGAACGGTTCACGATGCAGACGAGCGTGCAGCGGTCGCTGCCACGCTGGCAGGCCGGGAGTGCCAACGCGGCGGCGGGGACGGAGTTTCTTCGGCATCGTTTGAAGATATTTCAGATCGACCGCGAATGTAGAGAGATGTAAAATCGTCTAACTCTGCAATACACAGCGAGGATTCTGCTGAATTTGCCCGCTCTCGACAGCATCCGCCCGCGCGCGGCCTTCAGAGGCTCATGGCTGTTTACCGAACGGTACGGCATCTGCATCGTTATGGACTCAGTGAATAATCAGTCAACAGAGCTTTTGGTACAGTACGCAAGCGTGCCGGCTAAAGCTCGCGACCTCGTCGTGGAAGAACAGATTGTTCAAAACAAGAAAACCATTCTGAAGAGCCTGCTGCTCCTCAACCCCATTAGATTCTGACCTGGCATAACGGCGCGGGAACGCAGTCGTTGTGGAAAAGAGTGTGGCCGTTTGCTTCGGCAGACTCGCAGGGGGAGTGTTCGTGCTGGGGCAGCGGCTACACTTCGTTGTCGCAATAATGTGAAAAAAAACCGACGTGGTCGAACACCTGAAGGCATTCGACCACGTCGGCTTATTCGTCAACGGGCTCCCCGGCACAGCCGGGTCGCCCTTCATCTAGTCATCCGACAACACGGTGGTCATCAAAAACGGAATTCCAGGCCGAAGTTAACGCCGTGGGCCCAGAAAGGCGTGTCCCTGATGGCCAGCGGCAATGTCGGCGGACCGCCTGGCGCTACGATGCTCGTTGGTACGAGCGTGGAATTCACATTACGGTCGATCTGGTCGACCGGCCGTGCCACATCGCTCCAGTAGAGAAAAGTATAGCCGACGAAGGCACGCAGATGATTGGTCACCTGGTAGCCGACGTTAATGCCGAGTTCCGGAACCACCGAGAACTCGTCATGGGAGTAGTGGCCGATATTGCCCGGCAAGGCATACAAGCCGCCGGGGGTCGTCACGGTCGCTCCACCGGGGGGGGTGACCGCTGTGCTGCCATCGACCTCGAGCGTTTCATGGGTCACGCCCAGGGCCACCTTGCCCAGCAGATCGACATAAGCCTTGCCGCGGCGGAGTTCATAGCGAGCGCCGATTTGTCCGCCGTAGAAATCGTTGTGAGTGCTAAACCGATCGGTGGTGACGATGCGATCCCCGGCCACCACGGGAAGGCCCGAACCGGCAAAAAAGGCCGGCGTTGCCGGGTTGGCGAGAAGCGTGGTGCTCTCGGTGATGGTGATGCGTTCGTCCAATTCTAGCCAGCGCGGGCCGGCCAGCAGGTCCAGGCGGTAGCAGCAGCCGCAGCACAGATTGCAGATGCCGTTGACTTCCGCACCCTGAAGATTGCTGTTCGTGCCGACACGGACGGCGCCCGCGGCAAAGCCCGGCACAGCCAGTAACTCCACGCCCTGAGTACCGGTGCTCGTGTCGAAGAACGGACGTCCAAGGAGGGACGATCCGGGAGCGCCCGACGAGCTGGCAGCAAAATTGGTCGAGCGCGATCCCAAAAAGAAGTAACTCGCTTCGATGCCCTTGGTCTGGCACTCATTGAGCCAGAAGCCGAGGGTGAAGCGGCCGCCCGAACGCAAGAAATCATCATCGATCTCGTCGCCGCCAAAGAGCACGGTCGTGCCGGGAGCGCCAAGGGTCGGTCCGGTAGCGGAGAGCGGCCCCGCCGTCACGAGCGGCGGCACTTTCATCTCCCTGGTCCACCAAAGCAAATATTCTGCGCTGCCCCAGATTCGACCTGGGGGGCCGCACATTTGCTTGCAACCTAGATCGCAACTCGGGCCATGGTTGCCGTCGGCGGGGCCGGCGGACCAGGGAGCCGGGTTTGCCGGCGCAGGCTGTGCCGGCGCCGGTCCTTGACCAATAGCTGCGCTTGAACCGGAATCCAGGGGTGCAGGCCCCGGCGGCAAAGGCGCTTCCGCCAGCGCCAGGCCGTCGCTGGCAAACAACCCCGCGGGGCTGTACGGGCTCCGCGGCGCGTTGGGCGCTTGCGCTAGCGCCAGGCCGCCCGCAAACAACCCCGCCACTGCTGCGAGAAATCCGTTTCTCATAGGTACTCCCGGCCATTAATCCTCGAGAATCCCCTGGTTTTATTTCTCGGTGATCCCGCTCAGTGCCACGCAAGGGAAAATCAATTTACCCTCCTGTGCACGTTGATCGGCGATCTGGCGAACCTTCATGAACGTAGAGAAGAACCCGGTTGAGAGGGAACAACGGCTGGGTCCGGTGACTCCTTGCGCGTAGACTGGGCAAGACGGAGTAGGCCGCGTCCTGGCCTTCGCTCCAGTTGGGCGTTCACGGAGCGCCTGTCAGAGAACGGCAAAACCGGCCGGATCCGTTTATCCCGCCAAAGCGTCAAATCCCGCACATGTCCTCAAGAATCATATGCTGGCGTTGCTGCCGAACTCGCTGCTCTCCAGGATGCTCATCCGGATCTGAGTGATATCCAGGTTCGAGGACATCCAGCCATTGAAGCCCGCCTGGTCAGCCTGGCGGCCCAGCAGATCCATGTAGAAAGCAGCCACGGCGTCCGCGCGGAACTCCCGCGAATTCAGGAAGTCCTCGGCCACGGCCTGCCGGCCCGCCGCTGCAATGGATTGGACCCAGACCTGAACCTCAGCGTCACTGGCCGTGCGCTTCAGCAGATCGCTGTACAGGGTTCGGACGAACTGCTCATTCGACTGGCCGCTCCTCTGGGCGAACTCGCCCGAGTCGAGAATGCCGCTGAGCACGTCGGCCTCGCTCCGGCCTTGCACCAGGAGGTTGGCCCAGCCCATTTCCTCACCTCCCTGGGCCGGCCGGCCGAGGTACTGCTGGTACCAGCTATCGACCAGGCGCCCGCGCGCTTCCGGAGAGAGTTCAATCCCCTGGACAACGCCGGCACGGCCGGAGGTGTCAAGGACTCCTATCCAGGCGTCAACCTCCTGAGCGCTCGCGTCCCGTCCCAGTCGTTCTGCGTACAGGGTCCGGATAAACGCTGCGGAAGGGCCGGTAGGCATGGAAGGTGGGTCGATGAAGTTGGTATCCATTGTCACGGCGCCATTTATCGCCAGGGCTCTGCCGCAGGCAATGCTGGCGCGGGTATTCAGGGTGATGCTCGTCAGCGCGAGAATATTCCCTTCGAACTCGGTGGTTGTGCCGAGAGTCGCTGAACTGCCGACCTGCCAAAACACGTTGTCCGGTGAACCGCCATTGATCACCTGGACAACCGAGCCGCTCGCGGTCGTGAGCGTGGACCCTATCTGGAAATCGAAGCGCGCATTGGCGTTGCCCCCGGCGTCGAGAGTGAGTGTTCCCGTCAGCTGAGCCGACGAGTTAAAACGATAGACGCCCGGCGTGAGTGTAAGTCCGCCCAGATTTTGACCGGTCAAATTGCTCGTGGTCGGCTCACCTGCCAGGTTACCGAACGCCGTGATGACGTCATTGCGAGCCTGAATCGCGACCGCATCCGCTGAATGTATCGTGCCCCCGCTGCCTGGCTTTCCCACGGCCAGGCTCCCCGGCGGAAAGCCCGTGACCGCTGTACCTGGGCTGACACCGACATCTCCGACGATGCTGGTCGGGCCGGTATTGGTCACCGTCGAGCCACCCAGGACCGCGAACCTCTGCGCCGTAGCCAGGAAGGCATCCGCTGCCGGACTATCGCAGTTTGTCATGACGGGGGGGCTGATGGTTAACATGGAGCTGCCGTTGCTGCCGCTGGACGCGCCGCTGCCGCTGAAGACGGCGCTGACCGTGAAGCTGCCGGGCGGGGTGCCGGCGGGGACCGTGAACGGCGTCTGGGCCACACCGTTGCTGACCGGCACGCTGTTGACCGTGCCGAGCACCGCGCCGGTCAACGTGCTCACCACCGTGAAGTTGACGGTGCCGCCATTGACGGGCCCGCCAAGGCCGGCGACGTTGGCCGTCAGCGTGACGATCTGGCCAGTGCTAGCGCTGAAGGTGAGAGCCGTCGGCAGGACGCTTACCGCGGTAGCGCTGGGGGTGACGCCCGGCGGTAGCCCGTTTCCCGGCGGGAGCCCGTTTCCCGGGGGAAGCCCGCTTACCATGGGCGGCAGGAACTGGCTGGCAATCAACGACGGCACGGTCCGTTCTTCCAGAGTTTCCAGCATTGGCCGGAACGACGATCTCAGCGACGTCCCGGTCCCGTGTCCCAGCCCTTCGAGGCTTAGCCGGAAAAATTGGCGGGGACACGTGGGCCGGGCGCGGGCCTTGCCGAAGTTGCGCCTGAACAGAGATAGAGAGAATAGATTCATGGGATGCCGTCCCTTTCCAAAGAGGGTGTCTCCTCACGTCCACCTTAGACGCGAGGTTGGCGGTGCCGAACGATTCCGCGCAACGGCATCCCTGGTGGTTGCGACCGTCTTGCTCCGCCGGGAAAAAAAAAGCCGACGTGGCGGAACACCCTGAGGCATTCGACCACGTCGGCTTACTCGTTAACGAGCCCCCCGGTACAGCCGGGTTGCCCTTCATCTAGTCATCCGACGACCTGAACGCAAGTATTTCTCGGAGCCGACACTGAGTTCGAGTCAAGCTCATCTTGCAGACTCATTGTAAACCTCGGCAAAGGGAATTCAAGCAGATTGTCGTGCGGTCAAGGAGCGGGACGAGTGGCGCGACTATCGGGAGGGGAAGGCCCGGTAGTCTTTTCGGACAGCAATTATCCGAAAAAGACTCCCCAAGCCCTTTCTTCATGGGGGAGGGCGACGGCCCGGCTACCGCACGTGGTAGGGCACGCTGCTCACGACAATTCCCGTGCGGTACAGCAGGGCGGTTTTCAGCAGGAAGATGGGCTGATTGTGCAGGAACTGCTGCCACCAGTGCGTCGGCACGAACTCGGGCAGGAGGACCGTCACCACGTCGTCGCCGCGGGCCGCGTCCACGGCGTTTATGTAGTCAACCAGCACGCCGACGAACGCGCGGTAGGGCGACGGCAGCACCGTGAGCGGGACGTCGCTATGGAGCCGTTCCCAGTCCCGGCGCACGCGGGCGGTTTCGGCCGGATCGACCTCGACGTAGACCGCTTGCACGTCCCGGGACAGCCCCAGGGCATATTCGAGGACGTGAATCATGCCCCGGTGGACACGAACCACCGGGATGATCACCCGGTTATGCCGGGGGACCAGGGGCGGCACGTCGCCCAGCTGGAGCTGCGCATTGATGTGGCCGTAGTAGTGGTGAATGGCCTTGAACATCAGGACGAGCAGGGGCACAACCACCACCACGATCCAGGCGCCGTGGATGAACTTGGTCAAGAGGAAGACCGCGAGCACCAGCGCGGTCGCCAGGGCCCCGAGGCCGTTGATGACGATCGATCTTCGCCAGGCGGGCGCCGCCCCCGGTGTGGCACTCACCGCGCCGCCCGGAGTCGCCGTGTGCGCTTCCTGCGTGCCCGCCGCGGCCTGGCCCGTCATGTCGGCGGCCCGGCGGCGCTGCCCTTCCCGCCACCAGTGCCGGACCATGCCCGCCTGCGACAGCGTGAACGACAGGAATACGCCCACGGCATAGAGAGGGATGAGCCGCGAGGTGTCGCCCTTGAACACCCACGCCAACAGCGCCGAGAAGAAGGCCAGCAGGATGATGCCGTTGGAGAAGACCAGGCGGTCGCCCACGTTCCTGAATTGCTGGGGCAGGAAGCGGTCGCGGGCCATCAGGCCCGCCAGGCGCGGGAAGTCGGCGAACGAGGTGTTCGCGGCCAGCACCAGGATCGCCGCCGTTGACGTTTGCACGAGATAGTAGGCCCAGGTCAGGCGCGGGTCGGCGAAGATGGTGCGCGCGAACTGCGAGATGACCGTCTCTTCCTGACGCGGCTCGACCTTGTACAAGTAGGCCAGCCCGCTGGTGCCCAGAAACATCACCGTGAGCAGCAGCGCCATCCACAACAGCGTCGTGGCGGCATTCCGCGACTCCGGCGGGCGGAAGGCGGGTACGCCGTTGGAGATCGCCTCCACGCCCGTCAGGGCCGTGCAGCCGTTGGCGAAAGCCGCCAGGAGCAGGAACAGACCTAGCGGCTGGAGGGCATACCCCTCCGCCTGCTTCGGGTCCGCGGCCGCCGGGATTGCCACCGCGCCCGGATTCAGCGCGTAATATCCTAGGCCCCAGGCGATCATGCCGAGGAAGCTGAAGAGGAACAGGTAGGTCGGCACGGCGAAGATGCGTCCCGACTCGCGGATGCCGCGCAGGTTGGCCAGGGCGACCAGGGCGATCATGCCGACGCACAGGGCCGCCCGGTGTCCCGCCAGCCAGGCCAGGTGCGTGCCCTGGGCCGCCGAGGTGACCGCCTCCACGCCGGCGGCGACGGACACCGACACCGTCAGGACGTAGTCCACGAGCAGGGCCGCGGCGGCGATCAGCCCCGCGGTGGTGCCGAGGTTCTCCTTGGCCACGATGTAGGCCCCGCCGCCGGAGGGGTAGGCGTGGATGGTCTGGCGGTAGCTGGAGGTTACCAGCCAGAGCAGAACAGCAATGACCAGGGAGATCGGCAGGACGTAAAAGAACGGTCCGCGGTCCTGGGCATATGCCGCCGCCACGGCCAGCACCAGCAGGATCTCCTCGGTGGCGTAGGCGACCGACGAGAGGGCATCCGACGCGAACACCGCCAGTGCCACCCGCTTGGTCAGGCGCTCGTGGACCGCCTGGGAAGTCCGCAGCGGCTGTCCGACCAGGAACCGTTTCAAGGCTCTCAGCACGGCAAAGACTCCCGGCCCGAGTAAGCCGATCCGCGGCCACCTGGCACGGATCTTGGCTTTTCAGGGGAACCTCGGAGCCATGATACCCGTCGCGGGGCGACAATCCACTTGCTTTCTCCACCCCTGCCTGTACAATGAACGGACAAAATGTCACTAGACGGAACCCTACTGACCGCTAAAGCGGGCTCCGTCCGGTGCGCGAATCGAAGTCGTCGGATGACTAGCTGAAGGGCAACCCGCGGTGCCGGGGGGCCCGTTAGATGAGTAAGCCGGCGCGGTCGAATACCTCAGGGTATTCGACCGCGCCGGCTTTTTTTGTTTCGCTTGCGGTGGCACGGGGGCGAAGCAATCCCGCGGGCAAACCACGCAGCCGTTTCGACTTTCATCCTCCCCGAAGGTCGAACCTGCAGGGTCTCGTCCGAGCGGGGGGGCCGGGATGGGCAAGACGGTCGGCCGCGAATGTAGTGCGGCCAGGCAGGAGGCCCGCGATGATGGAGCGACCGCGGGAAGACAGGTGTCCTTCTTTCGTTGGCGGAATGCAAAGGAGGCCGAGCATGTCGACAGACCAGGTCCTGGGGCAGAAACCCGTGGAGCAGCCTGAAGTCCGCGTGCAGGAGCATGGGGAGGTGGTGCGCGTCACCCGGGGTAGCGTCGGCGGAGCCGTTATTACCACCGACGCCGCAGGGCGGATCGTCGACGAAGAAAGTCAGCGGCGGCTGGAGCGGGCGGTCGAGGACATCCCCGAGCCCGCCCAGGCCGTGGCGGCTTCCGAGGTTCGTTACCGCCGGCTCTTTGAAACGGCCCAGGATGCAATCTTGATCCTCGACGCCGCCAGCGGCAAGATCATCGACTCGAACCCGTTCCTGAGCGGCCTGCTGGGCTACTCTGTCGACGAGCTGCTGGGCAAGGAACTTTGGGAAATCGGGCTGTTTCAGGACATCGAGGCCAACCGGGCCGCTTTCCGCCAGTTGCAACAGAAAGGCTACATCCGTTACGAGGATTTACCGCTCGAAACCAAGGACGGCCGCCGCGCCTATGTGGAGTTCGTCAGCAACGTCTACCCGGTGGAGGGCCGCCAGGTCATCCAGTGCAACATCCGCGACATCAGCGACCGCAAGCGCGCCGAGGAAGCGCTGCGCGAAGTCGACCGCCGCAAGGACGAGTTCCTGGCGATGCTGGGCCACGAGCTGCGCAACCCCCTGGCCCCCCTCCGCAACGCCGTCGAGCTGATGCGGCTGAAACGCAGCGACGACCCCGACGTGCAATGGGCCCGCGACGTGGTCGAGCGCCAGGTGGAGCAGCTGACGCGGCTGGTGGATGACCTACTGGATGTTGCCCGCTTCAACCGGGGCAAGATCAACCTCCAGATGGCGCCGGTGGACCTGGCGGTCGTGGCGGCCCGCGCCGTCGAGATCAGCCGCCCCCTCATCGACGCCCACAAGCATTCCCTGGAAGTCGCGCTCCCCGAGCAAGCCGTGCGCGTGGAAGGCGACGCGACCCGGCTGGCCCAGGTCCTGTCCAATCTGCTGAACAACGCCGCCAAGTACACGGAAGAGGGCGGGCGCATCGACCTGACCGTGGAAGCAAGCGGCGGCGAAGCAGTCCTGCGTGTGCGCGACACCGGCGTCGGCATCGCCGCGGACATGCTGCCGCATATCTTCGAGATGTTCACCCAGGTGCAAGGCTCCGTCGGCCGTTCGGAGGGCGGGTTGGGCATCGGCCTTACCCTGGTGCGCAAGCTGGTGGAGATGCACGGCGGCCGCGTCGACGCCCAGAGCGAAGGCCCCGGCCACGGCAGCGAGTTTGTCGTCCGCCTGCCGCTCCTGCGTGAAGCCACTCCGCTGGCGGCCGGCGGCGGCCGAGCAGCAGAGGCATCGAAGAGTCATGCCCTCGAGGTCGCCCGCGGCGATTTCCGAAAGGAAGTGACAACGTGAGCGCGCTACAAATGTCTTCGGACGTGGCCGTCGTGAGGCCGCGAGACGTGGACACGATGACTCTGCCCGACATGCACGCGCCTGCGAGCGTGCGCAGCTTCGGTGTGACGGACCGCGGCAAGGTCCGCGACCGCAACGAGGATCAGTTCTTGATTGCCGTGCTGCGCAAGGCCCTGGACGTCCAGCGGACGAGCCTGCCTCAGAGGAAGGTGCAGCATGGCAGCGACCAGGGCTACCTGTTTGTGGTGGCCGATGGCATGGGCGGCCACGCCGGCGGAGAACAGGCCAGCGCCCTGGCGATTGACTCGGTGGAAACCTTTATGCTGGAAACGTTCAAGTGGTTTTTCCAGTTCAAAGGCAAGGAAGAAGACAAGCTGCTCACCGCATTCCACAGCGCCCTGGGCCAGGCAAACGCCCGCGTCCTGGCCGAGGCGGCACAGCATCCCGAACTGCGGGGCATGGGCACCACCCTGACGCTGGCGTACAGCCTCAACGACGAGCTGTTTGTGGCCCACGTCGGCGATAGCCGTTGCTACCTGTGTCGCGACGGGATTATTCACCGCCTGACACGCGACCACACGCTGGTAGAAGATATGGTTCGCCGCGGCGTCCTGCCGGCCGAAGAGGCCGAGAAGCATCGCTGGCGCCATGTGATCACCAATGCCGTCGGGGGGAATGATCCCGAGCTCAAGGTCGAGGTCCACAAAGTTCATCTGCAAGCAGGCGACGGCGTGCTGCTCTGCTCCGACGGGCTCACGACTATGCTCGCCGACGAGGAAATCGCCCGAATCCTCGAGACGGAAGTCGATCCCGAGCAAGCCTGCCGGCAGCTCGTGGCGCAGGCCAATGAGGCGGGGGGCGAAGACAATATCACCGTCATCCTGGCTCGTTATGAATCGGTCGGTTAAGGGGAGCGACCATTCATTCGCTTATGGCTTTTTTTTCGCCTGTGTCCAAAGGACCTCTTATGAGCAGCAGCCAATCGACCAGCAACGGGAACTGTAATGGGGCGACAGCCTCGAGCCGCCACAACCGGGTCGCCGAGGACGCTACCTCGATCTGCAAGGATCTTCGGCACCTGCTTGGATCCGGCCGGTCCAGCATGGTTGATGCCGCCAGCGCTGGCAGCGAAGCGCTGGAACTGTTGCCCGAGCGCCCTGGTCTGGCTGGCTCGATGCGCCAGGACCTGACGGACCGCTTTTCGTTCCACAACATCCTCAGCAAGAACCCGCGCATGCACGCCATCTTCGAGCTGATCAGCGCTGTTGCCCGGACCGCGACCACCGTGTTGATTGAAGGGGCGACGGGCACGGGTAAGGAACTGGTGGCCCGCGCTATCCACGAGGCGTCGTCGCAGCGCACCGGCGCCTGGGCAGCAATCAACTGTGCGGCCGTGCCGGAAACTCTGCTGGAGAGCGAGCTGTTCGGCCATGAGAAAGGTGCGTTTACCGGCGCGGTCGGCCGACGCCAGGGACGGTTTGAGCTGGCCAACGGCGGCACGATTTTCCTGGACGAAGTGGGCGACGTGCCCGCGGCCATGCAGGCCAAGTTGCTGCGCGTCCTGCAAGAGCGCTGCTTCGAGCGCGTCGGCGGCATGGAAACGCTCGAGGTCGATGTGCGCGTCATCGCTGCCAGCAACCGCACGCTGCAAAAGATGGTCCGCAGGGGAACCTTTCGCGAGGACCTGTACTATCGCCTCAACGTGGTGAAGATCGATCTGCCGCGCCTGTGCGAACGCCCGGAGGACATCCCGCTGTTGGCGACTCATTTCGCCGAGAAGCATGCCGCGCCTGGACAGCCGCCGAGGACAATTGCCGCCGAGGCCATGGAGATCCTGCTTCGCCACGGCTGGCCGGGGAACATCCGCGAGCTGGAAAACGCCATCGAGCGGGCCTGTGTGACCTCGCGGGATGAATTCATCAAGCCGGAAAACCTGCCGTCAGAGGTCACCAAGCCGGCGGCAGCCCCGGCGCCGCTCCCCATCAATCTGTCCCGCTCGCTGAAGGAACAACTTTCCGAAATGGTCGCCGCCTTCGAGGAACGCTACCTGCGCATAGCGTTGCGGAAGGCGCGCGGAAATATTGGCCGCACGGCTGAGATTAGCGGCTTATCGCGGCGCGGCGTCACGGGGAAGATGGCTCAGTACGACCTCGAAAGGTTGGAGTTCAAGCGCGAGGAGCAACCTGCGGAATGATTCTAGCGGAGCGACAATGCATTGTTTTTCCTGGTTCGCAGTCGTAGAATAGAGTGATGATTAAAGCCCACTGAGGCTTTCAATCGCAGTCGTCGGATGACTAGATGAAGGGCAACCCGGCAGTGCCGGGGGACCCGTTGACGAGTAAGCCGACGTGGTCGAATACCCAAGGGTGTTCGGCCACGTCGGCTTTTTTTTTCGCTTCCTTTGCGGAGCAGGCAACGACGCGAGAGCCGACTCTTGCAAACCTCGGGACAAATCGAAGAGGACATCTTGAGCACTACAATTTCAGTGACAAAACGTTTCAATCACGCAGGGGCTGGCCAGGAGGTTTCGCAGCGGATTTCGACCGCCAGGCGGCTAGCCACCATTATCTTTCTCATCGTGCCATTTCTCGGGCTGGTCGCCGCCATTGTTTTCCTTTGGGGCCGAGGATTTCATTGGGTTGAGCTGGGGCTTCTGCTCGGCATGTACGCGGCGACGATTTTGGGGGTGACAATCGGCTTTCACAGACTGTTTACACACCGCTCCTTTGAGACCGGCCCGGCGCTGCAGTTTGTGCTGGCCGTCCTCGGTTCGATGGCCTTTGAAGGCCCGATTTTGAATTGGGTTGCCGTGCACCGGCGGCATCACCAGTTTAGCGATCTGCACGAAGATCCCCATTCGCCGCACCACGAAGGCCAGGGTATTCTCGGCTTGCTGCGCGGGCTTTGGCATGCGCATGTCGGCTGGCTTTTTCAACCTGAGGCGCCGGACCTGTTGCGCTACGTGAAGGACCTTCGGCAGAGCGGACTCCTGCGCAGAGTAAACGCCTTGTTCCCTGTCTGGGTGGCACTCGGCTTGCTCATCCCCACGGTTCTTGGCTTCGTGTTTACCGGAACCTGGATGGGGGCCGTCTTCGGCCTGGTATGGGGCGGCCTGGTCCGAATCTTCCTGGTTCATCATGTCACCTGGAGCATCAATTCGATCTGCCACATGTGGGGGCGCCGGCCCTTCCCGACCCACGACCATAGCCGGAATAATTTCCTGTTCGGCGTCCTCGGCTTCGGAGAAGGCTGGCACAACAACCACCATGCTTTCCCGAGCTCGGCCCGGCACGGCTTGCGGTGGTGGCAGATCGACCTAACCTACGCGATCATTTGCGTGTTCGCCTGGTTGGGCCTGGTTTGGCAGGTGAACTTGCCCATGAAGCGGGACGTCGCCACGCCTTAAGTCAAGAGAGCATGGCCATAGAGTCGCGATGCCAGAGCGGTTCGAGAAGGGAACTCTTTCGTTTTCGGGATAGCCAGGCGAGAAGAAGAATGCACGCGTGCTTAGGTGCAAAAAAGAAGACGGCAAGCATAGCGCCAGCCGTCTCCCCGAAAAGCCTTCGCGCGTTTCACCCCGTCAGCCGGCTTCTGGAACCGGCGCTAATCTCTCTTGCATTTGATCTCGCTTACCATCATTTTCCCGTCCTTTTTCTCGTAAGTGATGGTAACCTCGTCGCCTTCCTTGAGGTCACTGAGTTTGCCATCCTTGTCACCCAGTTTCACTTTGCCGTCCTCGGTGAGGACGAACTCGTGGTTTTTACCGTCGTTGTCGGTGACCGTAAACTCCCGCTTGTCGGCGGTGATGCTCTTGACCTTGCCTTTTACCTCATCCGCCAGGACCGGCGCCGCCAGGGCCACGAGCAGGAGCATGGCCAGACCCATCAATAACCACTTTGGCAGACGTATCATGGTTTTACTCTCCATAGAAGAAACATAAGCGTCGCCTGTCTCTCAACGCGAGAAACAGGTCGACACGAAGCACGAATCGAGTTGCCTGGTGAAAGGCGCGAACAGCTTTTACTTCTGCGTCAATGACAAAAAGCCGATCAAAGACAACCGCTCACGACCGTGTCGCCGAGCGTTGACCCGTTCGTTGGTCTTTCGGCCTGCCGGCTGTTTCCATTAAGACTCCTGGGACAGCTTCAAGACTTCTAGGACAGCTTCCCAACACGCCCAGCAGTTTTTGGTCCACCATCTGTGCAGGCGTTAGACCACCCCGAGGATCCGCAATCAGAACCTCGTCGGATTCGCCCCCAGTTATCGCGGTTTGCTTGGCCATCATGACTACTCTCCTCGGATCAAGGAAATCTTTGGAGTAATTCGTCCCGCACCACAGAAGCGAAAAAAAAAGCCGACGTGGCGGAACACCCGGAGGTATTCGACCACGTCGGCTTACTCGCTAACGAGCCCCTCGGCACAGGGCCGGGTTGCTCTTCATCTAGTCGTCCGACGACTTCGAACCAACAATGCAATCGCAGTCATTGAGATTCCACTGCGGGTGCTATTGTATGGCCCCGAGCGGGGTAAGCAAGCGGATTAATCTGCAAAATAGACTTTACCCATTCAGGAGCCATGATCGCAGATAGTTAGCGCAGAAGAAAGAATGCGCTTGCTTTGCCTGTGCCGGAGTGTACAATCTCACCATTATCGGAGCGCAAACCTATTTTTCGTTCCGATAAATACTCGATTTCGAGTCGTCGGATGACTAATTAAAGAGCAACCCGGTCTTGGCCGGGGGGCTCGTTAACGAGTAAGCCGGCGTGGCGGAATACCCGAGGGTGTTCCGCCGCGCCGGCTTTTTTTTTGCGATTGTTGCTGCAATCTGTCCTGAGAAATGGAGGTTCTACCATGTTGGTGCTGACCAGGAGAAGCCAGGAAGCAGTTGTGATCGGCGGCTCCCCAGGCTTCGAGCGCTTGTTCAAGGTCATCGTGCTCGAGGTTGAACGCGGCAACGTAAAACTGGGTTTTGAGGTTGATCCGGAGGTTCCTGTCCATCGTTTGGAAGTGTGGGAACGCATCCGCGCCAACGGGCGGAATAATCGCCCGGCGGGGGGCGCAGCGGCGCCTGCTTCAGGATGAGCCTTGCTGAGCGACGTCGTTAAGAAACCCGCAGGCGCCTTGTGGCACTTGTTTTCCGTGTTCCGCGCCATACAATATGGTTGCGATTGTATTTTAGCGCTCCGCTAAATACTTAATTGAAGTCGTCGGACGACTAGATGAAGAGCAACTCGGCTGTGCCGAGGGGCTCGTTGACGAGTAAGCCGACGTGGCCGAATACCTGAAGGTGTTCCGCCACGTCGGCTTTTTTTTCGCGCATGCAGGTCGCGACCCTCACGTTGAGGGGCGCTTTTGTACGAACAGTCGAGAAAGGATATGTCATGAAGGGTTTTTTAGTCGTGCTCGTTTTGCTTGCCCTGGGGGTTGTCGGCTTCGGCTTTTACCGAGGCTGGTTCAGTGTGGCCACGGAAAACGCGGACCGCAATCCCACGGTTACGTTCTCGATGGACAAGGACAAAATCAGGGACGACGAAGAAAAGGTGAAGGATAAAGTCCACGACCTCGGTCACAAGGCGAAAGACGCGACCGGCGCCAAGACAGACAAGGTCCAGGAAAAGGACAAGACAGACAAGGTCCAAGAAAAAGAACAGGACCGCCAACCTTGAAGCTGTCCCCGGCAGCAGTGATGGTTGCTTGTTTTGAGAAGAAGACCCAGCTCAGCATTTCCAAGAAAGTAGCGTGAACATGCGCCGCCAATCTTACCTGCTTGGTTCAGGAATCCTGGGGCTAGCCGTCGTGCTTGGTCTCGGAAGAGAAGGGAAGACCGAGCAGCCCTCGGCGCAGGGTCAGGCCCAAGCCGCTGCCGCCCAGCAAGAAGGCGCTGAAGTCCTGGCGCGCGGGCCGGTGCACGAAGCCTTCGCGCAGCCCATGAACGGCCAGCCGGAGCCCGGCCCGGTGGCGCCGAAGCAACCACCGGAACCGATCGACGAGATATCCCCCGACCAGAAGCCCGAGGGCGGCAACGTGCAATGGATCCCCGGCTACTGGTCCTGGGACGAGGACCGGAGCGACTACATCTGGGTGAGCGGCTTCTGGCGCGTGCCGCCCCCCGAGCGCACCTGGCTGGCCGGCCACTGGCAGCCGATCGACAAGGGTTGGCAGTGGGTCGCCGGCTTCTGGGCCGCGGCCAACGTTCAGGAAGTCCAGTACCTGCCGCCGCCACCGCCCTCCATCGATGAGGGACCCTCGACCCCGGCTCCTGACGAGAACAGTACCTATATCGCCGGCTGCTGGGCCTATCAGCGGACCCGCTACCTGTGGCGGCCCGGCTACTGGGTCGGCAACAGGCCGGACTGGATCTGGAATCCCGCTCACTACGTCTGGACGCCGAGCGGGTGCCTCTATAACGACGGTTACTGGGATCACCCCCTGGACGAGCGCGGCTTGCTGTTCGCGCCGGTGTACTTCGACCGGGGCTGGGGCCATCGCGCCTTCATCCCGCAGTATGTGGTGAATCAAGACTTTCTGATCGGCGCGCTGTTCGTCCGCCTGGCCGCTCAGCACTATTATTTCGGCGATTACTTTGAGAGCGGTTACGCCACGCGCGGCTTCGTGGCCTGGCCCGATTACCGCGTGGGCCGGGGCGGCTACGATCCGAACTACAACTATTACCGCTACCAGCACGCGGCCGACCCGCGCTGGGAGAGCGGCCTGCGCGGCCTGTACCGCGCTCGCGCCAGCGGCGCAGTGGCGCGTCCGCCGCGCACCCTGGGCCAGCAAGTTCAAAGCATCGCCGCCATGAACGGCAACAGGACTGGGAACGTCAACGTTCACAACAATATCAACCTGACCCACGTGCAGAACGTGACCGCCCTCGCCCCGCTCAACGAAATTCACAACACGCGCGTGACCAACCTGGGTTCGCTAAGCCTGCCGAAGAGCGGCCAGGCAACCGGCCGGGTCGTGAGACTTGAGCCCGTGCCGAAAGAACAGCATGCCCAGGAACAGAAGGCGGCGGCGCAGCTGCGCGAGGCGGCACAGCAGCGGCGCGACCTGGAAGGCAAGATGCTGAGCCAGGGCGGCGTTCCGGTGCAGCACACCGACCCGCCCAGGGCAGTCCGCTTGGATCTGCCGGGGTCGCGCCCCGTCGCCGCCACGCCGTCTCCTGTCCAGGGGCCTGCTCAGCCTCCGGTGCAAGGACATGCGCCACCCCCTGTTCAGAGGCAAGCCCCGCCTGCTGTCCCGCCCCCTGTTCAAAGGCAAGCTCCGCCTCCTGTCCAGAGGCAACCGCCGCCGGCACCCGTGCTGCCCAAGCACGAGGAACGGCCGATTCCGAACTATCAACCGCCTCGGCCACCCGCTCCGCCGACGCCTCACAAGAAACCGTGACAACCATGACCAGACAAACTGCTTTGTTGAAACTGCACCAGAGTCTGCGCACGCGCCGGGAGGACCTGTGCAAGAAGCTGGCGCGTGAGCTGGCGAATCTACGTGACCTCAAAGCGTGGAATACACCCGGCGACAGCGGCGATAGGGCGTTCGAGTCCAGCACCGACGAAATGTCGTCCTGGTTGGCGGAGCTGAACGCTCAGGAGCTAAGCCAGGTCGAATGGGCCCTGGCGCGCGCGATGCAGGGCACCTATGGGGTCTGTGAAGGCGGCAGCAAAAACTGCCTGAAAAGGATTTCAGCCGCACGCTTGCGCGTTCTTCCTTACACCACGCTGTGCATCAACTGCGAGCGGGAGGTGGAAAGGTGCTTGCACGGGCAAGCCCGGCGCGCCGGCAATTGGAAAGAGGTCCTCGACTGGGAAGCGCCTCCCGAACCCCGGCGCGTCAGTCTCTCTCAGTTGGAAATGAATTTGTCCGGCGCCCGGAGTAACAGTTGCTTTTGAGGGCTGAACCATGCCCGAAGGCGTCTACAAATACAAACTGCTGCTGGCTGTGGTGTCCACGGCCGCAAGTGCACTGTCTCTTTAAACCATGAAAGAGGTCTTCGATGTCTATCCTCGGTATTGTCCTGCTGATTCTCCTGGTCATGCTGGTTTTGGGCGTCCTGCCCAGCTGGGGCCACAGCCGCAGTTGGGGCTACGGGCCTAGCGGCGGCCTGGGAGTGATACTGGTGATCGTGCTGATCCTTGTGTTTATGGGGCACATTTGACCCTCCCCTGTCTATCCGGATAAGGGGGATAGGACTCTTATCCGGATAGGCTCTTATCGTCCTATAGAGAAAGAAAAGACCATGTGGAACCTGATCGTATTTGCCGTGATCGGCTTGCTCGCCGGGGCTGCCTCCCGCTTGTTCTACCCGGAGCGGCAGCCCGCGCGAGTCCTGGTCACCATCATCCTGGGCATGATAGGAGCGCTGGCCGGCGGGCTGCTTTCCTGGATTTGGTGGCCGCTCGTGGATGGTGAATTTCAGTCCGGCAACCTTATCCTGTCAATCCTTGGGGCCGCGATCGTGATCGTGGTTGGCGCTGTTGTGACCTATCAGCGGAGCCTCAGAACGTACCGGAAACGGTCTTGAATAATATGCGGGAGGAACGGATGCAAGCTCATTCGACCGGGCCCAGCGCGAGGATCGGGGCGCGATGACGGCGGTGAAGGGTAAGAGTCTTCCTGTCGAGGAACAGCCAGAAATCCGCTTACGCGGAAGCGTATCCCGCGTGGAGCGAACCGGCCGGTTCCTCTTTATGGTGAGGAGTGTGGCAGATGAGCGTCGGTACCATTCTTAGCTGGATGCTGTGTGGCTTGATCGTAGGCCTGATTGCACGCCTCCTGGTCCCAGGGCGGCAGCACATGAGCCTGCTCCTGACGATGGTGCTGGGCATCGTCGGGGCCGTCGTGGGCGGTTTCCTCTACTCGTTGGTCCAGGGAGCGCCGAGCGAGCCGTTCTCTCTCTCCGGTAACGCCTGGCACGGCTGGATCGTGGCCATCCTCGGGGGCGTGCTCGTTCTCTGGGCCTACGCGAGCCTTTACCCGCGGAGGTGGTGGCAGTAACTCTATCGCCAAAGAGCGGAGGGCACGGCGCTCTGAACGCATGAGCCGGAGCCGCTCTGAAATGGAGGAATTTTCAATGCCTTGGCAGATTTGGGCGCTTAGCGTCGCTGCAACGGTGCTGGTTTTGGCCGGCATAGCTTTCCTGTGGGCGCGCATGCCTGTCTTTCGCTGGTATTGTCGCCGCTGCAGAAAGATTGTGTCCCACGGCCGATTTCATCCAAGGAAATGCCCGTGCGGCGCCGACGCGCTGATAGCGTATTTCTGCACGGCCTGCTCGAGCTGGAACACCTCTCCCACCTCGATCTGGCACTGCGCAGACTGTCCGTCGAAGGCCGTGACCTTGGGGGCAGAGTACCATGCGCGTACAGGCCTGTGGAAATGGCGTAATCAAGCCGCCTAGCCAGCGGCGACCCGGATCGAGGAGGAAATAGAGCGCTGCGTCCGCCGCGCCCAAGAGTTGTTCTCCCAGGAAGGAAGTTGACCGCCGATGGAACTGCAAGCACCGGTTGAGGATATTCAGCACTACGCCTTGAACATGGAAGACGTGACCGCGCGGCGGCGCTCCGAGGCGGAGCTGAAGGCCATCGAAACCTACGCCCAGAACATCGTCGACACGGTGCGCGAGCCCCTGTTGATCCTCGACACCAGCCTGCGCGTCCGCTCCGCCAACCGTGCTTTCTATCAAACCTTTCACGTCTCTGCCGTTGAAACCGAGAACCGCCTCATTTACGAGCTCGGCAACGGTCAGTGGGACATCCCCGACCTGCGCACCCTGCTCGAGGATGTTGTCCCCAAGAGTTCCGTCTTCGACGACTTTGAACTGGAACACACCTTTCCGGTCATTGGCCGTAGGGTAATGCTGCTCAATGCCCGCAAGCTTCAGGCGGGCCACCACGGGGAACTGCTTGTCCTGGCCATGGAAGACGTGACCGCGCGCAAGCGGGCGGAAGAAGCGCTGCTCAAAGCCGGGGCGTTGCAGAGCGCGATCTTCAACAGCGCCAACTTCTCGAGCATCGCCACCGATGAGAAGGGCGTCATTCAAATCTTCAACGTCGGCGCCGAGCGCATGCTGGGCTATACGGCCGCCGAAGTGATGAACAAGATTACCCCGGCCGACATTTCTGATCCGCAGGAAGTGATTACCCGCGCCAAGGCCTTGAGCGCCGAACTGGGCACGCCGATCACGCCGGGCTTTGAGGCCCTGGTTTTCAAGGCCTCGCGCGGCATCGAGGACATTTACGAATTGACCTACATCCGCAAGGATGGCAGCCGCTTCCCGGCCATCGTGTCGGTCACGGCGCTGCGCGACGCACAAGGGGGAATCATCGGTTATCTGTTGATCGGCACCGATAATACCGCGCGCAAACAGGTGGAAGCCGAGCGCATGCTACTCGATCAGCGCGTGCGCGATCAGCAATTCTACACGCGCTCGCTTATCGAATCGAACATTGACGCCCTGATCGCCACCGACCCGCGCGGCATCATCACCGACGTCAACAAGCAGATGGAGGCGCTCACCGGATGCACGCGTGACGAGCTGATCGGCGCGCCGTTCAAGGGCTACTTCACCAACCCGGAGCGGGCCGAGGCGGCCATCAAGCTGGTGCTGGGCGAAGGCAAAGTCACCGACTACGAGCTCACCGCGCGCGCCCGGGACGGCAAGGAAACCGTGGTGTCCTACAACGCGACTACCTTCCACGACCGCGACCGCAAGCTGCAGGGAGTGTTCGCCGCCGCCCGCGATGTCACCGAACGCAAACGCTACGAGCAATCGTTGCAGCAGGCCAACCGCGCCAAGAGCGTCTTCCTGGCCAACATGTCGCACGAAATTCGCACGCCCATGAACGCCATTCTCGGGTTCTCCCAGCTCATGCTCCGCGACCAGGACCTCACCCCCCGGCAATGCCAGTACCTGGGAACCATCAACCGCAGCGGCGAGCACCTGCTTGCCCTGATCAACGACATCCTGGAGATGTCCAAGATCGAAGCCGGCCGCACGACCCTGAACCCCTCCACGTTCGACCTGCCCGTCCTGCTCAAGGACCTGGAGATGATGTTCCGCGTCCGCACGGATGAGAAAAAGTTATCGTTCTCGGTGGAGATGATCGGCGCTGTCCCTCGATACATCGTGACCGATATCAACAAGCTGCGTCAGGTCTTCATTAACGTGCTCGGCAACGCCGTCAAGTTTACCGAGCAGGGCGGCATCGGCTTGCGCGTGCGCGCGGACCGCGCGGCCGCGACGGGACCTTTTCTCCAGGTCGAAATCGAGGACACCGGTCCGGGTATTTCGGCAGACGACCAGGACAAGTTATTCCGGCATTTCGAGCAGACCAAGACCGGGCAACAGGCGGGCACCGGTACGGGGCTGGGCCTGGCTATCAGCCGGGAGTTTGTTCGCCTGATGGGCGGAACCATCACGGTAGACAGCCAGGTCGGCAAAGGCAGCGTTTTCGCCATTCACCTGCCTTTGAAGGAGGGGGAGGCCCAGGCGGTTCAAGCGAAGGACAAGCCCCGGCATGTCCTGAGGCTCCAGCCCGGGCAGGCGACCTGCCGGGTGCTGATTGCCGACGATACCGAGGATAACCGCCAGCTCCTGGCGCAGCTCCTCGCCCCCGTCGGTTTCGAGATCCGGCTGGCGACCAACGGCGTGGAAGCCGTCCAGGAGTTTGCGGAATGGCGGCCCCATCTGATCCTGATGGATTTCCGCATGCCGGTGATGGACGGCCATGAAGCGATCCGCCGCATCCGGTCCATGACCGGCGGCGCGGACCCCAAGATTATCGCGGTGACGGCCAGCGCGATGGACGAAAACCGCCAGGAGTTGATGCAGATCGGCGCCGACGATTTTATCAGCAAGCCCTTCAGGGAAGCGGAGCTATTCCAGAAGATTCACACCCACGTGGGAGTGGAGTACGTTTACGCCGAGCATCCCACAGCCTCGGCCCAGGAGGAAGCGGCCGAGCTCACCGCCGAGTCCCTGGCGGGCTGGCCGCACGACCTCATCCACCCGATGCGTGAAGCCGTTATCACGGCGGATCTGGACCAGCTGCTGGCAAAGATCCAGGAGGTTGAAGCCCGCGATCCCCGTATTGCTCAGGGGCTGCGCCGCCTGGCCGAGGGCTTCCAATACCAGAAACTTCTTGATTTATTCAGCCCGGGCGAACCCGTCCATGCGATGAGCAGCATAGTATAGATCCCAAGTTGATTTGTTACCATAATGAGGTGGTTCCCGAAAAGCCGACCATGCCCGATCGCCGAGAGGGGAAGAGGTGCGTCATGAATGTCGCGGAAGCGGAAAAGAATTTTGCCAAGTTAGTAGACAAGGTCTACGTCGAAGGCGTCAGCGTCGATCTTGAGCGCGACGACAAAGTGATCGCGCGTCTGACGCCGGCCGAGCCGAGATCGCCCCTCACGGTCGGTGAGCTGAATGCGTTCTTGCGCAATCTTCCCTCGTTGGGCGATGATGCGGACGGATTTTCCCAGGACGTTCGCGCCATTCGAGCCGCGTCGTCATAGAGAAGCTGGATCAATAGTGGTGATGGAGAATCCCTTGAAATCACTGGCATTGAAGGTAAGCAGCCGCGAGATGCCATAGGTTTGCATGGCGGCGGCGAGTCGGGCATCGTAAGACTTGAGACCCTTGATGCCGAGCGTCGTCACCAGAGCGTGCCAAGACGCAAGCAATTCCGTGCGGTCGGGGAGGAGCGTGAACCGCCGCTGAAAAAAATGCAGCCACTGGTTGGCCTGCTCGCAGGTCATGCCGAGGCCGTTCTGCCCGGCGGGAGGCGGGCCGGGTTTGCGGGTGGCCACCGCCCAGAACTCGTAGAGGTTCTGCGGGACGATAATGAGCCGCTCGCGCTTGGCCGATAGCGTATGGACAGCCCGGCGGCTGGCGGCGCACTGTGGATTTTTGGAATCGGTCATTCGAGCCAGCAGATTGGTGTCCAGTAGGATCATTCACCCTCCATGCGCGTGTAGAGCGACTCCCGCGAATCATCCGCACAGCCTACCCTGACCATAAAAGGCTCCATCTCGGCGAAGAAGTCCTCCTCGGAAGGCTCTGGCTTTGAATCCGACGGCTCTTCGACAAACACGATTACCTCGCGGACCACGCCGTCGATCCGCGCGACCGTTTCCGCGATCTCGGTCTTGGAGCCTGTCAGAACGTGCGCCTTCATGGTTCACCTCGCTTTTCCAGTATTATAGCCGAGAAGACCGCGATGTGTCCGTGCAATGCAATCCATTTTCGTGATGCGAAATCGTGCACGCTGATATCTGATCCCTGATTCCTCGGGAGCCATCCATGAATCCGCAGAAGCCAAAAAGTGGCGCCGGGCAACCGGCCAGCATCCTGGTCGTGGACGACACTCCCGCCAATCTCCAGGTGCTGGCCGGCATGCTCAAGGACCGCGGCTATAAGGTCCGCCCCGTTCCCAGCGGCAAGCTGGCGCTGCTGGCGGCCGGGCGCGATCCCCCGGACCTGATCCTGCTCGACATCAACATGCCGGAGATGAACGGCTACGAAGTGTGCGAACACCTCAAAGCCGACGACCACCTCAAGGGGATTCCCGTCATCTTCATCAGCGCTCTCACCGAGCAGCTGGACAAGGTGAAGGCGTTTGCCACCGGCGGGGTGGATTACATCACCAAGCCGTTTCAGATGGAAGAATTACACGCCCGCGTCGAAACGCACCTGAAGCTCCGCCGCCTGCAAATCGATCTGGAGGAGTACAGCCGTCACCTGGAGTCGGCACGCGCGCGGCTTAAGCTCGACCTGGAGTTCGCCCGCGAGGTACAGCGCGGCTTTCTACCGCGGCGGCTGCCGGTGGTCCCCGGCTACGAGTTTTTCGCCCACTACGAGTCGGCCTTCGAAATCGGCGGCGATTATTACGACTTCATCCCGCTGCCGCGGCAGCGCCTGGCCGTCCTGCTGGGCGACGTGGCCGGCAAGGGCGTCGCGGCGGCCCTGCTCATGGCCAAGCTCAGCGCCGACGCCCGCTTCTGCATCCTGACGGAGCCGGACCCCGCCGCCGCTGTCACCAACCTCAACTCCTTGATCACCCAGTCCAGCATCGCGGACAAGTTCATAACCCTGGCGGCCGCCATCCTCGACCCCCAAAGCCATATCGTGACCCTCGTCAACGCCGGACATCCCTCGCCCCTCATCTACCACCGTGCCACGCGCACCGTCGGCGAGGCGACCAGCCTGGCGGCGGCCGGCTTGCCCCTCGGCGTCCAGGACGGCTTCGCGTATGTCTCGAGCCAGGTCTTCCTCGAGCCGGGCGACTGCATCCTGACGTTCTCCGACGGCGTCACCGAGGCCATGGACGTCAACAACGTCCAATTAGGGACAAAAGGGGTTTATGCCGCCATGCAGGGGGAGGATTACTCTCCTCAGGCGCTCGGTGACCGGGTCGTCACAGTCGTCAAGCAATTCGCCGCCGGACGCAGCCAGCACGACGACATTGCCCTGGTAGGCTTCGGGAGGACGGGATAGTTCTTGCTCGGCTTCCAACCAGAACTTGACGGCATCGCCATCTGGCTTTCCGGCAAGCTGCCACTTCCAGAAGGCATGGAGCCGAATCGCTTCCTGAGACTTGGGTTGGGCATTCTGGACCTGCTCGCCAGGGCCAGGGATACTTGCGGCCTTCGACTCCTTCGTCGGAGCGGCAAAGGCGGGGGCTGCTAGAGGCGCGGTTTTGTGGTCGTGTGTATACATACCTAATCTCCCTGTCGTGCTGTGATCGCCGCATAAAACGAAGCCATTCCTTCGAGGCAGCACCAGGCTAAAGGATGTCCGGCGGCTCGAGATCGCCGTGTTCATCGCGCTCTAATTGGAGCGGATCGTCCTGAGGCTCGCCATCATTGTCAAAATAGCCCTCTCCGCCCCTCGGCATACCGAGCAGCCTGGCGCCGTGACGTTCGAGAGAGTTGGCGATCTTGCGGAGCAGAATTGCTGCAGCGCTGGGCGACATCCCCCGCCGCAATTCTAAAGTCAAGAGTCGCTGGCCCTTCATGACCACCATTTCATAGAAGATATGGTGTCCATCTGCATCCAACTCTTCCACAGGGTAATGGTTCGAATTCCCGCCCGAAGAATCGGGGCGGACCACGCCAATCTCCAGCCCGAGGTCTCTGGGACTTCTAGCTTGCGTCATGAAGGACCTTGCCTTTCCGTAAGCGAAAAAAGCCGACGTGGTCGAATACGCTTTTGGTACTCAACCACGTCGGCTTACTCGTCAACGGGCCTCCCGGCACGGGCCCGGGTTGCCCTTCATTTAGTCTTCCGACGACCTCAAATCAACTCGCTATAAAAGACACATGGGAGTTGATTATGCCTTAATCTCCATTATATGGCCCGGAGCAGCGGAAGCAAGCAGATTGAAGTGCCATGCTTACCGCCCGAGAATTGCCCGTGCAGAGTCGGTACCGTGTTCTGGGCAATCGGCACCCGGAAGCAAGGTTTTCGGAAACGGTTTTTCCGGCCCCAGAATTAGGAGCAATGGGAATGAACGAACAAGTGGGAGCAGCAGATGCAAGTCCTCGCTTACCCAACATGCCGGCCGACGAGCGCGACCAATGGGGCAAAACATCCTATCCAGCGGCAGAGATCCATTTTCTTCGTGGCCCGCAGAAACGCACTTTTGAGCTGTGGCGGGCCATGCGCATCTTCTTCGAGTTGCTCAGCGGATTCCGAGCCCTGCACTTTGTCGGGCCGTGCGTGACGGTCTTCGGTTCAGCGCGCTTCAAAGAGGATCACATCTATTATGGCGCCGCCCGGCAAGTGGGCGCCTTGCTCGCCCGCGCCGGCTTCACCGTCATGACCGGCGGCGGCCCTGGCATCATGGAAGCCGCTAACCGCGGCGCCAAAGACGTTGGCGGCGTCTCCATCGGTTGCAATATCGAGCTGCCCAGCGAGCAGAAGCCCAATCCTTATCTCGATAAATGGGTTACCTTCCGGCACTTCTACGTCCGCAAGTTGATGCTCGTGAAGTATTCCTACGCCTTCATCGCCATGCCGGGCGGTTTCGGCACCCTCGATGAATTCTTTGAAACCGCGACCCTGATCCAAACCGGAAAAATCAAGCAGTTTCCGCTCGTCCTCATGGGCAAGGAGTACTGGCAGCCGCTGCTGGACTTCATGCGCGATCGCCTGCTGGTGAACAAAACCATTGATCCCGTCGATTACGAGCGCATCACCGTGACCGATTCGCCCGAACAGGCGGTCGATTCCGTCCGACGTATCGCCATGCATAATTTTGGCTTGACCTATGCGGGGCAGATGAAGCGGCGGCGCTTGCTGGGGGAATAGCTATATCAGCGTGCGTAATTCGGCAGCATTGTAAACCCGCAGCGCCAGCAAGGGGCTAGCCAGCAAAGGCCCCTTGCCGGCGCTTCAAGTCATCCCTCGTTTATTCGAGCGCACAAAGTCAATGAATCCTCGCTCGACGTTCAAACCGACAAGCTTGACCATGACCTGCTTACCAACGTCGAGGCCCTCTTGCCCACTCACCAACATTCCTTCGGCAGGGGGCTTCAGTAACCGAACCCAGGTCCCTTTTTCGGATGCGCCGGTGACGATGGCGTCGAAGGTCTCGCCAATGTGGCTGGACAAGAGCTGCGCGGCAGCAGACTTCCGCACTTGCCGCTCCACCTTCTTGGCCGCATCTTCCTGATCCGTGCAATGGCTAGCGAGCGTGCTCAGCTCGGTAGGGCTATAGGGAATCGTGCCGCCCGCAACTGCGGCTTTCAGCAACCGCTGGGAAATCAAATCCGGAAACCTTCGGTTCGGTGCCGTGGAATGATTATAATCATGCACCGCCAGCCCGAAGTGCCCGGCCGACGCTGCGCCTGGAAGTTGCAAGACATACTCGCCGGCTCCCAGCAATTTGACGATGGTCAGCGATAGGTCAGGGAATCGAAGCGGATCGGCCTGGCGCCGCCGCGCCAGGAAAGCTGCCAATGCCTTGGAATCCGGCGCGGTGGGAAGCTGGTCGGCGAATTGCTCAGCTACCTTTTGAATTCGATCCCAGCGTTCCGGAGAGCGGACCACGCGCCGCAAGGACGGCAAGCCATGCTTCTCAAGAAACCGCGCGGAGACGCCGTTGGCGGCGATCATGAAGTCTTCGATCAACTCCTGGGCCCGATTCTTCCTTTCGAGACGTAGGTCCACGACCCGTCCATCGCTCATCACGGCCTCTGGCTCAATGGTCTCCAGGTCAAGGGCGCCCTGCTGGTATCGGACCGATTTCATGACTTGAGCAATCTGATCCTGCATCCGCAACTGCTCGTCCATGCCCTTGATCTTTGCAACCGCTTCCGGCATCTTGTCTTTGCCGTCCAACCAGGCTGCAACGCTGCGGTACGCGAGCTTGGCATGATTATTGACCAATGCTCGGTACACATCGGCTCCTTGCAGCGAACCGTCGGCCGCCACTACCATTTGAATGACCAGGCTAAGCCGGTCCTGCCCCTCGCTGAGGGAGGTCAGGTTGGTGGAGAGATTTTCCGGCAGCATAGGAAAGATCTTCGCGGCAGTGTACACGGAGGTTGTGTTCGTCCTGGCATGACCATCGATCGCTGACCCGGCTTTGACAAGTGCGTCAACATCCGCAATGGCGACCAGGATTCTGACTTTGCCGTCGGCAAGTCTCTCTGCCACGGTGAGTTGGTCCAAATCCTTCGACGTGTCGTTATCAATCGAGCACCAGAGGAGATTTCGCAGGTCGCGAATGGAATTCTTCGCCTCCCGCGCTGGACCCTGGATGCCTTTCAATTGCTGAAGCGCATCTGGAGGGAAATCGGGTTCGAGGCCCCGATCGAGCATTGCCTGGCGGGCGATTGCGGCAAGATCGCTTGAGCCGGTCTTTTCATTCATGAGACTGCTCTCCTGGCGATGCAACACATCTCAGATAGTATAAGCCAACAGCGAAGCGGGCAACAAGAAGCCGGCGGCGGTATGCCGCCGGGAGCATGGTCCTTCAACGTCCAGAACGGCGGCCAACGCATGTGCCGCATTTACTTAGAGCCCGGAGCGCAAGGCTATTCGCTGGTCTTATCACACCCAGGAGGGCCCAAGAAGATGAGTCGTGCGAAGAGCAAATCGACTGTTGACTGGATCGACCAGCTGCTGGGCGAAGCATCCTGGTTGCTATCCCACGCTCAGGCACTGGCCGATTACGGACGCAAGGAAGAAGCAGCGGCCGAACTGGCCCGAGCAGCCGCTTGTGAGGAACAAGTGGCTTGCTTGCTTGAAGCCGACGGCAGAGACCGCGAGGCAGCGCTCCACCGGGTCAGTGCCGCTTCGTGCCACGAGAAACTGGGTCAGTACGCACGGGCGGTCACGCTCCTGCACGCGGCCCTGTCCACCGCCGCCCCCGACGATTACCGCTTCGCCGCTGAGCAACAATTGACGCGCTGCCTGGCGCAGGCCCAAAAGGGACTGCGTCGCCCGCCCCGGCGGAGCGCGCGCAGACCGTCGTCGGCTCTACCTTGACACTGGAGCGCGCTGTTCGCCCCAGCGACGGGTTAGGAACCCGGGCGAGGAGGTGGGCCGCTGGGTTGGCCTTATCGGCGACTACCGCGATGAATTGGAGGAACTCATCCAGAGCAACTTCCCCAACCGGCGAGCCTTTTGCAAGGCCGCGGGACTCTCCGAGGACATGCTCAGCCACGTCCTGAAGGGCCGCAAGCATCTGTCGCTGGAGTCGCTGACCAGGGCGCTGGAGCGGATCGGCTACAAGCTGCGTATCCTGCCCGCAGTGCCGGGCGAACCGCTCCCGCAGACGCTCGGCAAGCGCGGCAAACGGTCGGCGCGGTCGGCGTGAGGCGCTGGCGGAGGAAGCCGTGAGCAAGCGGAAAAAAGGCTGCCCGGCAGTCTGTAGTGCAGGAACGGCAGGAGGTTCTCCAAAACCGCAAGCCGGGCTACATGACCTTACGGACCTATTTTATCCGCTATGGCTTACGTGATTTGAACATCCGAAGAGTGTCCCCTGGCATGCGAAAGAACGAGCAAAGAGCCGACCTGATCGGCCGGCGGCAGTTCGCATTTTCACTGAAAAGCGAATTCAACTAGCTTCCTTGCGCCGTGGCTACCGGCCGCTCTCGGCAATATGGCTCGTCTGCATGCGGGGCATCTATTTCAAAAACGGCTCATGGTCGTAAAATATCAAGCACGGCGGCTAGGACCGTAACCCGCCGCCAGCGAAGCCTCGCGCGTCAAATTACCTGTCGCAACCGAAGGCACATCGCGACTCTTTCGGCTAGCGGCGGAGCGACTTCCCGCAGAAGTACGGGCACGGGCGATTGCGCTGGCCAACACACCCGAGGCGAACGTCAAGAAGGCGGCCGCCAAAATTTGGAAGCGTGCGCGAACTTTGCTAGAGCTAGAGCGCGCACGGGCGCGCTAATAACACGTTAGGAAGCAGGACAATCAACATGTTGACTTACGAGTTCCGCGACCGAGTTCTACAGTTCCTAGATGGGGCTACGCCGGCATTCCCGGCTCACGCCAAGATCTCGGGTGCGCTCGCACCTCGCCCGCCCTTTGGCGGAGAACTGGGTGTAACAAGGAACTCGGCGCAGGGTGTCAAGATGAGGGCGAGGTCCTCCCCTTCGACTGGCAGGTTCTTCTTAGAGCTGGATGAGCCGCTGTTCCCGCCACTTAGCGCTAGGAGTCCGGCGGGCACCGAAGTCTTTTCAATCGATGGCCACGAGGTCTCAGTAGAATCCCGAGTGCAATCGTTGGAAGAGGTCGCGAATCTGCTCGGTGCATTGTGCTACGTATTTCCAGCCATTCTCAATCTTGACCTTCCTGATAGCCCCTACCTACTCTATGCTTGGGGACAAATCGGTGAGGCCAAGTTTCAATGGCACTTTCATCCAGAGGAACTCCAGGCTAGTGTGAAGGTCACATCGAAGGAGCTACAAGAACAGTACGTAGTCAGGTCGTGGGCACAGGTATCTCTGGTTCGCAGAAGCTCGCGCATGTTCATGAGCCTGCACTATTTCCGCATGGCGTGTCGACTCCTCATTGCAGGACAAAACAGATTTGAGTTCATGGCGGAAGCAGTCCTCAATCTGGCAAAGTGTCTCCAGTCCCTATGTGGCGAATCTCGCGACGATGTACGAGTCGTGCTTGGACAGCTTGGAGTATCAAGCCAGGAGGCTGAGGCATTGTATCTCCCCGCGTTGTTTCTCCGCAGCTCCTTCGACGTCGCGCACGTCAGTCTGACTCAATACAACCCGGAGCAACTTCGCACTTTGCACAACTACGTCGATCTTGCAGAAAGTGCATTCCGTCGGCTGTTGAAGACTGCACTGGAGCTCTTCGAGCGCGGCGACTTCAAGCTTGGATCATCCACCGGCGGGGGGAGCAGTCCCGAGGAAGCTCGATTCATCAAGACGCTCGGCGATAATGTGCGCCCATTTCGAGATGCCATATCAAACGCAGCCGTCAACATTGGGGACGGAGGCACGGCTCACAGCGCCTTTGATGTGTCGCCCCGGCGTACTCGCCCGGTGCCACCTGCTTCCTAACCTCTATATGGTCTCGAAGGGCCGGCAGGCGGAAGCCGGTGGCTCAATGCAAGGAAGGCCTTACGCACCAATACCAAGTTTAACCAACGTTCTCGTTAAAAGGCAATCCCGAGCGCGCCGCGTTCGCGGTACGTCATGGAGGGATGCGGAACAGCTGGAAGTGCCATTCAGGACGCGACTCGATTCGGAATCGAATTGCGCCTCTTTCTTCTTCTTGCCTTTTCACCTACTGTCCCAATGTATCTTCGCGAGCGGCCCGGGAGGACTGGTGGCGTACAAGCGATATGCTTGTGAGCCAGTCACGAAAATCAGGAGCACACTGACAAGGCACCATGCGAGAAGAAGAAATGAGTCGTTCTCCGTAGAACGACCGGGCCTAACTGAAGGATCGAGTATTCCATATAGTAAGATGGCCGCGCAACTCCAAGGTAACAATAGCGTCAGGATAAAGAGCCAGCGTGGGCGGAATGTCGTAAACGAGACGGCGCTGGGCCAACGAGTAATCTTCCTTCCTGTTTTAAAGGTTCCTTCGATCGAGAGGTCATCGCTCGTCGTTCCTGTATGAAATACTTGGAGGAGAACGCCGTCGTGTGGTGCCAGATAATCAAAACTAATACTCGCTCCTGACCGGTCGCTCGATCTTGTGCACTCGAAATTATTATAAGAAGTCGTACGCTCAGTAATTTCAACAGCGAGAATGACCGCTGGAGGCTTGCCTCGCAAGAAAAGGGGATTGGCCTTAACGATGTCAATCTTGTCAATTGTCTGATTCCCCGCATTCCAAAATGCAATCTTCGTGACGGTCAGATTGGGGATCGGCGATCCGTAGCCAGCGAATCTTACCTCGACATCGGGGATCGTCTGTTCGAGCCCTGAGATTTTGAAGGTTGCCCCCGAGGCCGGCCGCTTCAACTGCCAGGCCGGCAATTTGTTGTAACGCTTGCAGAACGGATGATTTGCCGGAGCCATTTGGCCCCACGAGCAGGGTAAATGGCGCCAGGGGCAGGGTCGCGTTCCGTAATGCCTTGAAATTGGTGAACTGGATGGACTCTATCATTGCCCTCTCCGAGCCAGCCCTCGCACTTGCCGCCGAGCCAAACAGCCGGAATCCGGCTAGCAAAATATTGTACCATCTGCTGCGCCGCCAGGGCCCGGTCGATGTGCTTGACCGCCAGCCAATGACAACGTCCGTTATATTTCTGTCTTCTTGCGCGGATGCACGCGCGCCGGCCTTCTTCTGTCTCCTGCGACACACTCGGCAAAGGCGTCGGCTGTTACGCCGAGCGCCTGGGCAATCTTGACCACGGCGGCAAAAGAAGGCTGACGCCGCCCGAGCCCGTAATCGTGTAGTGCGCCCAGCGCTACGCCGCTCGTCTTGGCTAGCTTGGCTTCACTTAGGCCGGCACTGTTCCGGAGTTTGCGCAGCTTCTCGGCGAAAGTCATTCCTGCTCCGCGGTAAACGAAGGTCACTTTCAGATAGTATAGCCGCAAGCAGCAAACAGAAGCGCCCGCATACTTCTCAAGGGGATGAGTGGCTATTGCCACTAGTGGCAATAGCCACTAAACTTGAATTTGCAGGGGACCGGCGCCAGCACCCGAAAAATCGCTAGCCTACCGTTGAAAAAGGGTGCAGTCCGTATATATACGCTTGTATAGAGAATACTGGCCGAGAGCAGCGAGGGCACGATGCGCAAGAAGAAGAAGGCTGCCGCGCAGGATGTGATGCTTCCCTTTGAGGAACAGGCCGAAGGCGCCAGCCACGCCCGTGGCAACGGCGTCGATCTTTCGACGTACGAGCCGCTGCCCTCGATCTGGCACGGGACGGACGCTGAACTTCTAGAGAAAATGCTCGATTTCTATCCGAAGCGACGCCCGAAGCTTATCCTCGACGCCACGGTGAATGCCGGCCGGTTTTGGATCGGCAGCAGGCGGAAGATCGTCGGCCTGGACATTGACGCCAAGCATCGGCCGGACGTTGTCGGCGACCATACGCGGCTACCGTTCAAAGACAGCTGCTTCGATGTGGTCGTTTACGACCCGCCGCACATACCGAACCAGGGGAAGGACAGAGAAAAAGACTTCAACACGCGCTTCGGTTTAGTCCTGAAAGCGTCGCCGGAGCAAGGCTACAACTTCTCGCATCTCTATCCGCCCTTTGCTTGTGAAGCGTACCGGGTGCTGCGGCGGGAGGGGGTTCTCTTTTGCAAGATCGCAGACTACGTCCACGGGCACCGCTTTCAGTGGGCCCATGTGGAGGTAATCAATGCCGCGGTGAGTGCCGGCTTCACGGCGTGTGACTGCATCATCAAGGTTCGCAAAGGACCGATCGTCGATCCGCGCTGGAAGAAAGCGCATCATGCCCGGCGGCAACACTGCTACTGGCTCGTCTTCCGCAAGTCGAAGAAGTGTGAATAACAGTCAAAGATGCAGATCCCATTCCTGCAGCAAGTGGCAGATCGCGACTGGTAGATTGCGCACCTGGCATTTGCCATCCGCCCCGTCGAAGTGTACGCGGAAGACCTTTTGTCCCTCCTTGAACACGTCGGCGGCCAGGCTGCGGCGACCTTCCCGCCGGCCGACCGGTTTGAGTTCGGCCCCTTGAATGAGCTCGAGAAGAACGACGGGAATTTCCAGAAGCTGGTAATGAATCAAAGGCTCATCCCAGACAGCCCGCAGCATCAAGATGTGCTCGTAGCGAGACAGGTGGGTCTTGACGCGCTGGACGAGGATCTCCGGCTCCCAGGGCTCGCGCTCGGTGGTGCAAAGCTTTGTAATGCTGATGAAATTGCGATTCGTTCCCGCGCCTGTCTCGGTCTTCAGAGAAATGCGCGAATGCTCGACCAACAGATCGTGTTCCGGCACGTTGAGCGTGGTTGTCTCCACGGTTGTAAACGGTTTCTTGACCCGCTTGAACGCCTGTTCGACCAAGGATTCAAAGTAGATGCCTTGTGGAGGAATCCTTGGGTAGATGGAATGATGGACATTCACCAACGTTTTCAGCGCCAGCAGAAAATCATCGGCAAATACCGGGCTTGCGGGCATACTGGCACCTTCGAGGCCGATTCCGCCGGGCGCGTTCACGGTAGCTGGAAAACGATTTCGCCATTTTCCAGGAAAGTAGGCAGACAGCAAGGTCTTCTGGGTTGAGAAGCCGAAAGCGACAGCTCACAGAGCCGCGCGTGAGATAGGTGCACGGATAACACGGGTCCGTTACCAGACGCCGCGGGTCACTTCGGGACGGCCGGCATGCAGTAAGTCATCGGGCTCGAACGGGAGTTTTTCCCTCAGTTTGTTTTCCCGGAATTCAGCCAGATGCCGAAGAGCGTACCGAACAAGCAGCCAAGCGCAGCTCCTGGCAGCCAGCAGAAGGCCGTTGCGCCAAACAGCATGAGCATGGAATCCTTGCCTGCCCCTATTATGCCGAGCATGGGGACGGAGCTTATCGTGCCGCCGATCAGCGCGCCGAGTATCGCTCCGCGTACAATCCAGTCTCGTGGCGAGATTCTATCTGCGTGGGCCATTGCTCACCTTCCTTCTTGCCGTCGGCGCCTTGCGCCATCCCGTCCCGGCAACACATACCGTTGATGACTTGCTGCAGATGCCGCCACGGCCGGGGGTGGTGGTAACCGGACTCGATCGAGCAGGCTCGGCAGGCATGCTCCCGCACAAACATGCCGAGCTGTCTGGCCACGCACTTGCGAGCGGCATTCCTGGTTCCCTGCCTGCGAAAGCCACGGCACGGCTCATCGTGCCTGATGAATCCATGCCACTGCTTGCTCGTCCAACCTGAGCCCCGTTCCATACGCGAGCTTTGCTGGGCGAGCAAGCAGGAATTCTTCAGCCGAGAGCCTTAGCAAGAGGAAATGATGTCGTTCTGCACGGCGTTCACGCCCGGCGCGCTCCAGGCAGCCTCTGCGGCTTCCTGTCGTCCGGCCCAGGAGCGCACGCTCCCCGAGAGCGTCACCTTGCCGCCATCGGTGCAAACCTTGATGTGCTCGGCATCGATTTCGGCGTTGCGATCGAACGCCCGCTCGATTGCCACCTTGACATCCGTGGGGGTCGCAGTCGGCTTGATGCCGATCAGGTTGGAAACTCCTGTCACGCCGGCCAGGTAGCGCACGGCCTCCATGGCCGCGCTCCTCTGGTACTGCCAATTCACTTCACCGCGCAGAGTGACCAGGCCCTTCTCCACGGTGACCTGGATGTCGCTCGGCACCCTCACATTGGACTTGAGCGCACGCGCAGCGGCGTCGGCGATTTCCTGGTCGTTGCGTTTGTGCTTGCCAAGGGGCGTAACCTGGATCTCCTCGGTGATCGCCTTGACCCCGGCCACCCGCCTGGCCGCCAGTTCGGCGGCGAACTTCTCGGCGAACGTGGGCACCGTGCCGCTGAGCGTCACCAAGCCGTTGTTGGCCGAGACGCGCAGCTCGGTTGCCGTGACAGACGGCTCCCACTTCAGCTCGTCCATGACATCGTTCTGCAGTTGCGTGTTCGTCTTCATCATGATGAATCCTTCAGTCAAAAGTCGGGCAATTTCTGCTGGACCACACGGTCCAGTCACTCTCGCTTCTCCCCCTCCTGCCGCGTATTTAACTCCTTGCGCTCATTCGCCCTTGATCGCGATCTTTCGCGGTTTGACCGCTTCGGTCTTGGGCAAGTGAACGGTCAGGACACCGTTCTTCAGCTCGGCCGCGATCTTGTCGGGATTGATGTCCTTGTCGATGGAAAAGGTCCGATAGAAATCGCCCACGCCGTACTCGGCCAGCAAGTAGCTCGTTCCCTGTTGCCGGGCCGGACATTGGGCCTGCAGGCGGAGTTCGCCATTCTCGAAGCGGATGTCCACGTCCTCGGCCTTGGCGCCGGGCAGATCGGTGAACAGGGTCAGCTCCTCGTCGGTCTCCAGGATGTCGACGCGCGGCGTATACCAGACGCCGCGGGTCACTTCGGGACGGCCGGCTTCAGGCGGGCTGCCGTTCCTGGGCAATGCGATAGGTTGATTCGCCATGGTAATATCTCCTTCTTTTGCAAGTTTTAGAAAAAGGTGTCAGGACCCTTTTCTGGAACGGCTTTTCTGGAAGTTTTTTAGACTAGAGCCTACTCATCTTTGCCAGAAAAGGGTCCTGACACCTTTTTCTTGGTTACTCGCCACGGACGGTGATCCGGCGGGGTTTGGCGGCCGCGCTTTTGGGCATCGTCAAGAGCAACACGCCGTGCTCGAACTTGGCCTGCACCTTGTCGGCGTCGACGGGCGCCGGCAACTGCAGCACGCGGTTGAACTTGCCGAAGCCGCGTTCCTGACGGTGCCAGACGTCCCCGGGCGTTTTGCACGGCAGGCGCTCGCCCTGGATCGACAGCAGGCTGTCCTCGCCGACGAAGATCTGCAATTGCTCCTGGGTCAGGCCGGGCACTTCGGCCTCGACGTGGACGTTGTCGTCGTCTTCCCAGACGTTGACGGCCGGGTAGGCGCGCGCCAGCGTCGGCCAGGAAGCCGCGGTTGGCCGGCCGCACAGGTAGTTCATTTCGGCCTGCAAATCGGTCAGCTCGTTCGATAAACGTTGCCAGCGGACTAGCGCCATGACGTACCTCCCTTTGGAAAAGGTGCGCAGCCTGCTCCCATGGGCCGAAGCGGCTGCCTTGAGAAGGGCGAAAATCGCATAACTTGGTGTCTGCCAGCTCCGAGAAAGAGCTATTGGGAAATGGTAGGCATCAACAATTATGGATAACACAGATAGTCTATGGATTCAACTCTGAGAGTCAAGTAGCGTGTTTGCTTTGTCATTTAGGTGGTCATTCGCCCTGCATCTGTCGGAGTGTCTCAAGCGCACTTTGAAAATGCTCCTTGAGCATCTGGGCGGCGTCGATCAGCGCCTCCAGGGTCATTTCGTGGCTTGGCCCGGGCGGGAGCAACAAGATCGGTTCCGGCATCCCGATTGACCAGTTGCAACAGTCTGGCCCAGGCTGGAGCGGCAAGGTCGTTTCCAGCAAGATCTTGAAGAAACGGGCGCGCAGTTGTTGCTCTTCAGCGGTAAGTGCCATCGCTTTTATCCTTCATATTTTCAGTTCTTTACCAGCAAATCTAACACAGCCAGACAAGGATCACAAGCATGGACTGGGAGGCATCGTTCCGTTTCACCATCCTTTTCGGCATCATCTTGTCATGGATAGAAACTTCGGCTCTTCGGGACGGCCAACTCCCCGGTAGCGGCTGCCATTGCCGGGAGCCCGGACGCCCGGGCCAGGCCCGAACGCGCCGCCACTTGTTTTCCGTATTCCGCGCCATACAATGCGATTGTAAGTGTATTTTAGCTCTCCGCTAAATACTTAAAGTGAAGTCGTCGGACGACTAGATGAAGAGCAACCCGGCTGTGCCGAGGGGCTCGTTGACGAGTAAGCCGACGTGGCCGAATACCTTCAAGGTGTTCGGCCACGTCGGCTTTTTTTTTTACCACCGGTGGCGCGGGACTGTCGCGACCACAGAGGAGGAATCGATGACTAAGTCCAATTCAACCATGGCGCAACGCATCGCCCAGGCCGCGATTGCTTTCGAGCAGCGGCGCACAGGCAACCACGTTCCCAAGTGGGTGACCGTCGTCCTCAGCGAGGGCACGCTGGTCATCACGCTGCACGAAGCCTTGTCGCCGGCCGAGAAGGCCCTGGCCAAGAGTCCGGCCGGCGCCGCCCAGGTGCAGGAATTTCACCGGCAGCTGTTTGCCAACTCTTCCGAAGCGTTCCGGCAGGAGATCAAAAAGATCACCGGCATGGAAGTGCGCGAGGCAGCCGCGGAAGTCGAGCCGACAACCGGCGTCGTCGTGCAAGCGTTCACGACCGGCGCCGTGGTCCAGGTATTCCAGCTTGCCGGCCGCATCCCCACGGAAACGTGGACTGCGGGGGGACCAGACGGCGCGACGGGGCATGCCAGCTCGCGTGACGGCGCCATAGCCCAGTGAATGAAGCGATTTGACATGATTTTACCAACCGTGGAAGTAGAGCAGGTGCATTCTTCGGAGGCGGTTGCTGCGCGGCCGCTCGCGCTATCCAGCCCCATCCCATGGGAAGAGGCCTACAAGTTCTTGCGGGAGATCGGGGCGCACTTGCAGTTGCTGCAAGACCATCCCCAGTGCCGGGAGGGGCCGGTGCGTCTTCTTGTCGAGAAGATGCCGGACACTCTCAAGGCGCTGAAGCAGGTCCATGAAGAGCTGGATAGGCGCGTTAGCAAACGGACCGCCGAGCTTTTCGAGGCCAATGCGGCACTGAAGGAGCAGGTCAGCGCCAGCGCCCAGGCCGAGCGGCGCCTGGCAGCGGAACACTCGGTGGCGCGGATCCTGGCAGAGTCGAGCAACCTTGGCGAGGCCGCACCGAGAATTCTTCAGGCCATTTGCCAAAGCCTGTCCTGGCAAGTCGGGGCACTCTGGACGCTCGACGCGGCGGGCGAGCTGCTCCGCTGTATCGAAGTCTGGCATGCGTCGGCCGTCGATATCTCCAGGCTTGAACAGGTCAGCCGGCAACGCACCTACGCAAAAGGTACGGGGTTGCCGGGCGCCGTGTGGGCCGCGGCCCGCCCGCGCTGGATCCCCGACGTGACCTGGGACGCCAACTTTTCCCGCACCCCAATCGCTGCCAGGGAAGGGCTGCACGCGGCGGTCGGCTTTCCGATCCACAACGGCAGCGCGTTCCTCGGCGTCATGGAGTTTTTCAGCCGCGAGATCCGCCAACCCGATCCAGAGCTCCTGCAGATGATGACCAGTATCGGCAGCCACATCAGTCAGTTCATCGATCGCCGCAAGGCCGAGAAATCCTTATTCCTCAAACAAGCAGAAATAGACATCGCCCAGAGAATTCAGCAAGGGTTGCTCGCCAAGGCCGTGCCCACGCTGGGCGGCTTCGACATTGCCGGCATCTGCCATCCGGCGATTGAGACGGGCGGGGACTACTTCGACTTCTTCCCGCTGCCGGGCGCCTGCCAGGGCATCGCCATCGCGGACGCGAGCGGGCATGGACTCGGTCCCGCCCTCCTGATAACCGAGACGCGCGCCTACCTGCGTGCCCTGGCCTTGACCAACGCGGACATCGGCCGCATCGCCACGCTCGCCAACCGCCGCCTCGTGGAAGATCTTGGCGGCGACAACTTCGTCACCCTGCTGCTCGCGCGACTCGACCCGCATACTCATTCCCTGGAGTACGTCGGTTGCGGCCACCCGAGCGGCTGCATCTTCGATTCCTCGGGCCGTGTCAGGGCGTTGCTGGAAAGCGCCGGTCCGCCTCTGGGAGTTGTCGCGGAGAGCGACTTTCCCATCGCTCCCGCGATCACCCTCCAGCCCGGCGACCTGGTCCTCTTTCTCACGGACGGCGTCCTTGAGGCACGGGCCCCGGACAATACCGCGTTCGGTTTCAAACGGGCGATCGAGGTAGTCCGCGCCTGCCGCAGCGATAGCGCCGCCCAGATTGCCAACAATCTTTATGACGCGGTGCGGGCTTTCTCCCTCCATGAGCCGCAGGTTGATGACATCACCGTGGTAGTCATCAAGCTAGAGCTGATTTGTTGACCGAAAGGAAGTCGTCATGGCAAAGCATCCAGCGAACATTGTGGTCGAAGCCGACGAGGTCCTGATTGCGGATCCGCGGGGCAGTCTAACGCCTGCAGAGTGGGTGGACCAGTAGCTGCTCGGCGTGCTGGGAAGCTGTTCCAGGAGTCTTCAGGGAGGCAGCCGGCAGGCTGAAAGACGAACGAACGGGCCTTTGCTCGGGGCCGGCGTGGGTTATTAACGGCGCCTTTGTGTCTGTGTTCTGGGAGAGGAATACGATGTTCACGTTTCTTAAGCGATCATTAATGTTCCAACGAGCGAGATGGCGATGGCTCCACGGGCGCTGCCCACGGTGCAACCGCAATCTCTACTCTGTGTTTGCTTACTACATGGCCGGCTATCCCAACTGCCCTGTTTGTAAGGGCGAAACCGAGACGGACGTGCGTGTGTGGCACACCTACAGAGCATTGCGTCCTGCTACGAGCGCCCCGTTGGCGGAAGTAAAGGTGTGAAGCGGAGAACCTCAACACTAACCCACAAGGAGGTCATAACCATGACCGTGGCAGTACGAACGCAGAAGGACGACCACCGAAAGAACGAACTCGGAAGATCCGCCGAGGGCAGCTCGACGACCGTTGACCGCAAGGTCCTTATCGAGGGCCTCAATGACGACCTGGCCGGGGAGTATCAGGCCATTTTGATGTACACCCACTACTCGGCCAAGCTCACCGGTCCGTACCGCCGGGAGCTGCGCGCTCTTTTCCAGGCCGAGATCGCCGATGAGCAGGGCCACGCGCAATTCCTCGCGGATAAGATCGCGGCCCTGGGCGGCGAACCGACTACCCAACCCCGGCCGGTGCCGCCCGCCAACCAACCGCGGCAGATGCTGGAGCACGCCCTGGCAGCCGAAGGACAGGCCATCACGGGCTACAACCAGCGGCTGCGCCAGGCGGAAGGCTTCGGTGACTTCGGCCTCAAGGTGGACCTGGAAAATCAGGTCGCCGACGAGACCCGGCACAAGGAAGAGCTCGAACGCATCATCGCCGGCTGGGACGAACGCTGATCGCGATCTGGAGTCTGACGGGCGGTTCCGACTGGAAAACATGTTTGCCACAGGTGGCCACGAACTTGGCAAACTGGCAATCTCAATCTGTTTCGCTTGCATTCCTGATTCCGAGACGTACAATATTGACAGCAATTGGACCCACTTGAACTCTCAATCGGTTTCAGTTGCGTTCGTTGGTTCGAAGTTGTCGGAAGACTAGATGAAGAGCAACCCGGCGGTGCCGGGGGGCTTGTTGACGAGTAAGCCGACGCGGTCGAATACCTCGAGGTATTTGACCGCGTCGGTTTTTTTGTTTCTCAGGGCGCGGGCACGGTTGCACCTACCAGGCAGGAAAACGAATGGACAGGGCTCGGAGAATCACAGCACGACAGAACACGGCAGCCAAATTAGCGTCCGAGAGTGGCGATAAGCTGCTGCCCCTGGCCACGTTCAAAAACTCCTTGCGCGAATGGCAAGCGCGCTGGAGAGCACGGTGCGCCAAGCTGGCGGCCGCAGACAAAGAACCCGGCGGCGCAGAGCCTGCATGAAGTGTCAAATTCCGCGGTCGTGACGTTCGGCGTCGCGCTCCGGCATGGGGAGGATCGAACGATGAAATGGGAATACAAAACGGTCCGGTACGAGTCGGCTGGCTTGTTCAGCACAAAGGTGAAAACGGATGAACCAGACAGGCTGTTGAACCAGCTCGGTGTGGACGGTTGGGAACTCGCCGCTACTTTGCATCCCACCACCGGCTCGGCGGAAAACTTACTCATCTTCAAAAGAGCGACGCTTGAGAGGGCATGAACATGATTGATGTAGCAACGAACCTTTCCCCTGCCGTGGACACGTCAGAAGATCGCCAGGCGAACTCTGCAGAAAGCGTGGCCGGCACTCGCGGAAAGCCCGGCATTCTCGTCGTCGAGGACGAAGAGGGGATACGCGCCGTCCTGGACATTGCCTTGCGGCAACAAGGATTCACGGTGTGGCTGGCGCGCAGCGGCCAGGAAGGAATTGACCTGTATCGGCGCCACCGCGAGACCATCGACATGGTCCTGCTGGATGTGCACATGCCGGGACTGGATGGACCGCACACACTGGTCGCTTTGCAAGAGCTCGAACCGCGGATTCCCTGCTGTTTCATGAGCGGCGATCTCGGCAATTACAGCCATCGACAACTCTGCAGCCTGGGGGCCGCCACGGTCATCCGCAAGCCGTTTCCTCTGATGGCCGTCACGCAAATGCTCTGGAATCTGGCAAGCCAGGCGGCTTCTCAGTCAGGCCGGAATCGAAATGAACACCAGCCTTCCCCGGCATGAAATTCCCTGAGGAAAGGACACGAGAGCAAGCTAGTAAGGATACAGGAGAATTATAGAGTTCATTCATCCCGGTTGTTGCGTTCAGGAGGAATGAGCGTCCTTGTTACCTGAATGAGCCGCTACTTTTGCCCTGAGGTCAAACGACGAGTAGCTTCCGCCGTGTCCTTTTTGGTTGCGCCGGCTGTTCGCCTGTCCGAGCAGTGGGCCTTGGAATCCTTTCGTTGAACAATTGCTGGATTGCGAAGGCAACTACATCCGCCTCTGACATGTGCAGGGTTTGGACCAGGTCCGTTAGCTGCTGGCGAGACTCAAGGGATTGATTCAGGAACATACGGAGGTTTCCTTTCAAAAAAGGCGTTGGCGTCTACTAATACCGACGCCGGTTGTTCATCAGTCACGCAGGACCTTCTGAGAAATCACGCAAGCAAGCCAGGTCCATAGCGGACCGAGGCCGTACTTCAATTAACTTGTGGCCAGGAACGAGAAAGGCTAATGGTGGGGATGACAGAACAGTCATCACGGCCATGAATGCGCAGCCAGCCCCGAGAACACTCTTATCATAGAAGCTCCGGTCCATTTAACAACCCTTGAGCTCCTAATTGTCAGAATAAGCATGTACTATCGGCCGAGGCGATTAACCGCGCCCCCGGGCACTTCGCCGCGGAGTGCCCGCAAGATGTCGCGCGCGGCGGCCAGGGCGATGTCGCGGCGGACGTCGGCCAGACCGCTTAGATCAGGTGACCGGTCGGCCCATTCCCATTGCAATCGACTCAATTTCTCATGGCAATTTGCCACTCAAAGGCAAGCTTTGTTTGCTACCGCGCGCACCTCGGCGTAGACGTCCGCACATAGAGGCTGGACGCCGGTGGTACGCAAGTTGTCAGAGTGGCTAGAAAGCTGCCCACCGTAAATGACTCCGCGAAGAGGACTGCACGTCGCATGCCGCCGTCGCGGCATCGCTGCGCCGCGGCAGAATTGCAGGAAAGCCGAAACGCCGTGCGCGTCGTGATTTGGCACGCACCCTGCGTGGATAAAAGGTGTTTGATTGGACAAACCAAGGAAAGCATTCATGAACACGATAGGATCAGCAACTTTGCATGTCCATCCAGGGCAGACGAGGGAAGTGCGGCTCATCAAGCCGCTTCAACTCGGCGAGGACACGCCCCAAACAACCGGGATGCGCCGGTTGGCGGCGGTCTCGCGCGTCCTCGTCGGGTCGGAAGCACTGTGGGCAGGTGTCATGCTCGCTGAACCCGACACGGCCAGCTCCGTGCATCATCACGGTCCCCTGGAGACGGTGGTTTACGTGCTTTCCGGCCGGAGCACGGTACGCTGGGGAAACCGCCTCGAGCACGACACCGATCTCGAGGCGGGAGATTTCGTATACATCCCGCCGTACATGCCCCACCAGGAGATCAATCTGTCGCCCGATCAGCCGACTCAGTGGATCGTCGTGCGCAGTGGCGGCGAGGCGGTTGTGGTCAACCTGACAAAGCATCTTAATGGTGAGTACGTTCCAGCCAGCATCGACAACAGCAAACATTCAACCAAGGAGAATCATCATGTCTAAGCTAACGGGCTTGCGCGTGGCTGTTCTTGCGACCGACGGCTTTGAAGAAGCTGAGCTGACGGAGCCGGTGCAGGCACTCAAAAAGGCCGGGGCCAAGGTCACCATCGTTTCGCTGAAACGCGGCGAGATTCAGGGAGTGCGCCACGACCTCGACAAGACCATCAAAGTGAAGGTGGATCGTACCATCGAGGGCATTAGCGCGGATGAGTTCGACGCGGTCCATCTTCCCGGCGGCACGGTGAACGCCGACAGCCTGCGCATGGTGCCGGAGGTGCAAGCGTTTCTGCGGGCGATGCAGGAAGCGGTCAAGCCTTTCGCCGCCATCTGTCACGCGCCCTGGGAACTGGTGTCCGCGGGGCTGGTGCCTGGAAGGACGCTGACCAGCTATCACACCACCCAGGACGACATTCGCAACGCCGGCGGTACCTGGCTGGATCGGGAGGTCGTCGCGGACGGCAACTGGGTGACCAGCCGGCAGCCGGCGGATTTACCGGCCTTCAATCGGGCCATGCTCTCTCTCTTCGCGGGCAGCCTGGTCCCGAGCACGAAGTGATCGGCTCCGCCCACGGCGAAAGGACGGGAACGCGCATGAAAGAGACAATCGGTTTCATCGGTCTGGGCGCCATGGGTGTCGCCATGGCGACCAACCTTCTCAAGGCCGGCTTCAGCCTGCGTGTCTACAATCGTACCGCCGACAAGGCCCGGCCTTTGCTGGAGCAGGGAGCGATTCTCGCCCGCACTCCAGCCGAGGCGGCCGCGCCCGGTGGCATCGTGGTGACCATGGTGTCCGATGATCGGGCGCTCGAGGAAGTGACGCGGGGCGCGAACGGCCTGGTGGAGCGGCTGGGCGACGGCGTTCATCTGTCGATGAGCACGATTGCCCCACGCACGGCGCGGCGACTGGCGGACCTGCACCGGGAGCGCGGCGGTCGCTACGTCGGTTCGCCGGTCTTCGGCAAGCCCGAAGTAGCCGCCCAGGCAAAGCTGTGGATCGTGGCCTCGGGCGACGCTGCGGCACGAGCACGGGTGCGACCGTTGCAAGAGGCAATGGGGCAGCGGAACTTTGACTTCGGGGATGACCCCGGCGCCGCCAACGTCATCAAACTGGCAGGCAACTTCCTGCTCGGCGCCGCCATCGAGGCGATGGCCGAGGCGTTCACGCTGGCGCAGAAACACGGCGTGTCGCGGCAACAGACCTGCGATTTCTTCACGCAGACACTCTTTGATTGCTTTGTTTATCGGGGCTACGGCACTCTGATCGCGTCGGAGCATTATCAGCCCGTGGGAGCGCGGCCGTCGCTGATCCGCAAGGACTATGGGCTGATCCTTCAGGCGGCGGCCGAGGGGCTCGTGCCGATGCCGCTCGCCTCCTTGATCCATGAGCGGCTGACCGCGATGGTGGCCAAGGGCCGCGATGACGCGGATTGGGCCGGCTTTGCCCGTGAGATATCGGAAAGCGCGGGGCTATGAAGCCGGCAATCAATTCCACATGGCCAGCAGATCCCGCTCCGGCAACGAAGGCCGCAGCTGAGCCTGCGTCTGTTCAAACGCGAGCTGATAGAGCGCGTTTTGCCAGACGACTTGCTCCAGCGACAGACCTTGCTGCACGGGCAGCGGACAGACAACAAATCCCTCGGATGTGACGGTGGCTTGAGGCGGTAGCGGCACGCGATAGGACTCCAGCAGCGAGGAGAAGCGATGGCGACTCATGTGAAGACTCCTCTGTTTCCGTTGCGAAAGGCGTCTCGTTAGGATGAGTATACTATGTTAATCGACTTAGTGACGGCCGTTGGCTAAGGCCGGCTCATCGTAAAAATGCCTGTTTCAGGCCAAATAATCGTTGCAACCGTTACAGCTGCTTCTTATAATCACGCCGTCCCGGCGACCCGGAGGTCGGGTCCCGTGAACCTCTCTCCACGCATCGGGCCGCGGAAGGGTCTGGCCCAAGAAGGAGTGCAACATGGCGACTGTGATGGATCGGGCAGGGATGGCAATGCAAGGGATGAGCATGCCCGGTATGGGAACGCCCATGCCCGGCGCTCCAACGGCGATGCCGGTTGCTCCGAACTGGATGATGGTGCCGCGCTGCACCCTGAAAATGGAAAAGTGCACCGGCGGAATGAAGATCGTCTGCTCCTGCGAAGACAAGGTGGCCTGCGGCATGGTGCAGAACCTTTGCCGCATGCTCGCCGGCGGCATGTGCAGTTGCTGCATGATGATGAACGGCATGATGGTCTGCTGCTGCAACCTGACCATGGGCATGTGCACCTGCGAGATGACCAAGGACGGCGTCGCCATCACCTGCACCAGCGGCGACCCCAAGTGCTGCGAGATGATCCAGGCCTGCTGCGACTGCCTGGCGTGCATGCTCAAGGACGGCTGCACCTGCTGCGTGATGATGAACAACACGCCGGTTTGCTGCGGCTGAGAAACTTTCTAGATAGACTGTGAAGCGTAGCAGCATACTGACCCGAAGCGCCGGCGAAGCCTCGCTGACGCTTCGGGTTAATATGCTGCAAGTCAACTGTCGGGACGATTTTCATCTCCCTCACGAGCCGGCCCATCTCCAGGATGCGGCCGTGGTCGCACGCCGCCCCTGCGGATCACTTCTGTCCCGAATTGCACGCGAATGGCATCCATGGCCTTGTCCAGGGCGCGCTGTTTTTCCGTCAGGGTTTCTTCAAATAGCTGCCGCTGCATATCGCCTTCGCGCACGAGACCCGAGGCGCCCACGCCAAGCAGACGAGCCGGGAGCATGTTCCGGGCGATCCTTTTTTCGAAAAGCTCCGCCGCCGCTTGCCAGAGCGCATCCGTCACATCAGTGGGCGTGGCTAAGGTCAGAGAACGAGTATGCGTGCGGAAGTCTGACGAGCGCAGTTTCAGTTCCACCGTGCGCGCCCGCACGCCGATCTGGCGGATGCGCTGGCCGAGTTGCTCGACCAGTTCAAGCAGCCAGCCGCGCAGCATCTCACGATCGCCAATATCGCGGGCAAAGGTGGTCTCCGTGCTGACCGATTTGGCCTCGCGGTCGGCGACCACCGGCCGATCATCTCGGCCGTGCGCCAGGTCCCACATGTAGTGGCCGGAATCGCCGAACTGATCGATCAGCTTCCGCGCCGGTGTCGCCGCCAACTCGCCGATGGTGCGGATGCCGAGGTGATGTAGCCGCTGCTCGCCCTTTTTGCCGATGCCCCAGATCCGGCCCACCGGCAGAGGCCAGAGAAACTCCGTGATCCGCTCGGGATCGATCACCAGCAAGCCGTCGGGCTTGCTGGAATCGCTGGCCAGCTTGGCCAGGTATTTGTTCGGCGCCACGCCGACGGATGCAACGAGCCCGGTGCCGGCTCGAATGCGCGTCTTGATTTTGCCGGCGATCTCCGCGGCGGGGCCAAAAAGCTGCTCGCAGCCGTGGACATCCAGAAAGGCCTCATCGAGACTCAACGGCTCCACAAGCGGTGTGAACGAGAGCATGATCTCACGGATTTGTCTGGCGATCTGCGCGTAGTGCTCCATGCGGATCGGCAGGAAAACTCCTTGTGGACAGAGTCGCCGGGCCGTGACAGCGGGCATGGCGCTGTGCACCCCGTACTTGCGGGCTTCGTAAGAGGCGGCGCAGACCACGCCGCGATTCTCCGCCGTGCCGCCGACGATGACCGGCTTGCCGCGCAGCTCCGGCCGGTCGCGCTGCTCGACCGAGGCGTAGAACGCATCCATATCAACATGGAGGATGTGGTTGGTCGGCATGCGGTTGCTCGCGCGCTGTCCCCTGCACCAGCCCGAAGCGCCAGCGAGGGACATCCCTTCCTCGCTCGCGCTTCGGGCTGGTGCAGGCTTGTCCGTTAGCCTTGTCCAGACTCGTCCCAGGAGGGCACCATCACGACGCGCATCCCCACGTCGATGTCCTTGTTGCCGGGCGACACCCCAAAGCGGTAGGCGGCCCGGCAGAAACGGCCGATGTTGTAGCAGGAGCCGCCGCGCACGACGCGCAGCGTGCCGACCGGCGGGCCTTGGGGATCGACGCGCGGACTGCCCTTGTAGTAGTTGCGGTCATAGTAATCCGCGCACCACTCCCAGACGTTGCCGTGCATGTCATAAAGGCCGAAGGGATTGGGTGGGTAGGAACCTACCCGAGTCGTGCGCTCGAGGTACGGTCCGCGTTCCGCCATGCCGTAGGGATAGTTGCCGTTGAAATTCGCTTCGCGCGAGGAAAGGGTCACGCCGCCCGTGAAAGGCATGGGCAGGCCCGCCCGGCAGGCGTACTCCCATTCGGCTTCGGTGGGCAGGCGGTAGCTTCGACCGGCTGCCTTTTCCGCCGGCAGTTCCGAAAGCTTCCGGCAAAATTCCACGGCATCAAACCAGGAGATGCTCTCCACGGGAAATCCTGGTGTGCCGCCCTTCCAGGCGTTGAGGTACGCCGGGTTACTCCCCATGACCAGGTCATACTCCCGCTGCATTACCGGGTAGACGCCCATGTAAAACGGCTTGCTTATCGTGATCTCGTGCTGCGGTCCCTCGTCGCTGCCTCGCTCGGCCTCGGAGGTCGGCGAGCCCATCTGGAATTTCCCGGCCGGCACAACCGTGAGGTCCATCTTGATCGAATTGGTGATCCGCTTGGGCATGGTGCGGGCGCGCGTTTCGGTGTCGCCGGCCGTGGTTTCGCGCTCGCCTCCCTGGAGCAACTCGGACAGCTTCTCGGCCAGCGCCAGGGCCGTGGGCGGCCGGTCGTCCGGGTTGTCCTCCAGACAAGAACCCAGCAGCTCGACCAGGGGCTGCGCCATACCCTGTTCCATGAGCCGCCGGGGCCAGCGCGTGCCGCCCGGCCGGCCGGTGGTCAGATCGCCGCTGAGCAACTGGTACCAGATGACGCCGAGCGCATAGACGTCGTCGCGCGGATCGGCATCCGAGCCGCGCATCTGTTGCGGCGAGGCATAGAGGGGCGTGTAGGCGCCGCGCGGCGAGGCTACCAGGAGCTGCGCCTGCGTGGTGCCGCGCAGCGTTTGCCGGATGGCATGATTGGCCGCCACGCCGCCGTTGCCGAAGTCCGCGATGCGCAGGGACAGGGTGCCGTCTTCCTGGCGTTGCACGAGGATGTTGGCCGGCTTCAGGTCGCGATGCACGATGGGCGGCTCAAAGCGATGGGCAAAGGCGACAATCTTGGCCAGGCGGCGCACGACCTGGGCCACCTGCAGCGGATTGGGCGCACGCCGGCTGCGATGCCATTCATGGATGACCCCGGCGAGGTTGCCGCCCGGAATGTACTCATATTCCAGGCAAGGGGGCTCGGCGCTCAGATAAGTCTGCCGTAAGGTGACGATGCCCGGGTGCTTGCCCTGCAGCATCAGGCGATCGAGCAATTGCGCTTCATTGCGCAAAGCTCGGGCGGACGTCGGATCAAGGCAGAACTTGAGGGCCACGGCCGGCGCACTCGCCATGTTTGGGTTGATCGCCTTCCAGACTTCGCCGAACCCGCCGACGCCCAGGAGCTCGACCAGTTGCCAGTCCACGCCCGGCAACGGCACATCGCCCGGCCGGAAGCGCGGCAGCCGCGTCGGCAGGAACGCGAGGATGTCCTCCGCCTTGTCGAGCGGCAAACGGGCGGGCACGTTCGTACCAGCGGGATCGGTGAGCCGCCGGAACGAGTGCCGCATCGTCACCGGCACCTGGTTCAAATAGCTGTCCAGTGCGTGGCAGACCGGCGGCGGCTGATCGACCGTCAATTCCGCCACGATGTCCGCAACAACCGGCCCAAGCTCTTCCGCGGGGACATGGATGAGGGATTCGACTTCGCTGCGCCGTTGCGGCTCCGTTTGTTCCCGGCTCCACTGCGACCATACCTCGTGAGCGACCTCGGGCAGCAGATCCACGACGAATTCGCCGGCGAGCGCGTCGCCCGCGATTTCGACGACGGCTTTGCCGATCAAGCGCAGCAGTGTGACGGGCGCGTGCATGGGTAAGTTAGGTTGCGATCGCCTCGTGGGACAGCATGGTGACATCCCTGACATGCTTCCGGGACGGCGCAGCCTGCGACACCAAAAGAATCGGCAAGTGCACGCGCCTTCCCCAGCCAAGTACTATAACCTGCGCCGCAGCGGTTGTCAGCAGTTTGTGCGTAACGCACGCCTAAGATTGGCCCGCGATGCCGCGCCGACCTAGCTGAAAATCGGCTGGATGGACATAATACACGAAACAGTGATTCCATTTGCCGCCGGGGTAAGCACATCATGGCGACGGTAACCACGATTCCTGTGAACATCGCAGTGGACGCCGCAGAACATGCGCGGAAGCTAGGTCAGCAGCGCGAGTTCGAGATGATGCTCGACAAGCTGAAAGAGATTATTCCGGAGCTTCGTGCCATCGATGTTAGTCGGCATTTTGTCCGACTGCCCTTCTACGATGACGATCCGATAATTCTGTTTAGCACCTACCAACCGAATTACACGGGCCCCGGGCTGGACCCGACAAACGAAGCGTGGATACAGTGGAGCTTTCCTGGACGTTGCCGAACGCCTCGTTCTTGGTTCATCGCTTCGATTCATAAAGCATTTCCCTGATCACTCGGCCCCCGGCTCGCCTTGTCATCTCTAGGACTCCCGCTATACTGAGCATTTCCGGCAGCCTGCTAGGCTGTCTTTCCTTTGCTGAATTACGGCGATGTCGGAGTGATTTTATGGGCAGGCAGTGTGCCATTTGCGGCAAGAAACCGGTGCTGGGCAATCAATATGCCCGTCGCGGCAAGGCCAAGTACCTGGGCGGCGTCGGCCGCAAGGTCACGGGCATTAGCCGGCGGACATTCTTCCCCAACTTGCAGACTATCCAAATCACCGTGGGCGGCACGGTCCGCAAGGAGCGCGTCTGTGTTCAGTGCATCCGCAGCGGCCGTGTGCAGCGTCCTCAGAAACGCAAACTCTTCCAGATGCCGTCAGTCTAAACGAGCGGCGCGGCCATTTTCTCAATTTGGCGGTTGTATTCTGCCTGAGCGCTTCAGAGGTGTCGCATGCCCTTAACCCCGGCTGACGTCCGTTGGGTGGCCCATCTGGCCCGCCTGGAACTGAGCGACGCCGAACTGGATAGCATGGCCCGACACCTGAGCACCATTCTCAATTACGTGGACCAGCTCCAGCAAATCAATACCGACAACGTGGAGCCGCTGGCCCATCCCCTGCCGATCCACAATGTTTTCCGGGAAGACGAGCCTGCTCCCTCGCTCGCTGTTGACGCCGCTCTGGCCAACGCCCCGGAGCGTGAAGGCGATTTCTACAGCGTGCCGGCCGTCCTGGACTAAGAGACTGTCCGAAAAGGGGACAGGACTCCTGAGATCGTCCAGAAAACCGCTGCTGGTCATGCGAATTCAAGAGTCCTGTCCCCTGGTATGTAGGTTTTTAGATTAATAAATCAAAAAAACCTTTTCAGACTGCCTTTAGGGAGAATGGCTTAACCCAGTTCTTCTCCTTAGGAGGCAGTGCTATGCCCGTTACTCGCAGCCGTAAACGC